>OUNJ011024891.1_pt1 | contig 60030 bp, 53 predicted proteins | sample 1755361 | NCBI WGS metagenome assembly OUNJ01 (sample SAMEA3914825, study PRJEB12502) | metagenome | biome: forest; material: soil | place: USA | collected 2012-03-12 | depth 0.1 m
CAGACCAAGGACAAGCTGGTATCGAGCGAAGTCCGCCCGGCGGTCGAAGGCCTGGTCTACGACAAGCTCAGCCAGTGGTTTGAGGAAAATCCGTCGGAAGCCAAGCTGATCGTCAGCAAGATCGTCGAGGCGGCGTCGGCGCGCGAGGCCGCCCGCAAGGCACGCGACCTGACGCGGCGCAAGTCGGCGCTCGACATCTCGTCCCTGCCCGGCAAGTTGGCGGACTGCCAGGAACGCGACCCGGCCAAGTCCGAAATCTTCATCGTCGAGGGCGATTCCGCCGGCGGTTCGGCCAAGCAGGGCCGCAACCGCGAGAACCAGGCCATCCTGCCTCTGCGCGGCAAGGTGCTGAACGTCGAACGCGCCCGCTTCGACAAGATGCTGTCGTCAGAACAGATCGGCACCCTGATCACGGCGCTGGGGGCCGGCATCGGCCGCGACGACTTCAACATCGAGAAGCTGCGCTACCACAAGATCATCATCATGACCGACGCTGATGTCGACGGCGCGCACATCCGCACCCTGCTGCTGACCTTCTTCTACCGCCAGATGCCGGAAGTGATCGAGAAGGGTTACCTCTACATCGCCCAGCCGCCGCTTTACCGCGCCGCCAAGGGCAAGTCGTCGCGCTATCTCAAGGACGATGGCGAGATGGACGCCTACCTGATCGACGAAGGCATTACCGACGCCGTGCTGGAACTGCGTTCGGGCGAACGCATCACCGGCCTCGATCTCGATGCCCAGGTGCGCGCCGCCAAGGCCTTCAAAGGCAGTGTCGATCGCCTGTCGAGCCGGGCGCCGGCCTTCGCCATCGAGCAGGCAGCCCTGGGTGGCCTGTTCGGCAGCCAGCCGGATCTTGCCCGCGTGGCCCGCAACCTGACCCGCCTCAACCAGGAAGGCGACGGTCAATGGTCTGTCGAGCCGGGCGTTTCGGCGCTGGGCGGCGGCGGGGTCGGCGGCTTTGTCTTTTCGCGCACCCGGCGTGGCGTGCAGGAAAAGGTGGTGCTGGACGAGGCCCTGATGCACAGTCAGGACGCGCGGCGCATGGGCGAACGCGCCGAAGCCCTGGGCGATCTTTACACCGACATCGCCGTCTTCACGCGCAAGGACAGGTCGAGCGACATCCGTGGCCCGCTGGACTTGGTCGCGGCGGTGCTCGACGCCGGGCGCAAAGGGCTCAACATCCAGCGCTACAAGGGCCTGGGCGAAATGAACGCCGAGCAGCTGTGGGAAACCACGCTCGACAAGGATGCGCGCACCCTGCTGCAGGTCAAGGTCAACCACGCCGACGAAGCCGACGACATGTTCTCCAAGCTGATGGGCGACCTGGTCGAACCGCGCCGCGAATTCATCCAGGACAATGCGCTGGATGCCGAGGTGGACGCGTAACCCTTTACGACATGAACATGAAAAACCCCGCCGGTGATACCGGCGGGGTTTTTGTTACAGGGGTCAAGGGGTGCTGGTACCCCTTGCCTTTACCACGCCACGTCGATGGTGGTGCGGCGGTTTTCCGGGTTGGGCGTGCCGTTGGGGGTCGGCACGGCCAGGTCCTTTTCACCGGTCCAGCCGGTCTTGATGCTGCCGGCGTCGACGCCGTCGGCGACCAGGCCGTCGGCGACCGTCTGGGCGCGGCGCATCGACAGGGCGACATTATAGGCGTTGGAACCGGCGGTGTCGGTATGGCCGGTGACCATGACATTGGGCGACGGCTGGCTCTTGGCATAAGCGGCGGCGGCGTTGATCACCTGCAGCGCCGTGTCGGTCAGCTTGGAGCGATCGAAGGCGAAATAGACGATGAAGCTCTGCGGACCAGGATTAGCCGGTGGCGGGGCGGCCGTGGTGTCGACCGGCGGCGCGGGGGGCGCTTCCGGAGCGGGCAGAGACGGAGGTGCGGCGGCTTCAACCACCGGCGGTGCCGGAGGCGCCGGCGGAGCGAACGACCAGCGCAGACCCAGCGTGACGCTTTGGTCGCTGAGGCGGCCGGTCGAGCCGTTGATGATGTCGGTCTCGTCGACGGGTACAAGATCGGAGGTCGTGGCCGTCGCCGGACGCACGCGTTGGTTCGTAACCTTTTCAGGGAAGTTCACCGTCTCACAATCCGCGTCCGGCAGGCAGCAATCGTCACTGTCGTCACATTCAGTCTCGACGCCATACGTGGCGTTGGCGGTCACCTTGTACTTCATGCTGCCGGCATCGAGATAGCGATAGGTCACATCGAGGTTCAAACGATCGGACAGGGCCCAGCTGACGCCGGCCAGTATTTGCCAGGCGCCGTTGCTGGTGCGGTTGTTGAGCTTGTAGGTGGCGGTGACGTCGTCCTCGTCTTCGCCGCTGAACGTCGCCTGGCCGCGATAGCTGCTCTTGATACGTGCATCACCGGCGCCGAGTCCGACGAATGGGTCAAGCTTGCTGTCCGGGGCGAAGTCGTAGATGACATTGAGCATGTCGGTAGCGACATTGACATGGCCGCTGCCGGAGGCGCCGCTGTCATTGTCGCCGTTGTCGAGCAGGGTGTGCTTGATATTGCTCTGGCGGTAGCCGAGTTCGGCTTCGACGCGCCAGTGCGGCGTGAACTGATAGCCGCCACGGACGAAGGACGCCACGCCGGGTTTCAGCGTCTGGTTGTAACGCGTTCCTGCCGGGACGAGCGCCGGACCGTCGGGCACTTCCGCGCCGCTGTCGGTGTCGTAATCGCGCGAATAGATGCTGACGTCATCGATCGTCAGGTGAAGCTTGGACGGGCTGTGCACGCCGACATCGGCGGCGACATACCATCCGATGTGGGTGCCCGCATGCGCGGCCGTGGCGAAAAGAGCCAGCGCGGCGGCGCCGGCGACGAGCTTGAAACGCATGAAAATATCTCCGGAACGGCCGCGCGGGCCAATAATATAAATTCCCCTAGCTGCCTGAGTTTACCACCTGTCGGCAGATTCGAGAATCGGGTTTTACCAAATACGGCAGAACCATGTCTCTATGCGGCATTCCTGCACCAAACCCTTAAAACATATGGCTAATCGAGGGACATTTTCGTGTTGGTGGCGAATTCGGCTGCAGTTACCGCACCGATAGGGCGTAGTCTTGACAAATTAATACGAGACGTATTAATACGAATCGTATTATGGTGACGGTAACTCCTCTCGGATATGCCCTTATGGGCCTAATGCGTGGCGCCCCGATGACCGGCTACGGCTTGCGCAGGGTGTTCGAGACGACGCCGCTGGGTAACTATTCCTCTAGCCCTGGCAGCATCTATCCAGCGCTGAAAACCCTGCAGAAGGCCGGCCTGGCCGAGACTCGCAAACCGGATACCGGCGGGCGGGGCGATGGCGACTACTACCTGACGCAGGCGGGAGAAGCCGCGCTGGAAGCTTGGCTGCGCATGCCAGTAACGCTCGAGGACGTGCAGAAGAACCTGTCAGTCATCATGCTGCGCTTCGCCTTTCTGACCGGCCATCCAGACCGGCAACTGACCCTGGACCTGCTGACCTCCCTGGAAGCGGCGGCACGGGCCCAGGCGCAGGGTCTTGACGCCTTCCTGTCGGGCGAAACGGGCGCCGCCATGCCATTGCAAGCACGGCTGGCGGTCGGCCAAGGCGTGGCCGGCATCCGCAGCGTGGCGGACTGGGCGGCGGATGCCCGGCGGCAATTGATCGAAACGGCTCAAAACGAGTCCAAAAGGGAGACCCTCTCATGCTGAAGTTCCTCTTGAAATGCGCCGGCATCTGGCTGGCCCTGGTCGTCGGCCAGGTCCTCGGCGGCATGCTGCTGACGGCGACGACGTCCATCCCGGCGACCCCGGCTCATGACGGGCCGCTCGACACCACATGGGCGATGATCGTGATATCGGCGGTTTTCGCTTTGGCGATAGGCGCCGTGGCGCAGAACATGCGCTGGCGCGGCTGGAAAAAGGCGTTGGTCGTCGCCGGCGCCTTCTATGGCATCTCCACCGTGCTCAGCGAGATCGAGGCACTCTTCTTTGCCGTCTATCTGCATATGTCGCAGGCTTCTATCATCGCCATTACCCTGACCGACCTCGTCAAGGCGGCCCTGGCGGGTCTCGCGGTGAACTTCCTGTGGCGCGATGGCGGTGATAATGCGCCGGAAAGGTTCGGCGGCCTGTGGTGGAAGATGCCGGTGCTTTCCCTGCTTTACGTCCTGGTCTATTTCGGCGCCGGGGCCCTGATTGCATGGCAGGGCGCCGCCGTGCGCAGCTTCTACCAGCAGGGCGCGCACATCGACAGCGGCCAACTGGCCCTGCTCCAGGTTCTGCGCGGCGCCATCTGGGTCGGCTTTGCCTTGTGGCTGGCCAAGGGCCTGACCGGCGGCGCGTGGAAACGCGCCCTGCTGGTCGGCATGGCGTATTCGCTGTTCATGGCCACACTCCTGCTTTACCCGAATGCCTTCATGCCCTGGTCAGTGCGTCAGTTTCATCTGGCCGAGGTCGGAACATCTAATTTCCTTTACGGCCTGGTGGTAACCCTGGTTCTCATGATCGGTTGGAAAAAAACGGAGACAAGGTAGCGGTTCAGCCAGATGCGGATACAGTATATTCGCATCCAGCACCTGAACACCTACATCGTATTTCTACCGTCTGTGCCGGCGTCGAGGCGCGGCCGATATTTCCGCCCGCGCCTCCAGCGCCCATTCACCCTTGAACAAGCGTTTGATCGCGGCAGCGTCGCGCAGGGCGACAATCGGCATTTTGCCGTTATAAAGCTCCTCCTCGATCAGGCCGTGGGCCTCGCACTGGTCGAGCACGTGGGTCAGCAGGTCGGCAGGATAATTACGCGCCACGCCGAAGGTTTGCAGGCGGGTGGTGTAGTCATGACCAACCGCCTTACCCAGCACATGGTCGATCAGCTTCCGGCGGCCCCGCGGCCCGTTGAAACGATACAAGGCCGACATCAGCATCTGGGCCGGTTCGGTGACATCGCTTACGCTGTCGCGTGACAGGCAGTTGTCGCAATGGCCACACGCCCCACCCGCATCTTCGCCGAAATAACGCCGAATCGACTGGCGCCGGCATTCGGGGCTCAATACCATCTGGAAGAAATCGCGCGCCTTCTGCTTCTGCACCGATTGGTCGGGCGCGCCCTCGTTTTCGCGCAGGGTCAGTCGCCGCACCGCCCAGCCCAGATCGCCCGGCGCATAGAAGCAGACGCCCATGGCCGGCTTGCCGTCGCGTCCGGCACGTCCGACCTCCTGCCAGTAGGCCTCCAGCGACGATGGCGGGTCGGCGTGGATGACGAAGCGGACATCGGCCTTGTTGATGCCCATGCCGAAAGCGATGGTGGCGACCATGATCTTCGTCTGGCCCGCCATGAAGGCCTTCAGCCGCTTTTCGCGCAGGTCGGCCGCAAGGCCGGCATGGTAGGCCTGGGCGGAAAAGCCTTGCCACGCCAGGGCTTGAGCAAGACTTTCGGTGGCGTCGCGCGAGCCGCAGTAGATGATGCCGGCCTCGGATTTGCGCCGGGCCAGCAGAGCCGTAATCTCCTTCAATACCGCGCCCTTGCGGCGGACGAAGCGCAGGGAAAGGTTCGGCCGGTCGAAACCGGCGACGATTTCGCTGGCGCCTTCGATATGCAGGGCGGCCTTGATGTCGGCGCGCGTGACGTGATCGGCGGTGGCGGTCAGGGCCAGGGTCGGCACACCGGGGAACAACGCCTTGACCTGACCCAGGGCGCGGTATTCCGGCCGGAAATCATGGCCCCACTGGCTGACGCAGTGGGCCTCGTCGATGGCGACCAGATTGATCGGCATGCGCGTCAGGCGGTCGCGCACGAAAGGCTGCGACAAAGCCTCGGGCGACAGGTAGAGCAGGTCGAGCTCACCGGACCGGGCGGCATCCCAGATGTCGTCGCGCGCCTGCAAATTCTGCGAGGAGTCGAGTCGGGCCGCGCGGACGCCCCGCGCCTGAAGGGCCGACACCTGGTCGCTCATCAGGGCGATCAGCGGCGAAATGACCAGGCCGAGGCCGGGACGCAGAATGGCCGGGATCTGGTAGCACAGGCTTTTTCCGCCGCCGGTCGGCAGGACGGCCAGCACATCATGGCCGGCCAGCACGGCCTCGATCACCGCTGCCTGGCGGCCCCGAAAGGCGTCATAACCGAAAACGCGCCGGAGAACGGCTTCCGCCACGTCAAGTGCGGTGTCGCGGGAATCGATGAGCGTGGCGGGCATGGCTCATGCCTATGCTGTTTCGGCCAGCCGCGGCAAGACGCACGCGCCGCACAACACATAATTTCGCCAAAAAGACCGGCTTAAAACGTGGCGTCCTTATGGCGGTCATCCGGCCTGCGGCCATTGCGCGTTTAACCATCTTTCGCGCGACATCGGCGGCAAGTTTGGCTATAAAGGCAACCGGGCGCGGTGAAGGGGCGGTCCTGACGGACACGCCACAGTATTTTCGGGAGTCTTCATGGCTAAGGGCACGACCCCTGTCGCGGGGAAAAGGGGCAAGGCGCCGCGTACGCTGGTGCAATCCCTGATCTATTGGGGCGCAGTACTTTGCGTATGGGCCGGCATTTTCGCCGTCGCCTTCATCGGCGTCATGGCGGTCGACCTGCCGGACACTTCGGCGCTGTACAAGCCCAACAAGACCCCCTCCATCACCTATCTTGACCGGTCTGGCGCCCTGATCGCCGTGCGCGGCAGCCAGGCCTCGGCGCCGGTCAAGATCGACGACCTGCCCGACTACGTGCCCCTGGCGTTCGTGGCCATCGAAGACCGGCGCTTCTTCACCCATCCGGGCTTCGACCCCATCGGCATCACGCGCGGCCTGTTCTACGACATCTTCCGGCGCAAGCGGGGCGGCAACCTGGCCGGCGGCTCGACCATCACCCAGCAACTGGCACGCAACCTGTTCCTGTCGGCCGACCAGAACATGAAGCGCAAGATCCAGGAACTGATGCTGGCCGTGTGGCTGGAACACAAGTTCACCAAGAAGCAGATCCTGGAGCTGTACCTCAACCGCGTCTATTTCGGCGGCGGCGCCTACGGGATCGAGGCAGCCTCGGAACGTTACTTCAACAAGCCGGCCAAGGACCTGTCGATCGGCGAGGCGGCCATGCTGGCCGGCATGATGAAGGGACCGTCGTCCTATTCGCCCCTGTCCGACCAGCAGCGCGCCGGCGTGCGCGCCGGCGTGGTGCTCAAGGAAATGGTCGACGCCAAGGTCATTACCGAGGATCAGCGCCAGCAGGCCCTGCACACCCCGATCAACGTCTCCAAGTCGCTGGCCAACGCCCACGCCCAGTATTTCGTCGACTGGCTGGACACCCAAGTCCGCAGCATGATCGATCTCAACGATCCCAAGAACAACGAGGACCTGATCGTCGAGACGACGCTGGACCTGCCGATCCAGACCGATGCCGAACGCGCCGTCCAGACCATCATGGCGCGCGACGCCAAGAAAGGTCCGCAACAGGCCGCCCTGGTCTCCGTCGACGGTGACGGTCGCATCCGCGCCCTGATCGGCGGCGTGTCCTATGCCGACTCGCAGTTCGACCGCGCCACCGACGCTCACCGCCAGGCCGGTTCGTCGTTCAAGCCGTTCGTCTATCTAACGGCCATGGAACAGGGCTACCTGCCGACGACGCCAGTGGTCGACGAGCCGTTCTCGATCGGCGACTGGGCGCCACAGAACTTCGAGAAGAAGTATCTCGGCCTGATCGACCTGCAATATGCCCTGGCGGAATCGATCAACACCGTGGCGGCGCGCCTGGCCAACGATGTCGGCCGCGACAATGTCGCCAGCACCGCCCACCGCCTGGGCGTCGAGTCCAAGCTCAACACCGATCCGGCCATGGCGCTGGGGACATCGGAAGTGACGCCGCTGGAAATGGCGCAGGCCTATATTCCCTTCTCCAACGGCGGCATCAAGGCGCCGGTCTACGGGCTGGTCCGCATCCGTACGGTATCGGGCAAGGTCGTCTACCAGCACCACGACGACACGCGCGTCCGCGTCATCAACAATCCGCCGCTGCAGGAAATGAACTTCATGTTGCGCCAGGTCCTGACACGCGGCACGGCGACCGGCGCGGCCATACCTGGGTATGACCTGGCCGGCAAGACGGGCACGACCAGCGATTTCCGCGATGCCTGGTTCGACGGCTATACCGGAGGCTTCGTGACCGTGGTCTGGGTGGGCCGCGACGATAATAGCGAGATGAACCGGGTGACCGGCGGCCAGACCCCTGCGTCGATCTGGAAGACCTTCATGTCCAGCGCCTTGAAGCGCATCCAGGTCTCGGCCATACCGGACGGCCCGGCGGCGACCGAAACCCTGACCCCGGTGGCCGAGGATGCCTTGCGCGACCTGCTGGGCAGCCAGGCCTCGGCGGTCGAGGCGTCGGAAGCCGCCAACGACAACACGCAGTCCGCCGATCCCGGCATGGTCACCATGCAGCCGATCCCCAATCCGGACGACCAGCCGAAACCGGCCGATCCGACCAAGAAGGACGACGCCAAGAAAGACGATACCAAGTCGTTGGACGACCTGTTCTCGGAAGCCCAGCAGCAACACCAGCACTGAGCTCAGGCCAAAGAAAAAGCCCCGCTCCGGCGGGGCTTTTTTGTATCGGCAGGCTGTTCGTTCAGGCGGCGTTTGAATTGGCCAGTCCGGTCAGCACGGCATAGATGGCATCCGGATTGTCGAGGCGGCGCAGTTGGTCGCGCACATCCTTCTGGCGCAGGACGCGCGACACCTTGGCCAGGGCGCGCAGATGTTCCGTGCCGGCATGTTCCGGCGCCAGCAGGGCGAAGATCAGGTCGACCGGCATGTCGTCGATGGCGTCGTAACCGACAGGGCTGTCCAGGCGCGCGAAAACGCCGTACATGCGGTCAAGGCCGGCAAGCGCCGCGTGCGGCACGCCGACGCCCTGGCCGACACCGGTCGAGCCTTCCTTTTCGCGGTCCAGCAGGCCCTGGAGGATGGCATCTGTATCGAGGCCAAGCTGACGGCCCGCCAGGTCGGCGATCACCTGCAACGCCTGTCGCTTGGAGTTGACGCTGACATTGGCCAGGACGGCGCGGCGGTCCAGCAGACTGTTGAGGTACATGAAGGGATCCGAAAAGGAACTGTACGCGACTCAAGGGAAGACGCGGGCGCCCGCGCGTGCGGCGAGGCCCACATAGTGGGGTGGCGCGTCCGCGTCAAGCCACCCCACCTGTCCGGGGTAAAACAAACTCAGTTACGCGCGCGGGTGCGCTCCGGATCGATCCAGCCGATATTGCCATCCGGCCGGCGATAGATGACCGACAGGCCACCGTGCGCGGCGTTGCGGAACATGATGACCGGATAGTTGGACAACTCAAGCTCGGCCACCGCCGCCGACACGGTCATGGTGCGCAAGGTGGTCTCGGTTTCGGCGACGATCATCGCCTGTGGCGGCGACGAATGATCCATACCGTCGTCGAAATCGTCGGCATCCGCGTCAACGTCGAAATCGATGCCGTCGGAGCGCAGCACGGTGACGTTGGCCACTTCCTCCTTCTGCGGCGTGCCATTGTGGTGCGCCTTCAGCTTGCGCTTGTAACGGCGGACGCGCTTTTCCATGTGATCGAGCGTGCCGTCGAAAGCGGCGTGGGCGTCGCCGCCGAAAGCGTGGGAGACCAGCGTCTGGCCCGAGGCGAGGCGGACCCAGCAGTCCGCCTTGAACAAATAGCCCTGCTTGGAAATGGTGACTTCGGCGGTATTGGCGCCGCGGTCGAAATACTTGGCGATTCCGGATTCCAGTTCGGTTTCGATGCGCTCGCGCAGAGCGTCTCCGACTTCCACCTGCTTGCCATTGACCTGAATTTGCATGGGGATATTTGACTCCGTTCTTGTCTAAGAACCCGCTTCGCCGGCGGCCTTGTCTTCGGCTTGCGCACAGGCAGCCGGCGTATTTCGTCCTGATACGGACTGTCCAACTGTACGCTCATTACCGGGGCTGGCGAGTCAAGATTTTGTGTAGCCGGTGCGGCAAAAGCGCCTTGCCTTTTTGCCTACCTGGACTGGCGTTTGCGTTCGACGGACGACGGAATCCGCAGGGCTTCGCGGTACTTGGCGACAGTACGCCGGGCGATGTCGACACCGGCCTCCTTGAGCAGTTCGACAATGCGGTCGTCGCTGAGGATTTCACCCGAAGTCTTTTCGCCGTCGATCAGGTGCTTGATCTTGAAACGCACGCTTTCGGCCGAGTGGGCCGAGGTGCCGTCATTGGAGGCGATCGACGAAGTGAAGAAGAACTTCAGCTCGAAGACACCGCGCGGCGTGGCGATATATTTGTTGGAGGTGACGCGCGAAACGGTCGATTCGTGCATGCCGACCGCGTCGGCCACCGTCTTGAGGTTCAGGGGACGGAGATATTCGACGCCGTAGACGAAGAAGGCGTCCTGCTGGCGGACGATTTCCGACGATACTTTCAAGATGGTGCGGGCGCGCTGGTCCAGGCTCTTGATCAGCCAGTTGGCCTGGCTGAGGCAGTCGTTGAGGTAGGACTTCTCGGCCTCCGAACGGGCGGCGGCGCTGACGCGCGCCTGGTATCTCTGGTCGATCAGGATGCGCGGCAGGGTGTCGGAGTTGAGGTCGATGCGCCAGCCGCCGGCCGGGTCGGGGCGGACGAAGACGTCGGGCACCACGCCCTGGGACGGCTCGGCGCCGAACTGCGAGCCCGGGCGCGGATTGAGCGACTTCAGCTCAGCGATCATGTCGGCCATGTCTTCGTCGTCGACACCACAGATGCGTCGCAGGGCAGTGAGGTCGCGCCGGGCCAGCAGTTCGAGATTGTCGATCAGCGCCGCCATGGCGGGGTCGAAGCGGTTGCGCTCGATCAGCTGCAGCTTCAGGCACTCCGGCACCGAGGTCGCCATGATGCCGGTCGGCTCGAAACCCTGGCAGACCTTGAGGACCTTCTGCACCAGGGCCAGTTCGCAGCCCAGCCGGTTGGAGATTTCCAGCAGCGAAGCGCGCATGTAGCCGGCTTCGTCGACCGCATCGATCAGAATCTGGGCGACAGCCATTTCCGGCGCGCTGAAATGGGCGATCAGGGCCTGGTCGGTCAGGTGCTCACTGAGCGTCTTCTCGCGGCTCAGCGAGCGCTCCAGGCTGTCCTCGTCGCCGTCGTAACCGCCGGCGCCCTTGCCGGCCTTGGACCAGTCGACCATCGGACCTTCGGAGGCATCCGAAGCGGCCGAATCCTTTTCGCGCACCGCTGGGATATCGTCGCCGTAGACGTCACTGCCCGAGGCATCGAGGTCATTGTTGGCAGCGGCGGTGTCGCGGTCACCGAGTTCCAGCTCACGACGGTCGTCGGACACGTCGGCCGGGGCTGGGGCTTCGCTTTCGCCGTCTCCGACAGGGTCGGCGTCGTCGCGTTGCAGCAGCGGGTTGCGCTCCAGCTCGGTTTCGATGACGGCTTCGAGCTCGAGATTGGACAGCTGCAGCAGCTTGATCGCCTGCTGCAGCTGGGGCGTGATGACCAGCCCCTGCCCCTGTTTCAGTTCAAGCCGTTGTCCGAGTGCCATGAGTGCTGCAAAGATCGGGTTCGCAAAACCTGATCCTTGCCATGGCTTCGTTAATATTTGCTTGGGATGACGTGCTTTGGCACGAAAATTGCGCTGGGAACGGTCCCGCGCACCAAAAGACTAGTGGAACGTCTCGCCGAGATAGACACGGCGGACCTCAGGGTCGTGGGTGATCTGTTGCGCCGTGCCTTCGAACAGCACCTCGCCCGAGTGGATGATCGAGGCGCGGTCGACGATTTCCAGCGTCTCGCGCACATTGTGATCGGTGATCAGTATGCCGATGCCGCGGCCCTTGAGATAGGTGATGACTTCGCGGATGTCGGTGATGGCCAGGGGGTCAATGCCGGCGAACGGTTCATCGAGCAGCATGAACGACGGCTTGCCGGCCAGGGCGCGCGCGATCTCGACGCGGCGGCGCTCGCCGCCAGACAGGGCCGTGGCCGGCGAGTGGCGGATGTGGGTGATGCGCAGTTCCTCAAGCAGTCGCGTGCAATCGTCGGCAATCTTTTTCGGGCTCTTTTCGTTCAGTTCCAGAACCGCCAGGATGTTCTGCTCGACCGACATGCCGCGGAAGATCGACGCTTCCTGCGGCAGGTAGCCGATGCCCAGACGCGCGCGTTGGTACATCGGCGCGCGGGTGATGTCCTGGCCATCCAGCATGATCGTGCCATAGTCGGCGGAAATCAGACCAGTGATCATGTAGAAGCACGTCGTCTTGCCGGCACCGTTGGGGCCCAAGAGCCCCACGACCTCACCGCGCGCCAGGCTGAGGCTGACGCTCTTGACGACGGCGCGGTCCTTGTACGTCTTGCCGACGCCATCGACGACAAGGCCGTCTGTGGCCGTCGCCGACCGGATGAAGTGGGGGTCTTCGGCGTTCACGCGCGTCCTCAGTGGCTGCTGGCTGGCTTGACGGCGGGCGGAGGCGCGCCGGCGGCCTTCTGGGCGGTGGTGCTGTCGGGATAGAAGACGCCCTTCACGCGGCCATTGGTCTTGCTGCCGGGGGCAGCGTCGAAGTGCGTCTGGCCGGCGCCGATCTCAGCCACCAGGCGCGTGCCGGTCATGACGTTCTGGTTCTGCTGCAGGATGACGTCACCGGTGATGACCATGGTGTCGTCGGCCTTGGTATAGACGGCGTTGTCGCCCTTGGCTGTTTCGTCAGGGGTGACGTAATAGACGTTGCCGGTAGCGGTGATGCTGATGACATCGCCCCAGCCCTGGCTGCCATTGCGCGTCGTGCCCGACTGGACGACGACGATGTGGTCGGCGCGCAGGCGCGAATCCGCCTGGGTGACCTCGACGCGGCCATCGTAATACAGGGTGTGGGAATTGCTGTCGGCATGCAGGGTATCTGCGCCGACCATGACCGGTCCGCCCTGGGTCGATATCTGGGCCGAGGCCGAACCCGCCAATGCAAGGGCCAGCACCGCCGCCGCGGCCGAAACGAGATGGTTCTTCATGCGTCGTCGTTCCTCTTGATCCTGCTCGCCCAATTGATCACCCGGTGCACGCTTATCCGGTCCTACTCGCCCTGCATGACGGAATGCACCTGCACGTCGCCCTTGCCGGAAAACTGGATATTGCGTCCGGAGTCGCTGATCACGAAGGATTCACCGACTATATGAACGTTTGCGCTGGTTCCTTCAATGTGTTTGTCGCCATGAACGGTCGAATTTGCCAGATCGACCGTGGCTTCCTCCGTCTTGAGCGCAAAGTCCTGTCCGTTGCTGACATTGACGTTGCCGGTCATGAGGAAGGTATGTGCATTGACATCGTAGACGCCGGTGGTCGCCGTTACGTGGGTCACGCCGTCATTGTCGCCGTGATAGTCCATGGCCGGCGACTTCAGGGTGAATATCTGCGAGTCCTTGCCCTTGCGGATCGCCTCGAGGCCGCTGATGATATAGCTGCCGCCCTGGCCGCCCTGGCCGACGAAACGGGGATTGGTCATGCGGATTTCGTCGGTATTGCCGCCGAAAACGTTGAATGAATTGATGATGCTGGTCACGATGATCCAGCCGCCATTGACAAGCAGCAGTCCAATGACGGCGGCCGGAAAGACGGTGCGCAGCGTCTGAATGAAGCGCGAGCGGCGGCGGACCGCGGCGACCTGGACGGCCAGCTTCTGGCGGCGCAGCGCGGCTTCGCTCTCGGCGTCGATGTCCGGCTCGAAGCGGGCGTTGATGTCCGTCAGGTCCATGTCTTACCGATGGGGCGTCAGGCCCAGCTGTGGGCGAAGATATCGCAATCTTCCCAACCTGCCAAATCCAGTTTGACGCGGTGCGGCAGAAAGTCGAAACAGGATTGGGCCAGCTCGGTGCGCCCTTCGCGCGCCAGCATGATGTCGAGGCGCTCCTTGAGCGCATGCAGATGCAGGACGTCGGAGGCGGCATAGGCCAGTTGCTCGGCGGAAAGCGTCGCCGCGCCCCAATCGGAACTTTGCTGCGCCTTCGACAGATCGACGGCCAGAAGCTCGCGCACCAGGTCCTTCAGGCCATGGCGGTCGGTATAGGTGCGGCAGAGCTTCGAGGCGATCTTGGTGCAGTAGACCGGCGTGGTCATGACGCCGAGGTGCAGGGCGAACATGCCGATGTCGAAACGGCCGTAGTGGAACAGCTTCAGCACCGAAATATCGGTCAGGAGGCGCTTCAGGTTCGGACAGTCATAGGTTTCGCGGTCGAGCCGCACGACGTGGGCATGGCCGTCGCCGCCGGACAGTTGCACCACGCACAGGCCGTCGCGACGAAAACGCAGGCCCATGGTTTCGGAATCGATGGCGACGATCCGGCCAAGATCGAGGCCGTCCGGCAGGTCGCCTTCGTGATAGAGGATGGTCAAGACGCAAGACCCTTGATCGACAAAGTTTTTCGTCGTCCCGCCTAAACCCTGCGCGGAGTTTCGTCAATCACGAGATATGCGCGCCCAGGCCGTTCATCAGCGCGACAAAGGTCGGAAACGAGGTAGCAATCATGCCGGGTTCGTCGACTTCGACAGGCTTTTCGGCGACCAGGCCCAGCACCAGGTGCGCCATGGCGATGCGGTGATCACCCCGGGTGGCGACGCGGACACCGCCGGCAACGGGTTCGCCTCCGCGCACGATCATGCCTTCCGGCTCCTCGGCCACCCCGACGCCGCAGGCGGCCAGGCCAGCGCAGGTCAGCGCGATGCGGTCCGATTCCTTGACGCGCATCTCGCCGATGCCGCGCATGACGGTCTCGCCTTCGGCCGTGGCAGCGGCGATGGCCAGGACAGGATATTCATCTATCATCGAGGGCGCGCGCTCTTCGGGCACGACAATGCCCTTGAGTTGCGAATAGCGCGCCGTGATGTCGCCGACCGGTTCTCCGCCTTCGTCGCGGATATTGGCTATGGTGAGATCGGCGCCCATGTCCTTCAGCGTGTCGAACAGGCCGGTGCGCAGCTCGTTGAGCATCACGCCCGTGACCGTTACCTCAGAGCCCGGCGTGATGATGGCGGCGACGATCGGAAAGGCCGCCGACGACGGATCGCCCGGCACGTGGATACGGGTACCCTTCAGCGCCTGGCCACCGGCGACGCGAATATGGCGGCCATCGGCTTCGTCCGTGACCTCGACGACCGCGCCGAAGCCGCGCAGCATGCGTTCGGTATGGTCGCGCGTGGCTTCGGGTTCGATGACTTCGATCACGCCGTTGACGCGCAGGCCGGCCAGCAGCACCGCCGACTTGACCTGGGCCGACGCCATCGGCAGGCGGTAGGAGATGGCCTTGAGGTTGCCGCCCTTAAGGGTCAATGGCAGCCTGCCCTTTTCCCGGCACATGTAGGTCGCGCCCATCTGGCTCAGCGGATCGAGAACGCGGCCCATCGGCCGTTTGACCAGCGAATGGTCGCCCGTGAAGGTGGCGATGAGCGGAAACGCCGCCGCCGCGCCCATGATCAACCTGACGCCCGTACCGGCATTGCCGCAGTCGATGACCTGCTCCGGCTCGGAAAAACCACCCTTGCCCTGAATGATCCAGGTATCATTCTCCTTGCGGATATCGGCCCCGAAAGCGATCATGGCATTCTTGGTCGCAATGACATCGTCACCTTCCAGCAGGCCTTCGACGCGCGTTTCACCCGTCGCCAGGGCGCCGAAGATCATCGAGCGGTGTGAAACGGACTTGTCGCCCGGCGCGGTTACCTTGCCCTTCAGCGGGCCGGACGGACGGGAGGTCAGGGTTGAGGTCACGGAAAAGTCAGGCCCCGGTAAAAAATGAAACCAAAGGTCAAAAGGGTTTTGACAGGAGGCTTATCTAGTGGCAGGGGAGCCAGCGCAACAGTTTTTTGACACGCCTCAAGAGGATTTCCTGTGGCTGATCCCGCCCTCGGTACCAAACAGATTTGCCCTAACTGCACGGCAAAGTTCTACGACCTGATGAAGCGTCCGGCGCACTGCCCGCGCTGCGGCTTCGAGTTCGATCCCGAAGAAGCCATCCGCACGCGCCGTTCACGCGTGCGCACCGCTGCCCCGGACTACGAGGATAACGACGAGGAAGCCGAAGATCAGGTCAAGGACAAGACCGCCGGCGAGGACGACGAGGAGGAACCCGAAGTGGTGACCCCCGAAATCGACCAGGTTGTAACCGATGACACCCTGATCGCCGACGAGGACGAAGATCTCGATCCCGCCGATCCGGGCCGCGTCAATGCGCCCGACACGGTCGACATGGATATCGAGGACGCCGACCTGGTCGATGACGACGCCGATGACGTGCCGTTCCTGGAAGACGACGAGGACGCCGATTTCGACGAAGAGATCGACGGCTTGCCGGACAGCGACGAAGAACACTAGTTTTTCGGATAAATCGAACAAAGAAGAGCCACCGGACCCGCGCCGGTGGCTTTTTTCTTGTCATTGCCGCGCGCGGAAAATATGCTGCGGCATCTTTGAGACTCATCTGTGAGACGCCAGCATGACCGACGCCGCCCTGTCCCTGCCCACCCTTGAAACCCGCCGTCTCGGTTGGGGTCGCATGGCGCTGGCGCTTGTTTTCGGTGTCGCCGTCCTGACCGCTTCGTCCTATGTTCAGGTGCCGATGCAGCCGGTGCCGCTGACCCTGCAGACCTTGGCCGTGACGGTTATCGGTGCGATCTATGGCTGGCGGCTGGGTACGGCGACGGTGCTGGCGTGGCTGGCGGCGGCGGCGGCGGGATTGCCGGTCCTGGCCGGCGTGACCCATATTGCCGCCTTTGCCGGACCGACGGCGGGCTATCTGTTCGCCTTTCCGTTCGCCGCAGCCCTGTGCGGCTGGCTGGCCGAACGCAGCTGGAATGGCCAGCGCATCCTGCTGGCCCTGCTGTCGATGCTGGCCGGCAATCTGCTGTGCCTGGCGCTGGGCGCATCGTGGCTGTCGCTGTCCATCGGCTGGAGCGCCGCCCTTGCCGCCGGCGTCATGCCGTTCCTGGTCGGCGCGGCGCTGAAGTCGGCAGTCGGCGCCGGCATCATGAAGGCACTCGCCTACTGGCCGAAGCGGGGATAGGTTGACGGTCGCCCTGCGCCCGCATCACCTGCTGTGCCTGCTGACCTATGCCGGCAAGGGCTATACGCCCACCTTCACCGCCAATTTCGACACCATTACCGAACGCCTGAACGCTGGCGAGGCTATTCGCGTCATCGAAGGCCCTGATGACATCTGCCGGCCGTGGCTGGGCGAGCCCGAAGCGCACTGCCGCCGCGACAGCGTGACGGCGCGCGACCGGCAGGCGGCGGCGGACCTGACCACGCTTCTGGGCCGGCCGGTTGCAATGACGACCGCCCTGCCGGACCTTGCCGCCCTGCGCGCGGCCTTTTCGTCTGGAGATATTCGAACGGCGTGCCGTGGATGCGAGTGGTTCGGCCTGTGCAGCGGCATAGCCGACGGAGACTTCGACGGCACGCGTCTCGACGGTATACGGCACGACGGCGGCGCTTGAGGGCCGGACGACGGTGCCATTCTCGGTGGCGACCTGTCGCTCCAGAGGTCATCTTACATTCCGGCGGTACCGCCGATATCCGTCAGTGCCGTCAGAACGCCCCCCATCAGGCCGCCGATCATGGCGCCGAGCAGAACAAGCAGGAAAGGTCCCAGAAGCCTGGACAGCTTGTCGATCCGGGCCAGGGCCTGTTGTTCCTCTCGCTCGCCGGCCTTGGCGAGCATGGTTCCCAGAGCGCCGGACGCCTCGCCGACTTCGCACAGCTTGACGATCGGTCCTGGAAAGCCGGCAACCTGCCGCAGGGCATCGCTCAGTCGACTGCCCTGGCGAACAAAGGTGACGATAACCTCGAGTCGCCGGCGCGCTTCCGCATTGCCCAGGCTGCGTCCACAGAGCCTGAGCGCGTCCGTCAGGGCCGCACCACTCGACAGCGTATCACCAAGCGTTTTGGCGTAGCCGCCGAAGACCAACCCCCGCGCCACGCCACCCATCGGACCATCGAGCAGCCATTTTTGCAGCCAGATTCTGAGGCCGCCATATCCCCATCCGAACCAGCCTGCCGCGCCAAGCAGGACGCACATGGTCAGCAGGTAAGGCCAACCCTGGCGCAGGGCGTCGCTGAAAAAGACGATGATGCCGAAATAGACCGGCAGGGCTTGTCCGGTATCCTGAAGCAGTGGTGCAATGGCGGGCACGACGATGAGCAGAATAACGCAGACGGCAGCGACCGCCGACACAAAGACGAAAGCGGGATAACTCAGGGCTTCGAACAGTTGCTGGCGAATTTTGCGGCCGGTGGCCAACACCCGCGCGGCGGCATCGAGGCCGGACGCCAGGTCCCCTCTCGCTTCGCCGGCGGCGATCAGGCCGCGCAGGTGGGCATAATGCGCCGGGATCACCGCCGAGAAGGCCGTATCGACACTGGCGCCGCCGAGAATGGCCTGGCCGACGTCGCGCAAGGTTTCGGAATCACTGCCCAGCACGCCCAGGGCGGCACGGATATCGGCGCCGGCGCGCAGAAGCACCGCAAGACCGATAAACGTATCTTCCAGCTCAACGTCGCGCGGCGCCCTGCCACGCGGCCAGACGGCCGCCAGGCCCGAAAGCAGCGGTGTCCTTGGTTGCGACGGCCGGATGGTCATGGGGACAAGATTATCGGCCCGCAGACGGGCGAACGCCTCGGCTTCGGTCGCAGCCGTGATCAAACCCGACCGCGCCTTGCCGTCGGTCTGCATGGCCTTGTATCGAAAAGCGCGCAGGCGGTCAGTCATCGCTGATCAGCAGGACCTCCTCGAAGGTCGTCTCTCCGGCAGCGACCTGCGCCAGCCCGGCCTCGACCATGGTGACGAGACCCATCTTGCGGCCATGCGCCTTGAGCACCTTCAGATTGGCGCCATCCCCGACCAGGCCCAGGATCGCGTCATCGGCCCAGAAACCCTCAGCCAGGGCAATCCGGCCCGCAAAACCCTGCCCGCGGCATTTGGCACAGCCACGCGCTATCTGCATGCGGCCGGCAAACGTCATGCCCAGATCACGAGCAAATGCCACCAATGCCTCGCTGGCGAGTGCTTCGTCCTTGCAGTACGGGCACAGTCGACGCACCAGCCGTTGCGCAACCACGCCTTTGAGCGCCGCCGTCAACTGATAAGGCTCGATGCCCATGTCGATCAGGCGTGGCGCGACGGCAAGCGCCGTATTGGCGTGGACGGACGCCAGCACCAGATGACCGGTCATCGCCGCCTGCACCGCCACCGCGGCCGTCTCGGCATCACGTATTTCACCGACGAGGATGACATCGGGGTCATGGCGCAGGAACGAGCGCAGACACGCCGCGAACGTCAGGCCGATCTGGGTCTGCACCTGGGTCTGGGAGACATGCTCGAAATGGCGTTCGACCGGATCCTCGACGGACAAAATTTTCTTGCCCGACCCCCTGAAAGCGTTGAGCAGGGCATACAGCGTCGTCGTCTTGCCTGATCCTGTCGGCCCGGTGACCAGGAAAAGGCCGTGCGGTGTGCGGATGGCGTGATCCAGTATGGCGCGGACATGGGACGGCAGGTGGAGAGCCGAAACATCCTGCGGTGCGCTGGCCCGGTCGAGCAGGCGCAGCGTGGCCGACTCACCGAATACGGTCGGCGACGTCGCCACGCGGACATCGACCGACCGGCCGGCATTGATGAATGAGGCCCGCCCATCCTGAGGCAACCGGCGCTCACCGACATTGAGGTTGGCCAGCACCTTGATGCGCGACACGCAGGGACCGCTCAGGTCCGATAACGCGGTGACGCAGTCGACCAGCCGACCGTCGATGCGCAGCCGCACCAGCAGATCATTGCGCCGGGGCTCGAAATGGATGTCCGAGGCTCCGCGTTCCACCGCGGCGGCAAAGGCTTGGGCGACCAGTTCGACCGCCTGTCCTTCAACGCTGTGATCCTCGACGAAGGCAAGATCGCGTTCGATGCGACGCTCATCGAGAAACGTGTCCGAGCGAATATCGTCGACCTCGGCTTCAAACGCACGGCGCCAGTCCGCCAGGCGCGCCACGCGATAGACGATATCGCGACCGGTCGCAAAGCTCAGACCGGCCGTCATCTCCTCGTCGAACGGATCGACCGCGGCGCAGACGAGCCGTTCGTCGTCCAGCGAGAGTGGCATGACCCGGACTCGCCGCAGAAATTCCTGTCCCAGGCCGAGCCCGGCGGCGTCGACGTCGGGCGGCGCCAGGTCCGGTTCCCAAAGCGGAAAGCCGCTGACCTCGGCATAGGTCGTGGCCAAATCGTCGTCCGAAAGCTGGCCCAGCTGGCTGAGCACGCGTTCCGTGGGTTGTCCGGTGCGCCGGGCCACGGCCTCGGCACGGAACACGGCCTCACGGCTGATCAGGCCGGAATCGACCAGGCGTTCAATGACTGTCTCGCGCGGCGAGAGGGATGGATCGAAAGCGTTCACGGCAATGTCACTCCGTTCTGAGCGACGAGCGCAAACATGAAGCTGGATGCCGCGATCATCGGACCGAAAGGGATCAGCTTTTTCCGGGTCGTGACCATGACGGCAAGACCAAGCGCCGCCGCCAGCGCCATCATCGGCGCCGTCCACTCGCCGAGCAGGAGACTTGCGGCGCAGATCAGCTTGACATCGCCCAGGCCCAGCATGGTCCGGCCATGGCGACGATCGAGGAGCCATTTCACCGCCAGAAGAAGGAAGCCCGAGACCGTTGCCGCGATCAGGCCGGCGACAAGCCGACCGCCTGTCCATGCCAGGATCGTGGCCATCAGAGCGACCAGCAGGTTGAGACCATTCGGCAGGGTCCGGGTCTTGATGTCGATCAGGGCCGCCGCAAGCATGCAGATACCAAGCAAGGCCATGACGGCGCCGTTCAGGTTCGGGTCCAGCAGAAGAGCCGCGCTCGCGATACCGGCGCCAAGGATTTCGCCGCAAAGATGCAGATGGTCGATTTCGTGGCCGCAGGCCGTACAGCGACCACCGGCGCGGATATAGCCGGCGACGGGAACGGTCTCCGCCCAGCTCAGGGTGCGGGCGCAGCCGTCGCATCGCGACCGTCCGTGCCACGGCGATTCCCCCGACGGCAGGCGCAGGGCAACCGTCGCCGCAAATGAGCCGACCACGGCTCCGGCCAGACCGGCCGTACCGACCGCCAGAGCTGTCGTCCAGCCGATCACCTTGCGCTTTCCGTCAGGTCCTGGTCGACGCCTTTGCCGCCGGGCTTGCCGTCGGCCCCCAGACACGTCACCGTCGCGCTGCCGTCCGATGCCTGCGCATAGATCAGCGGCCTCCCCCAGGGATCATTGAGCGCCTTGGCGGACTTCAGGTAAGGGCCAAGCCAGCCTTGTGTATTGCCGCTGTCGGCGACCAGCATCTGCAGGCCTTCTGCCTGGGTCGGGAAGCGGCCGACGTCATCCTTGAACAGTCCAAGCGCGGTGACGGTCGACTCGAGTTGCAGGCTGGCCGTCTTGACGCGCGCCCGCGCCAGCTGGCCCAGCAATGACGGCGTCAGCACGGCAGCGATCAGCGAGATGATGACGATGACGATCAGCATTTCGGTCAGGGTGTAGCCGGCCTCGCCATGGCTTACGGTGTCGTGATCAGATCGGTGCAATCCGGCATCTCCCCCAGGCTGTAGTCTTCTCGCGATACTACCGCAAACAGGCGGGAAGTCTCACCCAAAAATCGTACCCGCCGTTCCTCGACGCGTCCGTCCAGGACCGCGCGGATACGCCAGACTTCCCCGTCCTTGGCGGCCGCCGTGTAAAGCGCACCGGACTGGCGCGGCAGGTCTTTCCGAGGGTCGGCGTGCCCGAGATCGGAAAACAGGCTGCGCACACAATCATTGTGGCCACTGCGCGCCATGTCCGCCAGCTCTTCGTAAGACAGACCCGTGGCGTGCGCGAGTGACGCCTTGTCGACATCGCCCATCCGGTCCAGCGGCCATTTCATCGCCTCGGATTGCGCCACCAGATGGACCTGCCACGAACGGCCGGCGGGATTGTCGACGATCTTGTCTTCAATCACCTGCTCCTGATTATCGGAGTAGATCACGTCTGCGGCGAACTCCAGCACGGCGGTATTGATGGCCTCCTGCTGCTGCAGGCGGCGAAATTCCTGCTCGGCGGCCTGTTTTCGCGCCCAGGTGAGGCTCAGCAGCCCGGCGCAGAGAATCGACATCGCCGCGCACAGGATTAACGCCGTCAGGCTGGCATAGCCGTCATTGCCCCGTTGCACCCCATTCCCCCGCATGGACCATATCCTTGAGATCGGCGTCGAGGCTGTCGAGGATACCGCTGTAGGACTGCGGATCGCGCAGGATTTTCGCCTGCAGCAGCACGATCAGTTCCGTCCGGTCGCCGGAACGGCTGGTACCCTTGAACAGGTTGCCGAGCAGCGGAATATCCTTGATAACGGGAACACCGCCGTCACTGTCGCTGTCCGAGGAGCTGATAAGGCCGCCAAGCGCCACCACCGTACCTTCCGGGATGATCAGCTTGCTGTCCATGTGCCGTTGCTTGATAGTCGGCGAATCGATGCCCGAAGTCTGTGTCTTGGCGACCGAGCTGACTTCCTGGGTCACGTCGAGCGCGATGAGATCGTCGCTGGAAATATGTGGCGTTACTTCGAGCATGACGCCGGTATCACGATAGTCGATAGTGTTGACCAGGGCGGCATCGGCCGTGATGGTCGATTGGGCGCTCTGGGTGACGATCGGCACTTCATCGCCAACCTTGAGGCGTGCCGTCGAGTTTTCGACCGTGGTGATCTTGGGCGCCGAAACGATGCGGACCTTCGACTGCGAACTCAGGGCCCTGACCGCCGCAGTGATATCGCTGCCGACATAGTTCACGGAAAGGCCGGGCGCCGTGGCGGGAAAATTGGTCGCGTCGCTGGAATAGGAACTGACCGACAGCTTGTCATGATCGCCCAGCTTCTTCCAGTCGACTCCCAGGGAAAAGTCCTTGGTCAGGGTGACTTCCAGAATCGAGGCTTCGATGAAGATCTGCGCCGGCACACGATCGATCTGGTCGAGCACGTTCATGACGCGGACACGGGTCGCATCCGGTGCATTGACGATGATCGAGTTGGTGTCCTTGTCGGCGACGATCCGCGTAAGGTCTTCGGGGTTGCCCGCGCCGTTCTGCGTGGCGACAGGTTGCGGGGTCGCTACCATCGTCGCGGCGGCGCCTGTCGTGCCGCCGGTTGCGGAATTCGACGAATTGTCCGTGTATCCGCTGGTGTCGGCCAGGCCCAGCACGGCGTTGAGCGTGTGCACAAGGGCTTCGGCTGAGGCGCCTTTCGGATGATAGACCCAGACCCTGACCGTCGGATCCGTCGACGGAACGTCAAGACGCGTCACCCATTGCGACACTTCGTCCAGTGCATCCTGCGACTTAGAGAAGGCAAACAGACCATTGAGCCGCGGAAGGGCCGCGACGGTGACGCTCGATGTTCCCGATGCCTTCAGGACATTCTGCAAATCGTCGGCGACCGTCGTCGCACTGGCGTTCTGGAGCGGAAAGAAGCGGATGCGCGACGGTCCCAGCGTGCTTTGGTCGAACAGGGCGATGGTCGAGGAAGCGTTGTCGAGTTCGGCTTCACGTCCACCGATCAGGATCAGTCCCAGCTTGTCCGACGAAAACAGAACCATGTCCGCATGCGTGACCGTCGTCAGCGCCTTGGCGATTTCCTCGGCCGAGCCGTAATTGACGGCGATGGCGCGGATCTGGTAGCCGATCGCATTTACCGGTGCCGCACCCGTTGTGATCTGGCCGCCGATCTGCGCTTTGTCACGCGGCTTGAGCACCAGGGTATCGCCGTCCTGGACCAGCGCAATATCGTAGTTCGCAAGCGCCGCTTCAAAAGCAGCGATCAGCTGCGCCTTGGTCAGCTTCTGTTCGATGCGAAAGTTCATCTTGCCGGCGACGCCCGGTTCGACACGATAGGATACACCGAGCGTATTGCCCAAAAGCTCTTCCGCCACCTGGGAAATGTCGGCATCCTTGAACACGAAGGCGTAGGTTTGCGGCGAGCCCTGGGCAAAGGCGGGCAACGCACCTTGTGTCAGCATCAGTGTCATCAGGACCAGCATGAGCCGCGAAAAGAGTTTCATCTATCCCCCTGCCGCCGACGCCGAAGACGGCGGTGCGTCGTTAAATGTGACCGTTCGGGGTCCGACCGGCGTATCGAAACTGGCGCCATTGGTTCCCACCGCTGTCAGGCGGATATCGCCGTTGACTTCGCCCGCCACCATCCAGACCGGTTCGGCGCCGTCGACCGATACCAGTGCCGCATGTCGTCCGGGCGAAATGGCGACGCCGAAGATTTGCAGCGTCTTTTCCTTGTAGGCCCCAGGTCCTGTCGTCATGACGAAGATCGGCTGGCTGGCCATCAGGCTTGTGTCGTCGCCGTCGCCGTCACCGGCATGCGTTGTCGCGGCCGCTGGCAGCCCGCCGAGATGTTCCAGCGTGTCCAGCCTTTGCTGATACGGACGAGTAGGGTCCCAGACCAGCATCGCCAATGCGCCGGCGACCGTCACCGCGACACCCGCAACCAAAGCCGCCTTGGTTTGATCTATCGGCAATAGAGACGCCCTTCTATCTCCAGATCCACCGAACTGGTGTGATTGCGAATGGCCAGGGAATCGAGGAAAAGCCTGGGCCGGGCATGACGAAGAGCCTCAAGTGCCGTCAGGGTATTTTCATACGTACCGCTGGCCTTCAACGTCAGATGATACACATCCAGCGGCAGCGTTTCGCTTCCCCGGCCGGCATCGCCGATATCCAGTGTCGACACGGTCAGTCCAGCATTGGACAAGGCGAGGTTCAGATTGGTCTTGTAGCCGTCGCCAAGCTGGCCGGAGCAAACACTGCCCGGTGGGAACAGCGCGAGGTCTCCGCCGGCACGCGCAGCGGACGCCACGGCTTCGCCATCCGTCGTCAGCTCCGCCATGCGAGATTTCACGTGCGGGGGATTGGACAGGCACATCAGGACGACAATGATCGCGAACAGGCTCATGCCGACCGCCAGGGCCGGCATCGGAAAGGCTTCGTTTTGCGGAGACGGGCGCGCAGGCATCATCGCGACGTCTCCTGGTCCTGCGCCGCCCAAAGCCAGACGCCGCGCCGGACAGGCCTAGCCGAACGTTGAAGATTCAGGTTGGCATCCCGGACGGGCGGTGCGTCACCCTCGCCTTCGACCGCCCAATAACCCTTGTTCCAGTAAAAGGCGTCAACGCGGACGGCCGGATCCTTTGCCAGAGTGACATATTTGAGGTCGGCCAGGGCCTGGTCGAGATCCTGATGATCAAGACCGGCCCCCGCCAGCGTTTGCGCGTCGCGGCCGGCCTGCAACACCGCCTTTGCAAGATGAGCCTCACGGTGAATCCGCGTTTCGTCGGCGGTCAGCCGGTCGTCGAACGCGTCGCGACGCTGAAAGGTCAGCGTCCCGAGGCAGCCCATGCCAAGAACGATGGCGATCACGGCGCCGGCCTGCCATGCCCGTTCGCGGATCATGGCCGCGCGCAGGGCCGGCGACGGCAAGTCTATATGCACGCGTCGACCCTGAACTTCGATGTCGAAACCCTGGCCGGCGCGAGCTTCACCGGCACGCAGATAAACGGCGACGTAACGCCCGGGCTCGTTCAGCCGCCATGGTTCCAGTCGGCGGACCAGGATGTTGATGCTGTCACCGGATACCGGAGAGGTATGCTGGGCTTCAAGCCGGGCGGCACGCGCCTGGTCCCACGGCCATGCCGGAGGCACGCTGAGAACGCGGGTGAACGGCCGGAACGACATGCCTTCCCCGCTGGTGCCGCCTCCGCCTGCCAAGGGTGCGTTCATGGCGTTGCACGCGACGTCAGGGCCCCGGCGTCTTCCCGGCATATTCGTGAAATCATGTCGAACTGGCAGTCCTGGCTCTGGTCGGCATCCAGCCGGATCACCCCTACCGTCCGATTGCCGCCATCCTGCAGGATCAGGGCTTCCAGACGCGGTGCTTCGATATCTGTGGGTTCGGGCGGTGGTGGCCAGTCGGATCGCATGTTGCCCTGACTAACATATTTCAGGTGGAGATTTGGTATATGACTCGCCCCAAGGCTGAATCGACACACTGGCGAATCCTGGCTGGCCGGTACGCATGCATAGGTGAACCCTTGGGCTTCGCCCGTAAGCGCCTTGCCGCGAACAGGTTCGCGGGCATGCAGAATGGCGGCGATCTGCGCCTCGGTTTCGGTCAGTTGCTTGTCCTGCCTGGTCCGCATCCATTCACCGCGTTCAAAATGAGCCACAAGTGACGCTATCGCGATCAGACCCGCCAGCGACAGGCTGATCACCAACAGCGCGATCAGCGTCTCCGTCAGTGTGAAGCCGTCCTCGCGCGTCATGGAATCCGGGCCTCGCACCAGCGTGTACCGTCAAGATCGTGCCGATGATTCGATGCGTCCAGTATCTCGGCATGAAAACGACAGAGAACGACATCGCGAACAGGTGCTTCCGACACGCTGATCGTATAATTCAAGCCGTCGCGCGCACCTGTATAAACGCCGGGCCGATGCGGTATCGTCAGGATCAGGGCGGACAGCGTCAATTGAGCCTGATGCACGGACTGCGCCTGGCTGGACAATCGGCGCGCCAACCCGAACGACAGAAGAGCGACGGACATCATCAGGCCGATGATGACAACGCCCACCAGGGCGTCAATCATCACCACGCCGGCCTCGCCTTTTTGCCGCAAGTCAGCGCGCACCCCCTGCCCCGTTCGCCGCTTTTCCTTCAGGTTGTGACGCTAACAGATCACGCCTTGCACCGCAATCAGACGCTGCATTCAAAGCGGGATTTGGCAGCCCTTGTGCGGCCGTCACGATATACCCGTGAGCTAGGCCTCAGGAATGGCGCCGCAAATTCCGCGGGTTATGTACCCCTGCGAAACCATGTGCATTTATGTCTTGGGAAAGGGTAGGTGGTGGAGCTTAGCGGAGTCGAACCGCTGACCTCTTCAATGCCATTGAAGCGCTCTACCAACTGAGCTAAAGCCCCATCGTCACGATGGCCGGAACGGAAGGTACCCGTCCGAGGCGGCGACTTCTATTTAAAAGTCCGCCGCCACGCAAGCCCTAGCGCGCAACTTTTTGCACTTTTTTCAGCCCTCGACATCGGCCTGCGGGCGATCGTCGCCATCGGCCAGTTCCTCATGCCATTGTCCCGAAGCGTCCTCGTAGACAATGCCCGTATCTTCGCCGGGCTGGACCTGTTCCCGGGCGGCACGGCGGGCGGCGGCACGGGCAGCGTCGTGACTGGCAAAGGTTTCGGAGATGGTGCCGCCAACACTGTAAGCCCAGCCGCCGTCGTGCTCGATGACCTTATAGACGATCTTGCTCATGGAGCCTCCGCTTCGGCTTGCCTTCACGCGCCGATAACCGGGCGCGCCCTCGCATATAGAGTGTCGAACGCTGTGCCGCCATTGACAATCGCGTGTCGTCTCTCTCTAAATCCACCATGCCCGCTTCCACAGCCTCGCAAACCGCCATTGCCCACGGCCTGCGCAACCCACGACTGATGCAGGCGGCGCTGGCCCTGCATGATAATCGGCTGGATGAAGCCGAGCCGCTGTTGAAGTCCCACCTGCACGACGATCCGTTCGATGTGGCGGCGATCCGCATGCTGGCCGAGCTGGCGGCGCGCATCGGGCGCTGGCGCGACGCCGAACACCTGCTGCACCGGGCGCTGGAGCTGGCGCCGGAGTTCGGGGCGGCGCGCGCCAATCTGGCGACCGTGCTTTATCGTCAGAACAAACCAGCCGAGGCCATTGCCGAGTTGAACCACCTGATCATCGACGATCCCGACAATGCCGGCCACGCCAATCTCAAGGCCGCCGCGCTGGGCCGTATCGGCGAGTTCGATGAAGCGCTCCAGCTCTACGAAGACGTACTGAAGCAGGCGCCGCTTCAGGCCAAGGTGTGGATGAGCTATGGCCACATGTTGAAGACGGTCGGACGGACCGATGACGGCATCGCCGCCTATCGCCGGGCGCTCGATATTCAGCCACACCTCGGCGAAGTGTGGTGGAGCCTAGCCAACCTCAAGACGGTGAAATTCACGCCCGACGACGTGGCAGCGATGGAAAAGGCGCTTGGCGGCGAGTTGTCCGACGAAGACCGCTTCCATCTCGATTTCGCCATCGGCAAGGCGCTGGAGGACGCGAAGGATTACGCCGGTTCCTTCACCCGTTATGCCGCCGGCAACGCCCTGCGCCGCAAGGATGTCGACTATGACGCCAACGAAACGGCCGCCTTCGTCGATCGCAGCCTCGAACTGTTCACACCGGATTTTTTCTCTGCGCGGTCTGACCTGGGATGCGCGGCGCGCGATCCGATCTTCGTCATCGGCCTGCCGCGCGCCGGTTCGACCCTGATCGAGCAGATCCTGTCGAGTCATTCACAGGTCGAAGGCACATCCGAATTGGCCGATATCCCGGCCCTGGTTCGGCGCGGCGGCGAATATCCGCTCCATCTTGGCGAGACACCGCTCGAACGCTTCCGCGAACTGGGCGAGGAATATCTCGCCCGCACGCGCATCCAGCGCAAGACCGACCGCCCTCTGTTCATCGACAAGCTGCCCAACAACTGGGCGCACGTGCCGTTCATCCACCTGATCCTGCCGAAGGCGACCATCATCGACGCGCGGCGGCATCCGCTGGCATGCGGTTTCTCCAATTTCAAACAGCATTTCGCCCGCGGCCAGTCCTTCACCTACGATCTCAGCGACATCGGACGGTATTATGCCGACTATGTCCGGTTGATGAGCCACATCGACACGGTGCTGCCCGGCCGTGTTCACCGCGTCATCCATGAGCGCCTGGTCGAGGATACCGAAGGCGAGGTGCGCGCCCTGCTCGATGCCTGCGGGCTTGCGTTCGAAGACGCCACCTTGCGCTTCTTCGAGAACGACCGCGCCGTGCGCACCGCTTCGTCCGAGCAGGTGCGTCGCCCGATCAGCCGCGACGGCGCCGATGCCTGGCAGGGCTTCGAGCCGTGGCTGCAACCACTGAAGGACGCGCTGGGCCCGGTACTGGACACCTATCCCGAGACGCCCTGACCCGTAATGCGCGGCGCTTGAGCGGCCATGACCCGTCACAAAAGTGACAATTCCGACACGGCGTCGGGGTTATCCATTGCGCCGCAGCATCTGCCGTTGACGTGTGATCACAACCGTCCCAATCATCGCTCCATCGATCACAGCCCAGGGGGCTTTCATGCGCGCGCGCACTCTTCTCACCGCATCTCTTCTGTCGACCTCCATGCTGACGGCGGTGCCTTTCGCGGTCCACGCCCAGACGACGACGGCGGCATCGACCGGCAACAGCGACATCGAAGTGGTCATCACCGCCACCAAGCGTTCGGAAAAGCTGCAGAGTGTGCCGATCTCGATCCAGGCCCTGACCACCAAGAAGCTGGACCAGCTCAACGTCACCAACATCAATTCCTACGTTTCGCTGCTGCCGTCGGTCGCCTTCCAGAACAGCCCGTACCAGGGCTCCAGCATCTATTTCCGCGGCGTCGCCTCGGGCGGCGACGGCAACCACTCGGGCTCGCAGCCCTCGGCCGGTATCTACCTCGACGAACAGCCGGTGACCACGATCGGCGGACCGCTCGACGTCCACATCTACGACATCGCCCGCATTGAGTCGCTAGCCGGGCCGCAGGGCACGCTGTACGGCGCCTCGTCCGAAGCCGGCACTATCCGCATTATCACCAACAAGCCGGACGAGACCGCAACCTACGGCCGCCTCGACGCCGACCTGAACCAGGTCGATCATGGCGGTGTGGGCGGCAAGATCGAGGGCATGTTCAACACCCCGCTGGGCAGCAAGGCGGCCCTGCGCGTCGTCGGCTGGTCGGAACATGACGCCGGCTATATCGACAACGTCCACGGTACGCGCACCTTCCTTGGCGGCATAACCGCAGACAATGCGCCGTTCGTGAAGAAGAACTACAACACCTCCGACGTCGACGGCGGCCGCGCCGCGCTAAAGATCGATCTCAACGACACCTGGACGGCGACCGCCTCGCTGATCGGCCAGGAAACAAAGAGCAAGGGCTCGGCCGGCTACGATCCTTCGGTCGGCGACCTGAAGGTCCAGCACTTCTTTCCCGAGTATAACAACGACAAGTTCTGGCAGGCGGCCCTGACCCTGCAGGGCAAGATCGGCAATCTCGACCTGACCTATGCCGGCGCCTACATGGACCGCAAGATCCATAGCCAGGCCGACTATACCGACTATGCCGAAGCCTATGACCAGATGTATTCGTCGGTTGGGGGCAATGCCGGCTACTTCTACTTCTATGACAATGCCGGCAACACCATCAATGCCAGCCAGACCATCATCGGCAAGGACCACTTCACCAAGGTCAGCCACGAACTGCGCCTGACCTCGCCGTCGGACGACCGTTTCCGCTGGGTGGCCGGCCTGTTCTACCAGCGCCAGTTCCACTCGATCTACCAGGATTACCAGGTGCCGGGCCTGGCCGACAGCATGTCAGTCAACGGCCATCCGGGCACGCTGTGGCTGACCGCCCAGGACCGCGTCGACGAAGACAAGGCGATCTTCGGTGAAGCCAGTTTCGACATCACGCCAACCCTGACCGTGACTGCCGGCTTGCGCTCGTTCCAGTATGACAACAGCCTGATCGGCTTCTTCGGCTTCGGCGAGAACCCTGACTTCGTCAACGGCGACCCGCCCAACGCCACCTATGGCTCCTCGGGTGTGCGCCGCTGCCTGACCACGGACACCTACGGCGTGGTCAATCCCAAGGACCCGACCGGAACCCTGCTGCCTGCCGTCATTGCCGGCACGCCGTGCACCGACCTGGGCGTCCAGAACCAGGACGGATCGATTTCGCCCAAGCGCACCAAGGGCGATGGCACCATCTACAAGCTGAACCTGAGCTGGAAGGCGACACCCGACGCCATGATCTACGGTACGGTGTCCAAGGGCTTCCGCCCCGGCGGCATCAACCGCCGCTCGACGGTCGCCGACTACGCGCCCGACTACCTGACCAACTATGAACTCGGCTGGAAGACGACCCTGGCCGGCGGCACCCTGCGCTTCAACGGCGCCCTCTATCACCAGAAATGGGCCAAGTTCCAGTATTCCTTCCTGGGGCCGAACAGCTTCACCGAAATCCACAACGGTCCGGACGCCACCATCGACGGTCTGGAAACCGACATCGTGTGGGCGCCGACCAAGGCGTTCACCCTGAACGTCAGCGGCGCCTGGACCGACGCCAAGATCAGCAACAACCTGTGCACCTTCGACGGCGATACCAAGGCCGACTGTTCGGGTACGGTGACGACCTATGAGACGCTGTATGACACCGGCTCGCCAGTCCTGACGCCGACCGATCACCAGGACTTCATCGCCGCCAAAAAAGGCACGCGCCTGCCAATCACGCCGAAGGTCAAGCTGTCGGCCAATGCGCGCTACACCTGGGACGTCGGCAGCTACAAGCCGTACCTGCAAGCCGTGGTGGCCTACCAAAGCTCGGCGCCGTCCGACCTGCGCCACTTCGTCGCCCAGACCTTCACCGGCACCATCATCGATCCGGCGGCGCTGCAGGGCGATATCCCGGCGTTTACCACGCTCGACCTGTCCCTGGGTGCAGATTTTGGCCGCTGGAATGCCGAGCTTTATATCGACAACCTGACCGACGAACGGGCGGAAACCGCACGCTATATCGAGTGCGGCTTCTGTCAGCAGCGGCCTTACGCCATCGTCATGCCGCCGCGCACGGTCGGCATCCGGCTGGGTACGAAGTTCTGATCGACTTCCTTTCGGAGCAAAGGCGGCCCGTCGCCGGGCCGCCTTTTTGTCGTTTCAGGCCAGGGTGATCTTGAACGCACTGCCGTGCCGAGTCGGCAGGGTCTGAGGCAAGGTGATCGTCAAAGCATCGCCAGTCTGTTTGAAAGCAACCGGTCCGGCGCCCAGCAGTTCGACATGCCTGACGCGGCCTGCCGGCTTTGCCAGTGACGCGATCCTGATCTCGTCCTCCGGCACGCCCAGCGTAATGGCGTAGAGCATTCCGGCCCTGGTGGTGAAGCGGATGTCCTGCGGCGTATAGGCCGTGTCCTCCTTGAAGGCGCCGACATTGGTTTCGGTTGGGCCTTCGCCGTAAAGTGTCCACGGCCGGGTGCCGTGGATCGCCTCGGCATTGACCTTCATCCAGGCGGCCATTTCCGAGAGGAAGGTCTGCGATTCCGGCGGCAGGCTGCCGTCGGGATAAAGCACGACATTGAGCAGCAGGTTGCCGTTCTTTGACACGATGTCGGCCAGCATGTGCACGACCTCATCCGTCGTCTTGTAGCTATAGCCCTCGCTATAGAACCAGTCGCCGATCGAAGTATCGGTCTGCCACGGCAGCGGATTGATGCCTTTCATCACGCCGCGTTCGACGTCGCGCGTACCCCCCTGGGTATCCCAGTCGCCGGCGGCGAACATCTTCGAGGTGTAGACCGATTGCTGGCTACCGTGATCGGCGATGCTGCGGTTATAGAAGTTGGCCAGCATGGCGCGGCCGACCTCACCGAACGGCAGGGCGCCGTCGGTATAGAGCAGGTCGGGCTTGTAGCGGCTGGTCAGGTCCGTGATACGGTCGAACCATTCCTGGTGCCATTGCGGATTTTTGGCGTACCAGGTGTCGCCGCCCTTGTAAGGTTCGTCGTGCTTGGGATGGTAAAGATCGGCATATTGCGGATCGGCGCCATCATAATCGACACCCAGCAGCGGCCAGAACTGGTCGTAGCCGTGGCTGGGCGTGAACCAGCCATAGCTGGCGCCCATATGTTCTGAGACGCCGAACTTCAGTCCGCGCTTCTGCGCCGCCTTTTGCCATTCACCGACGACATCGCGCTTTGGCCCCATCTGCGCGGCGTTCCAGCGATGCTTGGCCGAATCCCACAACTCGAAATTGTCGTGATGGCAGCCCATGCTGAAGAAGTATTTGGCACCGGCGGCGACATAGAGGTCCATCAGGGCCTCGGGGTCCCATTTTTCGGCCGTCCACAGAGGAATGATATCCTTGTAGCCGAATTTCGATGGATGGCCGTAGGTCTTCAGATGGTGATCGTAGTGCGGATGGCCCGGCACGTACATGAAGCGGGCGTACCAGTCGCCCTGGTGCGGTACGGCCTGTGGGCCCCAATGCGCCCAGATGCCGAACTTGGCGTCGCGGAACCACTCGGGCGCCTGATAGGCCCGCAGCGAGTCTTCCGTCGGCGCGAACGGTCCGGCAACGGCTGGCAGGTCGTAGGCGACATCGCTGGACGCGGTGTCCGTTTGCGCCGCGACCGCCGGCAGGCCCAGTGCCAGGAAGGGCAGGCCCATGAGGCTGCGTTTGCTGAGGTCTGTCATGGCGTTGTCTCCCTGTTTTCGGGCAGCGTCGCACCTTTTGTCCGACTAATCAACATACCGCCGTGTTAAGCCGCGATTCAGGCTTTCCTCATCGAATCTTGACAAGTTTGCCGTATAGATGGTCGGCATGACACAAAATTGCTGAGCCGCCCCAAAAGCGGCATGCAGGGCAGAAACGCACATGCAGAAGATCAACGCCGCCAACTGGATTTCCGCCGCCCGCTCATGCGCCCCGGCGTCCACGCCGTACCAGCCGAGCTACCTCAGCGCCATGTCGGAGCGCCGCCAGACCAGCGAACGTTCCGCTCCGGCGGCGCGTTAACCGATCAGGCCCTTTTCGCGCAGGACCGCGTCCAGTTCCGCGTTGCCGCTGGGCGTCGATTCCGTCCAGCCGCCGGCGTCGATCAGGATGAGTGCGCTGGCCGCATAGTCGCCTTCGCCGCAGTTGGCCGAACCGTGGTGCAGGAACCCCGCCGGCGTGGCGCCATACATCTCGTCCTTGACATCCAAAGGTGCGCCAGCATCAACCAGCAACCGCACCATGGCCGTATTGCCGCGCCAGCAGGCATAGTGCAACGCCGTGATGCCGCCATCGCCGCGCGCATCCACCGGCACACCGGCCTTGAGAAGCGCCGCCACCGCATCGACATTGCCACTTTCGGCAAGCTGGGTGATCAGCCGCGCATTGGCTCGGGACTTCGCGCTGGCTTCCGGTACCTCGCCGCCGCGTCCGGCGACGAAGGCATCCAGCGGGCTGAGACGGGCGTCGGCGCCACGCTCTTCCAGCAACGCAGCCACCTCCGCCTGGCCGGACACCACCGCCAGGGCATAGGCCGTGCGCCCGTCCCCGCGCACGGCGTCGATGTCGGCGCCGGCATCGATCAGCATACGGACGATCCCCGCGCTGCGTCCGCGCCGCACCGCCCAGTGCAGGGCCGTGTCACCTTCCGGATGGGCGGCGTCCGGGTCGGCGCCGGCCTCCAGCAGCAACCGTACGCCATCGGGGCTTTCCCAATCGAGCATGTGGTTGAGGACATTGGTGCTGTTGGCGTCGCCGCCGTGCTCCAGCAGCAACCGCAGGCAGGCCAGGTCGGCGTGTTCGGTGGCGTGGTAGAGCGACTCGTCGTCGTCGGGATCGGCCCCGGCTTCCAGCAGCACCCGGGTCAGTTCGGTGTTGTTGAGCAGGCCGGACGCCGCATAGAGGCACGACAGCCGTCCGTCCTCGCCCTCAAACGCCGTATCGGGATCGGCGCCGTTTTCCAGCAGCAGCCGCGCTGTCAGGGCCAGCCTGGCCGCACGCGGGTTACGTGGATGAGCAAAGCGCGAGAAGCAGACATAGACCAATGGCTCGACATTTTCCGGACCCGACTTCGCCGTCACCCAGTCGGGATCGGCCGCAATGGCCTCGGCGACTTTTTCCCAGCCACCCAGCACCAGGGCGACATAGACGCCGGCGCCTTCAAGCTCCGGATGGTCGGCCAGCAGGTCACGCGCCCGCCGGCCATCCGACGTGGCGGCGGCAATGAAGCGCGTCACCAGCCCCTGGAAATCGAGCTTCGATTCGATGATGAAAGCCTGGAATTTCGGCCAGCTGGCGAAGCCCTGCTCGTGAGCGACGGCGCGCTGGGCGGTGTGCAACGCCATATCTTCGCCGGTCTTGAAGAGTCGCAGGCGCGCCCGTGCGGCCGGGTCGCCGGCGCGGCCGGCCTTGAGCAGCGCCTTGGCCTGTTTCTTGTAATATTCCAGGTTGAGACTGGCGGTGGGAGAAAGATGTGTTTCTGTCATGCGAACGCCTTTCGAAAGCGTGCCCAAGGTCCGCGTGCGGGCTGAAAGGAGGTTCGTGCTGAACGTCTGACGATGAAAAGGTGGGAAAATCCCTGCCCGCGGACCGGAAGCGCCCCTGAGCGCTGTGACCGTAAGGTAACCCGATAAACGACGAAAAATCAAGCGCCTAAAAAGGACTGTCATTCGCCGGACACAGCCTCCGGCAAAAGCCGAAAACGCCCTGATCCGGCTTTCCCTGATCCGCCAAGGAAAGAGACTTCCCTTAGGTCAACAAGTTTCAAAAGCGCAGTTCTTTTGCACTTGCGAACGATCCCTAAGTCGACTAGGGCGGCGGCCATCGGGGCCCATGGGGCCGTCAAACAAGATCATGTCATGCGCCTTCGTCTTCTCGCCGCCACCGTTCTGTCCGGCGCCTTCGCCCTGCCCGCCTTTGCCCAGGACCAGGCGCAGTCCGTCGTCACCACCGAGCGGTCGACCGAAGTCATCATCACCGCCCAGAAACACCCCGAGCCGCTCAGCCACGCGCCGTTGTCCGTGGCGGTGGTGACGGGCGATGCGATGCGCAGGGACGGCGCCCACGACTTGAAAGACCTGCAGCAACTGACGCCGTCGCTATTCGTCATCTCGACCGCCAACGAAGCGCAGACGACGGCGCGCCTGCGCGGCGTCGGCACGGTCGGCGACAATCCCGGCCTGGAATCTTCGGTCGGCGTGGTCGTCGACGGCGTCTATCGCCCACGTACGGCGACGGCGATGAGCGATCTGGGCCAGGTCGACCGCGTCGAAATCCTGAAAGGCCCGCAGTCCGATGTCTACGGCAAAGGTGCCTCCGCCGGCGTCATCCAGGTCGTCACCAGACTGCCCGAGTTCCAGCCATCGCAGTCGATGGAACTGACCGGCGGTACTATGGGCACCGGCGGCGTCGATCTGTACGCGACGGGCGGCCTGAGCGAACATTGGGCGGGTTCGGTCGAATTGAGCGCCCGCCATCGCGACGGCCAGTACCATGTCAATGTCGGTTCGGGGCCACGCACCGACACACAGGACAATGACCAGAACTACTGGTCGGCCCGCGGCCAGCTCCTTTACCAGCCCAACCGCTCGGCGCGTCTGCGCCTGATCGCCGACCTGACCCGCCGCGACGAAGCCTGCTGCGCCGGCGTGGCCATCGCCATCGGCGGCACCCGCGCCTATATCGACCAGCTGGCCGGCGGCCAGGGCACGGCGGCGACCGTCGATCCCGAGGCGCGCCAGGTGTGGGCCAACCGCCCGACCGACCAGCGCCTGATCGACGGTGGACTGTCAGCCCAGCTCGATCTTGCCCTGTCGGATTCGGTCCAGTTCACTTCGGTGTCGGCCTGGCGGCGCTGGGACCACCAGAACGGCTATGACGCCGATTTCACGGCCGCCGACATCTATTACCGCAATCCCGGCGAATTCGGGAACCGTTTCGACACCTGGTCGGAAGAGGCGCGCCTGAACGGCAAGGCGCAAAATCTTGACTGGATGCTGGGCGCCTTCGTCGATCACGAGGACCTGACGCGTCGCGACGAAACCCTTTATGGCGCCGACTACGAAACCTACCTCGGCCTGCTGCTGTCGGCGGGCGCCAACCCGGCGCGCGTGTCGCAGATCACCGGCCTGCCGGTCGGCCAGTCCTTTGTCGAGGGCCAGGGCAGCCACGATCGCTATGACCAGTCCGAGCGCAACCTGGCCCTGTTCGGCCATGCCGAATGGCGCGCCACCGATAGCCTGAGCCTGCTGGCCGGCCTGCGCTGGAACCGCCAGTCGAAGCTGTTGTTCAGCCAGTTCAGCAATTCCGACGGCGGCCTGGCCTGCGCCCACGCCACGGCGTCGCTGAGCGTGCTGTGCCTGCCGTGGTCGAACCCGGCCTTCAACAACGTCACCCTGGCCCAGCAGTCGGCCGAGGACGCCACCACCGGCTCGCTCAAGCTGAAATGGCAGGCGACGCCGGCGATCATGACCTACGCCGCCTACGCTACCGGCTGGAAGGGCGCGGGCTACAATCTCGACCGCGAACAGAATGCCGATTACACTGTCAACCCTGATTCTTCGTTCAAGGCCGAGCGCTCGCGCAGCTATGAGGTCGGCATGAAGGGCCGCTGGTTCGATACCCGCTTGGCCGTCGACCTGACGGCCTTCGACGAGACCTTCCGCGACTTCCAGCTCAATACCTTCCTGGGCACCACCTTCGTCGTCGACTCGGTCCCGAACCTGAAATCGCAAGGCGTCGAACTGGACGCGCGCTATCATTGGATGGGCCTGGCCGTAAATGCCGGCGCCACCTATGACGATGCCCGCTTCGGTCCCCAGGCCGTACCGGGCCTGGCCCTTATCGCCAACGGCCGTCCGTCGTTCGCGCCGAAATGGTCGGTCACGTCCGGTATCGATTACCAGCGCTCCATCGGTCGCCTCGATCTCGACCTGTCGCTCAACGGCCGTTACAACTCGGCCTACAATACCGGCTCGGACCTTAATCCAATCAAGGAACAGAAGGCCTATACGATCTATGATGGCCGCGTCGCCCTGTCGGGGAACGACGGGCGCTGGTCGCTGGAGCTGCGGAGCCGCAACCTGACCAACACCACCTACAAGCAGGTCGCCTTCGCCGCACCGTTCCAGAGCGGCAGCTACGACGCCTTCCTGGGTACGCCGCGCACCTGGGGTGTCACCCTGCGCCTGAGGCATTGATGCAAGGCTTCTGGCACCTGGCGTTCAGCCGCCGCATTATCATCAACGCCGTCAAGGTGGCGCTGACCGTCGGCACTGTCCTCAACCTGATCAACCAGGGTCAGGCCTTCCTGCATTGGAGCGGCATCTCGTGGTGGCACGTGGCGCTCAACTATGTCACACCCTATTGCGTCGCCACCTGGAGCGCGGCGAAGAACGAACTGGATAGGCGCAAGGCAGGGTAGGCTTGTCGGCGTTTTGCGTTTGGCGGAGTCTATGATAAGGCCCCCCTCCGGCGCTACGCGCCACCTCCCCCACAAATGGGGAGTATGAATTAAAGCCGCTCCCCTTATACCTCCCCACTTGTGGGGAGGGGGACCGCACGCATTCTTCATGCGCGTGGTGGTGGGGGCCTTCAGCCGGCGCGCACCATGACTTACGCCATCACCGTCCTGACCATGTTCCCTGAAGCCTTTCCCGGCCCGCTCGGCGTTTCGCTGATCGGCACGGCGTGGAAAGAATCCGGGCTGTGGTCCTTGCAGACACTGGACATTCGCAACTTTTCGAGCGATAAGCGCGGCTTTCTTGACGACACCCCCGCCGGCGGCGGGCCGGGTCAGGTGCTGAAGGCCGACGTTATCGCCAAAGCCCTTGATTCGCTTGAAATTTCCGGGCGACCCTTGCTCTATATGAGCGCGCGCGGAAAACCGCTCAGTCAGGAAAAGGTCCGAGAATGGGCGAAGGCCGATGGCCTTGTCGTCCTGTGCGGGCGCTTCGAGGGGGTGGACCAGCGCGTGCTCGACGCGCGCGGGTTCGAGGAAATCAGCGTCGGCGACGCCGTCCTTGCGGGCGGAGAAGCAGCGGCGCTGGTAACGATCGAGGCCGTGGTGCGGCTTATTCCGGGAGTTCTCGGCGCACCGCAAAGTCTCGAAACCGAAAGCTTCGAGGATGGACTCCTGGAGCATCCGCAGTACACGCGACCGCGGACGTTCGAGGGCCTCGACATCCCAGAAGTGCTTTTATCCGGCGATCACAAGAAGATGGCCGAATGGAAGCAGAAACAAAGAGAGGCGACCACGAAGGAACGGCGGCCCGATCTCTGGGCGGCCTGGACTTCCAAATCACAGGCAAAAGGCACCTAAGCCTCAACAATTGGAGATGACTATGAACCTGCTTCAACAGATCGAAGCCGAAGAAGTCGCGAAGCTGAAGTCCTCGCGCAAGAACCCCGAATTCCAGCCCGGCGACACCCTGCGCGTCAACGTGCGCATCAAGGAAGGCGACCGCGAACGCGTCCAGGCCTTCGAAGGCGTGTGCATCGCCCGCGCCGGCGCCGGCATCAACGAAAACTTCACCGTCCGCAAGATCAGCTTCGGCGAAGGCGTCGAGCGCGTCTTCCCGCTGCTGTCGCCGATGATTGAATCGATCGAGGTCAAGCGCCGCGGTGTCGTCCGTCGCGCCAAGCTCTATTACCTGCGCGACCGCCGCGGCAAGTCGGCCCGTATCGTCGAGCGTTCGCAAGCTTCGACGCGCGGCTCCAAGGGCGAGGAACTGCGCGCCGCCATGGCCGAAGCCGAAAGCGCCGGCAATCCGGACGCCGGCGCCGAAGCGTAAGCAAGGCTTCAGCATTGAATGAAAAACCCCGCCGATGGCGGGGTTTTTTGCGTCAGGAGGATGCGTCGGATCGGTGCTTGACCTGCTGCGCCAGTTTCTGCGGGTCGCCGCAGGTGGCGACCGCGTCGGCCAGGGCGGCGTCGAGCCCCGCGCCGGGTACGGTCAGATGGACATCACCGCTGCTGATTCCGATCGACGACGATCCCTTCATGGCGGCGACGGCGTCATAGACCTCCGCGCCGGCGGCGGGTGCCTGGGCGTCGCTGTAGCGCGCCGTACTGCTGCTGGCCGTCAGGGTCGCCATGCCGGCATCGTCGACATCGACCGTCATGTCGAGCGACCGACCCGCCACCCGGACCTGTGCCCAGTCGTCGTCCTTCAGACTCTGGGCCGGCATGGAAATGGCCAAGGTATAGGTGTGCAGGCCGCGCTGGTCGTCGCAAGTAATCACCACCTTGTCGCCGGCGCCGTTATCGTAGCCGGCCGCCGGCTGAGGTGCAGCGGCAATGGCCGCCCAGGTGGTGGAACCCGCCTGCGCCGGCAAGACGGTCGAGAACGCCAGGCAACTCGCAACGGCACTCAACAGCAAGGCGGTTTTCATGGCTTCGTCCCCGTGGCTTGGGTTGGACCGGGATTGGCGTCGGTCTGGGCGGCCGGATTGGCCGGAGCGGGTGCGGCGCTGGCGCTACTGTTCTCGCTGCCGAACTTCGGCAAGGCCAAGCCGCTGATATTGTCATTGATGTTGTCGATAATGTCCTGGCCACCGCCGGAGACGCCCATATCCTCACGGATGAAATGATAGGCCTTGTCGCTGGAGCAGGCACACACCTTCAGCCGGTTGTTCGAATCGCGCCACAGCAGCAGTGGATAGCTGACGCGCACGCCATTGGCGGCCAGCAAGGGCACCAGGCGATTGACGAAGTCGCGGCTGGCGCCAACGACCGCGTTACGCGCCATGTCGTTATCGGCAACGACCAGTCCGTCGGCCTTCCACATGGTGTCGGAGCTGGAATCCCACGCCTGGTAGAACTGCCAGTTCCGTGTCAGCCACAGTTCGGCCACCGTCGAACGTTCGGCTGGCGTTGACTGCGACAAACCCTGATTGTCGGCCCGGGCGAAGACAATGACTCGGGTGTCGGCGTTGACGGCGGCGAATTTCGGGAACTCCTGTTCTTCATATTCGCGGCAGGCCGAGCAGGCGTGATAGGTGACCAGATAAAGCGCCGGTCCCGTCCGGCCCGGCGATACGTAGTCAGCCTGATCGAGCAGGGTCTGGATTTCCGTCAGGTTGCGCGTGATGGTGACCGGCTTGTAGCGCAGGAACTGGTCCCAATAGAGCCAGTAACCGACGCCACCCAGCGTCGGCAGGATCACCACCAGGGCCATAAGCCACAACAGGACTTTCCTGCTCATCCTAACCCCCAAGGCGCGGCGCGCGCATTAACCACTATAGTCGTTAACGGCGGCGGCGAAAAGTCTCAAGCGCCTGATCACAATCGCGGGAGTTTAGAAAGGGTTAATGTAAAAAATCCATGTAATTGCACGGATATGCCGCCCAAGGGTGCCTTCAGGCCTGATTTAACATGGCAACGAGTGCAAAAATCACACACACGATTGCCGCTCCCCACAGGACGAGGTAGGGCGTAAGGGCACGCGGACGGCGGCGGTCCTCGCTGCGGGGTCGGGGCGTGTCGGGCTCAGTCATGGCATCGAACGTGGCATGAAAGGCGGTGGTTGCCAAGTCGCCAGGCTCCCCCTAAAGCTCGGCCATGCATATTGTTGACGAACTGATCTACGAACGCGCGCCGCGCCTGGTGCGCTCGGCCGCGTGGCCCGTGGTCAGGCCCGCGCTTTACGGTCTCCTCGGCTACGGCAAGGCGCGCCGCATGGCCGACGCCATAGCCCACAACAGCGGCGACGAGGCCCTGGCCTATGTTTCGCGCCTGCTGGCGCTCGACGTGGTGGCACGGGGCCTAGAACGTCTGCCAACCGCAGGCCGATGTCTCATCGTCTGCAACCATCCGACCGGCATCGCCGACGGCATGGCGGTCTATGATGCCGTCCACCGGGTACGCCAGGATGCCATCTTCTTCGCCAATGCCGATGCGTTGCGCGTCAATCCGCGCTTCGCCGAAAGCCTGATCCCCGTCGAATGGGTCGAGGCCAAGCGAACGCGCGACAAGACCCGCGCCACGCTGGCCGCGGCAAAGGCGGCCTTCGAGGCCGAACGCTGCGTCGTCATGTTTCCGGCGGGACGGCTGGCGCGGTGCGACGGCGAAGGCCGGCTGGTCGATCCGCCGTGGGCGCCGACGGCGGTATCCCTGGCCCAGAAATACGACACGCCGATCGTGCCGGTGCATGTACGAGGGCCGAACTCGTTCTGGTTCCACACTTTCAATCGTTTTTCGACCGAGCTGCGCGACATCACCCTGTTTCACGAGTTTCTCAACAAGGCCGGCCAGCGCTTCGATCTGACCTTCGGACTCGCCATTGATCCGTCTACGGACGATCTTGGCATCGAAACGCTCAAGGCGTATACCGAGTGCGATCTCGCCGCCAATCCGGACAAGGCTTTCAGCGCATGAAAGGCCTCGACCTCTCCATGCCTCATGCACTCTATCTGCCGGACGAAGCCGCCACGATGCAGTTGGGCGCACTTATCGCGCCACAGCTTCAGGCCGGCGACGTGGTCTATCTCAGCGGCGACCTCGGCGCCGGCAAGTCGTCGCTGGCACGCGGATTAGTCCGTATGCTGACAAATCCGCTTCAGGAGGTACCGTCGCCGACCTTTACGCTGGTCCAGGCCTATGACACGCCGCATTTCCAGCTGCTGCATCTCGACCTCTATCGTATCGAAGACCCGTATGAAGTCCACGAACTGGGCCTGGACGAGGCGCGGTCTCATAGCGTCCTTGTGATCGAATGGCCTGACCGGCTGGCGCATTTGGGCTTTGACGACCGTCTCGATATCGTCCTAGAACACGGCGATAAGACCAATTTGCCGTCCAGCCCCGGGAAAGGGCGCACAGCCCACATAAAAACGGCCGGCAATTTCAGGAAAAGCCCAAGACTTCAGGAAAAGTAAGAGTTCATGAACGACCGCGAGGCGACCAAACGCCGCTTTCTCACCGCTTCGGGTTTCGGAAGTGCGGAACGCCACCCCCTGCCCGGCGACGCCTCGACCCGTCGTTACGAGCGCCTGATCCTGGGCGACCGCTCCTTCATGCTAATGGACCAGTCGCCGGCGCTGGAGAGCCAGCCGTGTGGCCGTTTCGAGACCGTCGCCGACCGCAAGGCCTCGGGCTACAACGCCATGGCCCGCCTGGCCGCCGGCCGCATCGAAGCCTTCGTCGCCGCGGCGAATTACCTGCGCGCGCAGGGCCTGTCGGCGCCGGAAATCTTCCATCTCGACGCCGCCAACGGCCTGCTGATCAGTGAAGACCTGGGTGATGACCTGTTCGCCGCCCTGATCGCGCGCGGCCAGGACGAGACGCCGCTCTATATGTCGGCCATCGAGGCGCAGGCGCGCCTGCATGAGCTGACGCCGCCGGATGTGCTTGACGGCGACTGGCCGCTATTGACCTACGACAATCTCGCCTTGAAGACCGGCGCCGATCTGTTCGTCGAATGGTATCCGAAATTCGACCACGGCCATCCGCTCAATGACAAGGCGCTGGCCGATTGGGAAGACCTGTGGGCACCGATCCGCCAGCGTGCCGAAGACGGCGCCACGGTCTTCATCCATCGCGACTATCACGCCGAGAACCTGATGTGGCTGCCCGGCCGCGAAGGCGTTCAGCGCGTCGGCATGATCGATTTCCAGGATGCCCTGCGTTCCCATCCCGCCTGGGATTTGCTGTCGCTGCTGCAGGACGCCCGGCGCGACGTCTCGCCGGAGCTGGAATGCGCCGCGCTCGACCATTATTTCTCCCTGCGCCCCGGTGTCGATCGCGACGCCTTCATGCGCGACTATACCGCCCTGGCCACACTTAACGAGGCGCGCATCCTGGGCATCTTCGCCCGCCTGATCGTTCATTTCCATAAGCCGCGCTACGAACAGTTCATGCCGCGCATGTGGCGCCACCTTGCCCGCAATCTCGAAGCGCCGGGGATGGAAGGGCTGAAGGCCTGGTTCTACGGCAACGGTTTCGGCGACAAGCTCAAGGCATGACCCCCTCGAAAGCGCCAACGACCGCCTTTATCCTGGCCGCTGGCCTCGGCACGCGCATGCGACCCCTGACCGACGACCGGCCCAAGGCCTTGATCGAGGTGGCGGGCAAGACCCTGATCGACCACATGCTCGACCGGCTGGCCAACGCCGGTGCCCGGCGCTTCGTCGTCAACGTCCACTATTTCGCCGACCGGCTGGAAACCCATCTGAAAACGCGTTCCGACCTCGATATCGTCATTTCCGACGAGCGCGAGACCCTGCTGGAAACCGGCGGCGGCCTGAAACGGGCGCGCCCCTTGCTGGGCGACGATCCGATCTGGATCGCCAATACCGACAGCGTCTGGATCGAGGATGCTGGCGGCGACGCCCTGGGCGACCTGGTCCGTTTGTGGAATCCGGATGCCATGGACGCCGCCCTGCTGCTGGCCGACATGGAGCGCACCACCGGATTCGACGGTGCCGGCGACTTTTTCATGGACGCGGGCGGGCGCCTGCGTTTCCGAGATAAGGCGCCGGCGGCGCCGCTCAACTACATGGGCGTACACATCACCAGGCCCCAGATCGTCGACCATGAGGCCGATGATGCCTTTTCCCTGGCACGGATCTGGCGACGCATTGCGCCGGAGGGCCGTTTGGCCGGAGCCCTGATGCATGGCGACTGGATGCACGTCGGCGATCCGCAGGCGCTGAAGGCGGCGTCTGCCCGTCTCGCCGGCGGGTAGCGAGCGGCTGCGACTCACCCCAGATTGATACCATGACGTCCTCCGCCGACATCTTTGCCGTGGCCGGACCGCGCTGGTTCTCGATTCCGGCGGGGCGTTCCTTTCTCGACGACATGACCACCGGCCTGATGGCGTCACTGGGCGAGCACCTGTCGGAAGCCCAGATTCTTACGCCCACGCGACGCGGCGCGCGCGCCATGGCCCAGGCATTCACCGGCCGCGCCAGGGGTGGCGCCCTGCTGCTGCCGCAGATCCGCGCCATCGGTGACCTGGACGAAGGCGAGCCGCCGTTCGATCTCGAAGCCCTGGGCCTTGACCTGCCGCCGGCCTTATCACCGCTGCGTCGTCGTTTCGAGCTGGCGCGGCTGATCCAAGCGCACGGCGATCTGTTCGCCGCCGGCGACATGACGACACGACGCGCACTCGACCTGGCCGACAGCCTGAGCGCCTTCTTCGATTCGCTGGCGCTGGAGGAAATCGACGCCGCCGGCCGTCTCGACAGCCTGATCGCTGGTGATGGCGATGACCAGTATGTCCTGGAAGCCATGGCCGAACACTGGCAGATTTCAGCGCAGTTCCTCAGCCTGGCGGTGCATGAATGGCCCGGACGGTTGGCTGAACTGGGCGCCATGGACCCAAACCAGCGCCAGGTGGCGCTGATCCGCCGCCTGGCCCGTCAGTGGACGGAGCATCCCCCGCAGATGCCCCTGGTCCTGGCCGGTTCAACCGGTTCGGCCCCGGCCATGGCCGACCTGATGCACGTGATTGCCGAGGCACCGAAAGGCGCGGTCATCCTGCCCGGCCTTGATCTGTCACTGGCCGACGACGTCTGGGCCCAGATCGAGGATTCGCACCCTCAAGGCACGATGAAACACCTGCTTGACCGGCACAGGCTGGATCGCGCGGCGGTGCAGGTATGGCCGGCGTCCGCCGATCCTGACCGCAAGGCGCGGGCGCGCAGGCGCCTGCTCAATGAATCCCTGCGTCCGGCCGAAGCGACCAAGGACTGGCGCGAACAGATTGCTGCCATCCGCGCCGAAAACGACGGTTTTGATCCGATTATGGAAGGTCTTGACGGGCTTCATCATATCGTCACGGCTCGCGACGAGGAGGCCGCATCCGTCATCGCGCTTCTGATGCGTGAGGTCCTGGACCAGCCCGGCAAGGTCGCGGCTCTGATCACACCGGATCAGGTCCTGGCACGGCGCGTCAGCGCCCGCCTGACGCGCTGGGGCCTGCAGGCGGATTCGTCGGCCGGCGAACCACTGTCGGGCAGCCTGCCCGGACGCTTCCTGCTCGACCTGATGACTCTGATGCGCACGCCGCACGAGCCGGTGCGCCTTCTGAGTCTGTTCAATAATCCCTTGTGCCGCTTCGCGGGCGATGCCGGCCTGCGGACATTGGAAATGCGAGCTTTGCGCGGTGCGACTCCACGCGGAACAGCTGCCGTCAGCACCGCCTTGCAGGAACATCCGGAAGCACTTCATCTGTGGACGGACTATCTTGCCGCCGTTGCTCCGCTGAGCGATCTCGGCGGCGACCTGTCGGCTGCCCTGACCGCCGTTACCGTGGCTGCCCAGGATCTGAGCGACGGCGATGCGCTTTGGGTAGGTGCGGCGGGCGCGCAGACGGCACAACTGCTGGCCGATCTGATCGCCGAAAGCGCCGGATTTCGGGTCGATGACGCGCGCCAGGTCGCCGACATCCTGGATCAAGCTCTGCAGCAGGCCAAGATCCGCACCGGCGGCAACACCCATCCGCGCCTGCTGGTTCTCGGCGCCATCGAAGCACGCCTGGTCAAGGCCGATCGGCTTATCCTGGCCGGACTGGAGGAAGGCGTCTGGCCACAAACGCCACCCATCGATCCCTTCCTGTCGCGGCCAATGCGAGCCCGGCTGGGCTTGCCGTCGCCCGAACGCCGCACCGGCCTCTCGGCGCACGACTTCGTCCAGGCCGCCTGCGCTCCCGAAGTCTTTCTCGTTCAGCGCCAACGCCGTGAAGGCGAACCGCAGGTGGCATCGCGCTGGCTGTGGCGACTGGAGACCCTGTGCGCCGGCGCGGGTGTCGCCATGGCGCGCGCCGATCATTATCTGGCCTGGGCGCGCCGCCTCGATCGCGGTCTGATCGACAAGCCGGCCAGCCTGAAATCCGCCCCGCGCCCCGACCCCAGGCCTCCGGTCTCGGTTCGCCCCGATCGTTTGTCAGTCACCGAGGTTGAGACCTTCATTCGCGACCCTTATGCCATCTATGCCAGGAAAATTCTCCGTTTGAAGCCGCTCGACCGGCCCAAGGAGCCCGTCGAAGCCCACCAGCGGGGCACGGCGATCCACAAGGCACTGGAACGTTTTGTCGGCGAAGCGGTCGGACTGGACGAGGCCGGCGAAACCCGCCTGGCCGCCATGCTGGAGGAAGAACTGGATGCTGCCGGCCTGGCGCCACCCTTGCTGGCCCTTCAACGCCCGCTACTTGGCGACATGGCGCGCGGCTACATCGACTTCGAGCACGGCCGAAGGACCGACAATCCGCGTCTGATCGTCGAGCAGAAAGGTGAGTTGACGCTCAAGACCGGGCGCGGCGATTTCATCCTGACCGCCAAGGCTGACCGCATCGAACTTCGTAATCGCGTCGTCGATGTCCTCGACTTCAAGACGGGCGCGCCGCCATCGTCTGACCAGGTGGTCAAGGGTTTTTACCCCCAGCTGACCCTGACGGCGGCAATGCTGCGCCGAGGCGCCTTTCCCGGCATCGATGCCGGCGTGGTCGGCGACCTGATCTATGTTCGTGTCTCATCCGGCGACAGCCGCGAACGCGTGGTCGGCGAAAAGAATGTTTCGAACGAAGAGCTTGCCGACGAGGCCCTGGCGCGGCTGGAACGTCGACTGGAAACCTATGGCCGCGTGTCCAAACCCTACTTGTCGTGGACCGCGCCCGAGCATCGCAAGAACCGTGGCGGCGATTATGACCAACTGGCGCGCCTTTATGAATGGGACGTGCTCGGCGACGATGGCCCCGCCGAAAGCGAGGCGTCGTGAGTCGCGCCCAGAATATCGCCGCCGATCCCAAGGCCTCGGTCTTCCTGACCGCCAATGCCGGTTCGGGCAAGACCTCGACCCTGGTCAACCGCGTCGCCCGCCTGTTGCTGAACGGCGCCAGGCCCGAGCACGTGCTGTGCGTCACCTATACCAAGGCGGCGGCAGCGGAAATGCAGGGTCGCCTGTTCGCGACTCTCGGTTCATGGGCGGTGGCCGAGGACGAGGCCCTGGTCGCCGAACTGCAAAGGATCGACGAACCGACCCACAATCTGCCGCGCGCCCGCGCCCTGTTCGCCCGCGCCCTGGAAACACCAGGTGGACTGAAGATCCAGACCATCCATGCCTTCTGCGAAAAACTGCTGCGCCGGTTCCCGCTCGAGGCCGGCCTGTCGCCGGCTTTCCAGGTCATCGATGACCTGCAGAACCAGCGCCTGCGCGAAGCCGCTCGCGATGCCCTGCTGTTGACCACGCAGCCGGACATCGCCGAACCCCGCGACCGGTTGATCCGCAGGCTGAAGGTTTTCGGTTTCGAGGCCCTGCTGAACCAGTTCGCCGTCGCGCATGACGCCATCAAGGCCGCTGTCCTGGCCTTGACGGAACATGACGACTGGCAGGCACGACTGGCGCACAGCCTCGGTCTCGACGGCGTATGCACGTCGCACGACTGCCTGACAGCCTATGCCCGGCGACTGGAGTGGCATATTATCCGCGACCTGGCCACCGCCTTGTCGAGCGGCCGGACCGCCACCAATCAGAAGGCGGGCGCCGCCTTCTCCGCCATCCACGCCGAATGGCACGGCAATGGCCGTCTCGATCTCGACCTGCTCAAGGGCATCTACCTCACCCAGAAGGACGAACCGAAGAAAAATCCCTTTACCAACGAAACCGATGCGGGCGACCGGATCGCGCTTGACCGCATCGGCCACGAAGTGGTGGCCTTATGGGAGCAGGTCAAGGGCGCCGATATCGCCGCCGACACCTTTGACGCCATCGCCGTTTTCAAGGCGTTCAGCGTCATCTATCAGTTTGAAAAGACCGGTGAAGGCGCGCTCGATTTCCAGGACCTGATCAACCGCGCGCAGGACCTTCTGGCCGATGACATCAGGACAGCCTGGGTGCTTTACAAGCTGGACGGCGGCCTGGAGCACATCTTGGTCGACGAGGCGCAGGACACATCGCAGGATCAGTGGGCCATCGTCCGTGCCCTGTCCGGACAGTTTTTCTCCGGGTACGGACAATTGTCCCGGACGCGTACCGTTTTCGCCGTCGGCGACGAGAAACAGTCGATCTATGGCTTCCAGGGTGCGCAACCGGACCACTTCCTGACCGAAGGCCAGCACTTTGAAGGTCTGGCGCGCGATGCCGCCGCGACCTTCGTCGGTCCCGACCTGACCGAAAGCTGGCGTTCGCTGCCGGAAATCCTCGGCTTTGTCGACGCCGTGTTTGACCGGTCCGACCTGGCCTGCGCGCTCAATTTCACCGGCAACCGGGTCGTGCACGAGGCACGCCGAACCGATGGCGCCGGTTGCGTCGAGCTATGGCCGCTGGTTCAGTACATCGCCGCGCCGGATTCGAATGCCGAAGACGACGATGCCATTGCCGCGGTCGATGAACCGTCGCGCTACAGTCCCGCCAACCGGCTGGCGCGCCAGATCGCTGGAACGGTGCGTGCGGATATTGCTGCCGGGCGCAGTATTTTCGACAAGGCGCAACGACAGTGGCGTCCCATGCACGCCGGTGACGTGCTGATCCTGGTTCGCAAGCGCGACCTGCTATTCGAGCACATCATCCGTGAGCTGAAGATATCGGGCGTCGCTGTTTCAGGCGCCGACCGGCTCCGGTTAGGCGACCATATCGCCTTTCAGGACTTGCGCGCCCTGATGCGCTTCTGCCTGCAGCCGGCTGACGACCTGTCGCTGGCCTGCGTCCTGCGCAGCCCGCTGTGCGATTATGGCGAACAGGCGCTTTATGACCTGGCCCAGCCGCGCGAGGGTTCGCTGTGGGCGGCCCTGCTCGATCGTCCGGAAACGGACGAAGCACGTATATTTCTGCTGTGGGTACTCAATGCCAGCCGCGGACTTACGGCCTTCGACCTCCTCGGCCGCGTACTTAACCGTCGCGACGACGCCGGGCGCAGCATGAAGCAACGTTTCCTGACGCGCCTCGGCGACGAATGCGAGGACGTGCTCGATGAGACCCTGGCCCTGGCGCTGAAGGCCGAAGGCGCAGGCGCCTCCGGTTTGTCGGCTTGCCTCGACCTGTTCGAATTCAATGCCTCTGAAATAAAGCGCGAACAGGAAGAAGGCGCCGGCGCCGTACGAGTCATGACCGTCCATGGCTCGAAGGGGCTGGAGGCGCCGTGGGTCATCCTGCCCGTTGCGCCCAACTACGGTGCACGCCGATCCGATCCCCTGTTGCTGTCGGATCAGGGCGTGCCTTATCTTTGCGCCGGCGGCAAGGCCGGTGATGTCGCAACCATCACAGCCCTGCGCGACGCCCGTGCGCTGAAGGACGACCAGGAATCGCTGCGGCTTTTCTATGTCGCCGCCACGCGCGCCCGCGACCGCCTGACGATATGCGGCTATATTGGCAGAACCAGCCCGCGCGCCGGCAACTTCGCCCCCTGGTATGACCTCGCCGTCGAGGCGTTCGACCGCCTGCCGGCTACCGAGGAGGTGATGGCGCTGACCGCACCGTTTAACGACATCGACCAGGTCGATCGGGCCACTATGCGCATTCATGGCAAGCGGTCGCCGCTTTTGCCCACCGAGGCGCGGTTCCGGGCCGAGGATGAACCCCTGCCCGCTTTCGCCACCGATATCGTGCCGCAGGCCGATGTCGATTACGAACGTTGGCAGGCGATTTCGCAGATGGGCGACGAGGACCGCGCCGAAACCGAGCGAGCGCCGTCGCCACTGGATATCCGTTCGGGCCTGGGCCGTTATCGACGCGGCAACCTGATCCACAAGCTGTTCGAAACCCTGCCCGAAGTGGCGCCGGACATGCGCCGTGACGTGGCCGATCGTTACCTTGGTCGCCAGTCCGATCTTGACACCGATCAGCGCAGCGAGATGCGCGATGCCGTCATGACCGTACTCGACGACGTTCGTTTCGCCGAAGCCTTCGGGCTTCAGTCACGGCCGGAAGTGGCGCTGGCCGGCCAAGTCGGTGTCAATGCGCGCGGCGAACCTTTGCTGCTGTCGGGGCGAATCGACCGTTTGGTGGTGACAGCCGACCGCGTCCTGATCATCGACTACAAGTCGAACCGCCCCGCCCCCAATCGTGCCGAGGACGCTCCTGTCGCCTATCAGCGCCAGATGGCCGGCTACGTCGCCCTGCTGCGGCAAGTTTATCCCGACAAGGCTGTCGAGGCAGCGCTTTTGTGGACGGACGGACCAAAACTGACGCCCTTAAGCGAGGCTTTAGTAAATCTCAGGCTGGCGGAAATCCAAGCGCGTTGATTTTGCCGGCGGCGCTGCTTACATTGGTAACAACAGTTCGAAAGGAGCCTTCATGGCGACGCACAAGATTACCGACGACTCGTTTGAAAGCGACGTCCTCAAATCCGACACACCGGTACTGGTCGATTTCTGGGCCGAGTGGTGCGGCCCGTGCAAGCAGATCGCGCCGATCCTGGAAGAGGTGGCCGAGGGTCTGGGCGGCAAGGTCAAGGTGGCCAAGCTGAACATCGAGGATTCGCCGATGACGCCGTCGCGTTTCGGCGTACGCGGCATTCCGACCATGATGCTTTTCAAGAACGGCCAGATGACGTCGATGAAGGTCGGCGCCATGCCCAAGGCGAAACTGCTGGAGTGGCTGGGCGAAAACCAGATCGCCTAGGTGACCCTACTCCCCGCTTGCGGGGGAGGTGGCGCTTAGCGCCGGAGGGGGGCTTTAGCTAGGCCAAGTCTCTTCTGACAGCGCCAGACAGTCACCGACCAGATACAGCGAGCCGCAGATCAGCACGCGGCAAGGCTGGTCCGGCAGAGCTTTGATGACGTCAAGAGGGCTTGAGGCGGCAGTCGCTTCAAGCCCTTTTTGCCGTGCCGTCGCCGCCAGCGCCTCGGGCGAGATGGCGGCATCCGATCCGAACGGGACGCAGGCGAAATCGGCGACAATGCCGGCAAAAGCGGCGAAAAACTCGCCGGCATCCTTTGTATTGATCAGTCCACAGATTATATGCAGCGGTCTGGGATCGCGCGCCTGACGATCGTCGATGAACTGGCGCAAAGCCCTCGCCGCATGCGGATTGTGGCCGCCATCGAGCCACAGCTCCGATCCCTTGGGCAAGGCCTCGTACAACGGCCCGGCACGCAGGGCCTGCAACCGCCCCGGCCAGGCGGCAGCCGTCAAGCCGGCTTCGACAGCCTCGACAGGCAGGCCAAGCAACAGCGCAGCCTTGACCGATAAGGCGGCATTGTCGATCTGGTGCCCGCCCGGCAGGCGCGGCAGCGGCAGATCGTAGAGCCCCGCTTCGTCCTGAAAAATCAGTCGATCGCCTTCGCGCCAGGCATCGAAGCCTTCGCCAAGGAAAGCCAGGTCGATCCCCAGTTTCAAAGCCTGGCGTTCCAGCGCCGCACGCGCTTCGTCGGCCTGGCGCGCCGACAGAGCGGGCGTTCCGCGCTTGAAAATACCGGCTTTTTCACGCGCGATCTGGCTCAGTTCGTTGCCGAGGAACTGCTGGTGATCGTAGTCGATCGGCGTGATGGCGGTCAGCTTTGGCCGGGTGATGATGTTGGTGGCGTCGAGCACCCCGCCCATGCCGGTTTCGAGCAGGAGCAGGTCTGCCGGCGTCTCGGCAAAGGCCAGAAATGCCGCCGCCGTCGTCGCCTCAAAGAAGGTCAGCGGTTGGCCGGCATTGGCGGTTTCGACTCGGTTCAGGACATCCGTCAGCTGATCGTCCGTGATCAGACGATTGGCCAGACGGATGCGTTCGGCGAAGCGCACCAGGTGCGGGCTGGTATAGACATGGATGCGCAAACCGGTAGCCTCGGCCATGGCGCGCAGGAAAGCCAGGGTCGAGCCCTTGCCGTTGGTGCCAGCGACATGCACGACGGGCGGCAGGCGATCCTGAGGGTTGCCCAGCGCTTCACACACCCTGAGCATCCGGTCGAGATTGAGATCGATCGACTTGGGGTGAAGGGCTTTCAGCCGCTCCAAAGGCGCGTCAAAAGGCAGCAGGCGGTCGGTCATAAACGATCCGGTTTCGGGGTCGAGGGCCTGTGGCCCCAGAAGCCTTCATATCTTTCCTGTTTCGGCCCGCAAGGGGCCGTAACAGGAAAGATGTCAAGATTTTGCGGGGTCGCCCGCCGCATGGCTATGGGCGTTCGGCGCGGAAATCGAGACATTCAGTCTCGATTTCATGAGGTTTGCCATGCGGCAAACCTTCGCTTCTCACCCCCCGCACCCCATAACGGGAGCGCTTACGCCGCGCGCCGGCGTCCGCCCATCAACATCGCCATCAGCGCGCCCAGCACCTCGGGCAGTTCCTCGCGCGATACCACGCGGTCGACCATGCCTTTTTCGACCAGGAACTCCGAGCGCTGGAAGCCTTCCGGCAACTTTTCGCGGATCGTCGTCTCGATGACGCGCGGTCCGGCGAAACAAATCAGCGCGCCCGGCTCGGCCAGGTGGATATCGCCCAGCATGGCGTAGGACGCCGTCACCCCACCGGTCGTCGGATCAGTCAGGACCACAATATAGGGCAGTTGCGCCGCTTTCAGCTCCTGGATGGCCAGGGTGGTGCGCGCCATTTGCATCAGAGACAGAGCACCTTCCTGCATCCGAGCCCCACCGGCGGCGGTGAAGATGACCAGTGGACACTTGCGCTGCATAGCCGCCCGGGCCGCAGCGATAAAACCCTCACCTGCCGCCATGCCGAGACTGCCGCCCATGAAGGCGAAATCCTGCACCAGCACAATACACGCCACGCCCTGAACGACGCCGTAGCCGATCGACATGACATCCTTCTCTCCGGTTGCCGCCCTGGCCGCCTTCAGGCGCTCCTTGTACGGCTTGCCATCGGAGAAATGCAGCGGGTCTTCCGGCACGTCCGGCGTCGGCAGGTCTTCCCACTTACCATCATCGAACGTGTATTGCATGCGCTGGTCGGCGCCGATGCGCATGTGACGGCCCGACGGCGTCACCCACAGCTTGGCCTCGAGATCGGGCCGGTAGATCATGTCGCCGGTGTCGGGATCCTTGACCCATAGGTTTTCCGGCGTTTCGCGCCGCGACACCAGTTTTGAGACGCCCGGCGCGATCTTCGCCAGCCAACCACCGCGTTCGCGACGGTCGGCGGGTTTGACGGCAGGGGGAAGTTTCGGGCCTTTGTTGTTCGAATCCGCCATGGCCATAGGTCTGGGTGACTCCGATATACTCAAACGCGTGCCGTCACAAACGTGCGGACTGCACAGCTTCGGCCAATTCACGGGCCTTGGCCAGCACTTTTACGCTTGCGGTAGCAATTTCAGGTAAAGAATTCTTGATTTCGTCGACCAGGACCGAGCCGACCACCGCAGCATCGGCGACGCGCGCCACCGCCGCGGCCCGTTCCGCCGTACGGATGCCGAAGCCCACCGCAACCGGCAGGCCGCCGGCTTCACGGACTTGTGATACCGGAGCGGCGATGGCGTCGGCGTCGGCTTCCTTGACGCCTGTCACACCCGCCACCGATACGTAGTAGATGAAACCACGTGTCCGCCGGACCAGGGTTTTCAGCCGCGAGGCATCCGAGGTCGGGGTCGCCAGGCGAATCAGAGCGACATCGCGGGCATCGAGCGCATCGGTCAAATCTCCGGCCTCTTCCGGCGGGCAATCGACCACGATCAGGCCATCGGCTCCGGCTTCGGCCATCGCCCCGGCCCACGCCTCATAACCCATCGATTCGACCGGGTTCATGTAGCCCATCAGAATCAAGGGCGTCGTCTGGTCGACCTCACGGAAACGGCGGACCAGCTCGAACACGTCGCGAATTTTCGTCCCGGCCTTCAGCGACCGTTCGGCGGCACGCTGGATAGTCGGACCCTCGGCCATCGGGTCAGAGAATGGGAAGCCCAGCTCGATCAGGTCCGCTCCGGCCGCCGGCAGGCCCTTGAGAATCTCGAACGTGATGTCGAGGTCGGGATCGCCCGCCATGATATAGGCGACGAAGCCGGCCTTGTTCTGCGCCTTCAGTTCGGCAAAGCGCGCGTCGATACGGGATACGGTCATCAGATCGCCTCCACGCCAAGCGCCTTGGCGACCGTGAATATGTCCTTGTCGCCGCGTCCGCTGAGGTTCAGCACCACGATGCCGCCCTTGCCGACCTCCCTGGCCAGCTCACCGACCCGGGCGATGGCATGTGCCGATTCCAGCGCCGGGATGATGCCCTCAAGCTTGGAGGTCAACTGGAAGGCCTCAAGCGCTTCGGTGTCGGTGGCGGTGACGTAGCGAGCGCGACCCGTGGTGAACAGATGCGCATGCTCGGGTCCGATGCCGGGATAGTCGAGGCCTGCCGAGATCGAATGCCCTTCGAGAATCTGTCCATCGTCATCCTGCAGCAGGTAGGTGCGGTTGCCGTGCAGCACGCCCGGACGGCCACCGTTCAACGACGCGGCGTGGCCGTTATAGACCTCAAGCCCATGGCCAGCCGCCTCGACGCCGACAATCTTCACGCTTTCATCGTCAATGAACGGATGGAACAGGCCGATGGCGTTCGATCCACCGCCGACCGCTGCGATGATGGCGTCCGGCAGGCGCCCCTCGGCTTCGAGAATCTGCTCGCGCGCCTCCTTGCCGATCACGGTTTGGAACTCGCGCACCATTTCCGGATAGGGATGCATGCCGGCGGCGGTGCCGATCATGTAATAGGTGTCGTGGACATTGGTCACCCAGTCGCGCAGTGCCTCGTTCATGGCGTCCTTCAGCGTGCCGGCGCCATTGGTCACCGGCGACACTGTCGTGCCCAGGAGATTCATGCGGAAGACGTTGGGCTTCTGACGCTCGACATCGACCGCGCCCATATAGACGATGCACGGCAGGTTGAAACGCGCACACACTGTGGCCGACGCCACACCGTGCTGGCCCGCTCCGGTCTCGGCGATGATGCGCGTGCGGCCCATGCGCCGGGCCAGCAGGACCTGGCCGATACAGTTGTTGATCTTGTGCGCGCCGGTGTGGTTCAGCTCCTCGCGCTTGAAATAGATTTTCGCTCCGCCGAAATGCTCGGTCAGCCGTTCGGCGAAATAAAGCGGGCTGGGCCGGCCGACAAAATGCTTGAGCAGGCTGTGGTATTCGCCCCAGAAGGTAGGATCGGCTTTCGCGTCCTGCCAGGCCTGCGTCAGTTCCAGCACCAGCGGCATCAGGGTCTCCGGCACATAGAGACCCCCGAATTCGCCGAAGCGCCCGCGGGCGTCCGGCTGGCTGTAGGTGTTGGGCCTGGCGGCGGTGTCGTTCACCGGAAAATATCCTTCCTCTGGAGCGCAATCCGATAAGGTGGGCACCACATTTCGGATAAATTGCGCGGCAAAACGAAACTTGGAGCAGGCGTTTTGATTGTATCAAACACATCCCGCCCCAAGGCAGAAAGCCCGCCTTATAGCGACTTTGCCGCCTTAAGAAAGCGTGAAATCAGCGGCAAGTCTTTCACGCCCGGCGCGGATTCAACCCCTGAGGATACGTCGACCATCTGCGCACCGCTCATCCGGAGAGCTTCCGCCACATTGTCGGGCGTCAGGCCACCGGCCAGGAACCACGGTTTGTCGCCCCGGTAACCGCGCATGAGGCTCCAGTCGAAACTCAAACCCAGGCCGCCCGGCATGGCAGCGTTCTGCGGCGCCCTGGCATCGAACATCAGGAAAGGGACATGCGGTTCATAGCCTTTGGCGATATCCAGGTCGCCGGCTTCGGCGACACCGATCGCCTTGACGACGGGGATATTAACTTTTGCAACGATCTCGGCCACCCGCGCCGGACTCTCGCGGCCATGCAGCTGGATCAGGTCCGGCCGGACTTGGTCCGCCACGACCGACAGGAGCGCGTCGTCCGGATCGACAAGAACGCTGACCAGCGGCACATCGATCTCGGCCGACCGAATCCCGGCCATCAGCTTCGCCATGCCTTCCAGAGTCAGGTGCCGCGGGCTTCTGGCGAAATGGATGAAACCAAGAAAATCGGCGCCGCCGTCGACCGCCGTACGCGCCGCCGCTTCGGTGGTAATACCGCAAATCTTGACCTTCGCTGTCATGGCCGCAACTCCTTTTGCGGCATTGGCCAGAGGCTTAGGTAAAAATCAACATTTCAATTTTAATTTTGCCCATTAACGATAAAACCGGGCGCGCAAACAAAAATGGCTCGGAATGTGTTGAGGATTCAAAACGGGACCATGCGGCCATGCCCAATTCTGTGCTTCTGTGTGACATCAGTAACGGGACAGACCTGAAACTGGCCATAGGCCATCGGGGGGAACGTCCTGGCACGGCGGAGCATTGCCCGTGCACCAGCCTCGACGACTTCAAGTCCGCCATCACCAAGTTCCTGGCCGCGCGCGGCAATCCGCGTCTGGCGGGCGCCGCCATTTCGGCCGCCGGCTGGGAAAAGGGCGGCGTCGTCAAGCTGCCCAACCATGGTTTTTCCATCGACCGCAACGACATGCGCCAGTTTCTCGATGTCCAGCGCGTCAACCTGGTCAACGACTTTGTCGCCAAGGCGCTGGCCGTTCCGCGCCTGCACGACGAGGAGCGCGAAAAGATCTGCGGCGCCGACCCGCTGGAAGAACAGGTCATCGCCGTCATCGGCCCGCATAACGGCCTGGGCGTGTCGGCCCTGGCGCCCGACGGCATGGGCAACTGGACGGCCATGCCGACCGAAGGCGGCCACTCCGATCTGCCGCCGACCAGCGACCTTGAGGACGAGGTCCTGAAGGTGCTGATCGACAAGTACGGCCACGTCTCGCGCGAACGCGTCATTTCGATTCCCGGCCTGCGCGACATCTGGCGCGCCCTGGCGGTCATCGACGGCGAGGACGGCGATGCGACGCCCTCGGCCCGCGACATCATCGCATCCGCCCGCGCCGGCGACGAACGCGGTTGCAAGACCATCGAGCTCAGCATGGGCTGGTTCGCCGCCTTCGCGTCGGACGTGGCATTGATCCTGGGCGCGCGAGGCGGGGTCTACCTGTCCGGCGATCTGCTCGATATGATCGGTCCGCTGTTCGATGTCGATGCTTTCGTCCGCCGCTACGGTGACAAGGGTCGCCTCAGCGACTACGTTGCCGAGATTCCGGTCTTCCGTACCACCGCGCCGGATATCGAGATCATCGGTCTCGCCACGCTCTTCGACTAGGATTTTCAAAGCCCATGGCGGACCACATCCTGCTCTGCGATTTCGCCATCGGCGCCTCGGTCCGCATGTCGCTGGCCCGGCCCGGCGCACGACCGCCCGCCGCCACCTCCTACAGCTGCGAGGGGCGCCAGGCCTTCGATGACGCCGTGCTCGATTTCCTGGCCGCGCACAACCATCCGAAGCTGGTGGGCGTCGCCATCTCGTCGCGTGGATATGAACGCCACGGTATGCTGCAACTGCCTCAGGTCGGCATGAAGATCACGCGCGACGAAATCCGCGACCTGCTCGATGTGCGCCGCGTCAACATCGTCAACAACTTCGTCGCCCGCGCCCTGGCCGTTCCGCGCCTGCGCCCCGACGAGGTCGAAAAGATCTGCGGCAGCACCGCGGCAGAAGAACAGGTCATCGCGGTCCTGGGCCCCCACCACGGCCTTGGACTGGCTGCCCTGGCACCCGACGGCGCCGGCGGCTGGACCGCAATCCCGTGCGAGGGCGGCCATTCCGACCTGCCGGTGACCAGCGAACGCGAGCTTGAAGTCGTCAGGGCCTTGCGCCGCAGGCTCGGCCATGTGGCGCGCGAATTCGTCCTGTCACTTGACGGCCTGGCCGAGCTGTGGCTGGCCCTGACGGAGATCGATGGCGACGAGGTGCGGCCGACCGAGGCGCGCGAGGTCATCGCCAAGGCGTCGATCGGCGATCCGCGCTCCACCGAGGCGGTGTCGCTGTGCGTCGGCTGGCTGGCGGCCATGGCGTCGGACGTCGCCCTGATCCAGGGCGCGCGCGGCGGCATCTACCTGACCGGCGACCTGATGGACCTGCTGGCCGACCTGTTCGACGCCGAGGATTTCGAGCGCCGCTATACCGACAAGGGCCGCCTCAGCGACTATGTCGCCGAGATTCCGGTCTATCGCACCCTGGCCGACGATCTCGAAATCATCGGCCTGGCGACCCTGTTCGACTAAGCCGCAAAAGCCGCCCCGCACCCTTGCCGCCAGCCGCAAAGCGTGGCTTAACAGTGCTTTATCGCACAGGGGTCACACATGCATTATCTGTTGGCGGCGCTGCTGGGGCTGATCGAAGGCCTGACCGAGTTCCTGCCGGTATCGTCGACGGCGCACCTGCTGATTTCCGAGCAGTTGATGAAGTTCCAGGATCCCGGCGGCAATTTCACCGTCATGATCCAGCTGGGCGCCATACTGGCCGTCGTGGTGCTGTACTTCCAGCGCCTGTGGAAGGTGGTCATCGGCCTGCCGACCTCGGTCGAAGCGCGCCGCTTCGCCATCAGCGTGCTGGTCGCCTTCTTCCCGGCGGTCGTGCTGGGGATTCTGGTCAAGAAGTCGGGCCTGCTCGACCAGTTCTTCGAGAACATTCCGCTGATCTGCGGCGCGCTGATCGTCGGCGGCATCGCCTTGTGGGCGACCGACAGGTTCGCGCCGGAACCGAAGCACCACGACGCCATGAAGCTCGATATCCGCACGTCGCTGCTGATCGGCCTGTTCCAATGCCTGGCGCTGATCCCCGGCATGTCGCGTTCGGGCTCGACCCTGATCGGCGCCATGGTGTGCCAGGTCGACAAGAAGGCCGGGGCGGAGTTCTCGTTCTTCCTGGCCATCCCGACCATGCTGGGGGCGTTCGCGCTCGACTTCATCAAGAGCTACAAGCTTCTGACCCACGACCAGTTGAGCAGCATCGCCATCGGCTTCCTGGTGGCTTTCCTGGCGGCGCTTCTGGTCATCAAGCCGTTCATCGGCTTCGTCCAGAAACGCGGCTACGGCTTTTTTGCCCTGTGGCGGGTGGTGGTGGGCGTGGCCGGCCTGGTGTGGTGGTTCGGCATGGCGCACGGTTAATGTTTCGGGGTGTGGGGTCCGCGACCCCACGTCTTCTGTTCAATAAAAAAGACCCGTCTTTTAGACGGGTCTTTTTTATTGAATAAGGGAAAAGGCTGGGGCCGCAAGCCCCAGACCCCATAACCTTAAGCCGCGTCCACCCTGATCAGCGCCAGGAAGGCATCGACCTCTTCCGACATCGCCTGCACCTGCTCGCTCAGGCCACCGGCCCCCTGCAGCACCTGCGCCGAAGCCTCCGACGTCTGCTGCGACGCCCGCGACACCTCAATCAGGTCGCCATTGATCGTATCCGCGCCGTCCGCCACCTGCGCCACATTGCTGGCAATGTCGGCCGTGGCCGCCGTCTGCTGGGTCACCCCGGCGGCGATCGAACTGGCCACGCCGTTGATCTTTTCAATGGTCGCGCTGATCGAGCGGATCGCCTCGACCGTCTCCTCGGTCACTGTCTGCATGGTCGAGATATGATCGCGGATTTCGCTGGTGGCGCGCGA
>OUNJ011030765.1_pt1 | contig 59355 bp, 58 predicted proteins | sample 1755361 | NCBI WGS metagenome assembly OUNJ01 (sample SAMEA3914825, study PRJEB12502) | metagenome | biome: forest; material: soil | place: USA | collected 2012-03-12 | depth 0.1 m
CTGCCGGGCATCGAGCGCGCCGTGCGCACCGCCGCCGCCATCGAGCGCATCTACAGCCGCTGCGACCGCGCCGAGCGCCAGGTCCCCGACCCGCGCAAGCTCGAAGCCGAACGCGCCAACAACGCCGCCGAGGCCATCAAGGCCCGCGTCCATCTCGCCGCCGACCTGGAATGGGGCGAAAAGCGTCGTCAGAAACTAGGCCAATGGTGGGACGCCGCCGATACGTCGGCTCAGGCTCAAACCCAATCCCAGACCTCGACTCCGGCTCAAACCCCGGCCCAGCCGGCGGCCCCGGCGGCACCTCAGGCCGCCGCGCAGGCCACGCCGGAAACGACTGCCATACCTTCCGCCGAAGTGCTCAAGCCCAACCAGGCTTCCACCGCTGCGCGGGAAGCCGCCACGCAAGACACCGCAAACGTCTCAGCCCCTGCGGCTGACCCGCAACGGCCCGCAAAGGCCGGCCCTACGGTCACCTATGTCGACTACACCGACGCCATCCGCAAGGCGCGACGCGACCTGGGCCTGAAGGACGTCGACGATCCTCCCGCCGCCACCGGCGGCAGCGACCCGCCATCCTGACCTCCCCCTCTCCCCTCAGCGAGGGGAGAGGACGGGAGGCAAGCCCCTCAGGGCGAAGCCGATCGGGGTGAGGGGCGTTTTCCCTCTACAGAGTAATCCGATAAAGCACGCAGGCCTCTGGCCGCGCCGAACGTCGTCGCGGATAAATTGCGCGAAGAAAATTAGAACAGCGCTTTGAGTCCCTCAAAAACGCATCCCGACTTAGCTGTCGCCGAGCAGGCCCTTGACCCGGTCTTCCAGGGTGACCGCCAGGATCTTGCCCATCGGGTGGTCCTCGGCCTTGATCTGGTCGCGGACAACAGCGCGGATGGCGTCGAGGTGCGCGTCGACCAGCACGCGCGGCGCCTGGGCGCGCTTGGTCTCGTCATCCATCATCTTGCACAGCGAACCGGCGATGCGCGTGATCAGCGGGTAGCCGTAGGTCGTGCCCAGCCCCTTGAGGTCGTGCGCGCGATAGAACAGCGCCTCGGCGTTTTCCGTCGTCAGCCCCTCGGCCTTGATGGTGGCATAGACCGCATCGAGCTTGGAAATTTCGTCCATCAGCCACGATTCGAACTGGGTCGACAGGTCGGCCAGCGCCGCCTCGGCCTTGGAGATCGCTTCGGCATCCAGGGCGCCGAGCCGTCCGCCGACCTTGGCGCGCAAGGTGTTGGGCACTTGAATGACTTGGGCTTTTTCCGTCAGGGCCATACGCTTTTCTCGATCCGCGGTTACCGATTCGTCAAGGCTAGCCGACGGATGTTTAAGAAGCGCTAACGAAGCCCGCCCGAGCGCCTCGCGGCGCTTGAGCGCATCTCCAAATCCCTGGGGGATTTGGCCAGGGCGACTGCCCGCCCGAGCTTTTGCGAGGAGCCTCGCGGCGCTTGAGCGCATTTAAGACGCGAACTGCTCGGCCAGGACGCGTTCCTCGTAGCCGTTGCCGGCGTCGAACAAAAGGGTCGCCTTGATGTCCTCGGCCTCGGCGATGTCGACGGCCATGACGTCGCGCACGTCGAAAGTGTCGGCCGCCGCGCCGATGGGACGCTTCTCGACTTCCAGCGCCTCGATGCGGACGCGGGCGGTGTGCGGCAGGATGGCGCCGCGCCAGCGCCGTGGCCGGAAGGCGCTGATCGGCGTCAGGGCCAGGGCCTTGGCGGTCAGCGGGATGATCGGGCCATGGGCCGACAGGTTGTAGGCCGTCGATCCCGCCGGCGTCGACACCAGCACGCCGTCGCACATCAGTTCCTCCAGCCGCACCGTGCCGTCGATCAGGATGCGCAGCTTCGCACCCTGGTGCGACTGGCGCAGCAGCGACACCTCGTTGAACGCCAGCGCCGTGCGCTCAATGCCGGCGCGGGTGGTGGCGTTCATGCGCAGGGGGCTGATCAGGGTGCTCTCGCTCTTCAGGATGCGCTCGATCAGGTTCGTCTCGGAGAAATCGTTGAGCAGGAAGCCGACGCTGCCCCGGTTCATGCCGAAGATCGGCATGCCGTCCTTGAGATACCTGTGCACCGTCTGCAGCAGGAAGCCGTCTCCGCCCAGCGCCACCACGACGTCAGGGCTCTGGGCCGAGCCATAGAGGCTTTTCAGGCGCGCGCAGGCGGCCTGGGCTTCGGGGCGGTCGGAGGCGGTAAAGTCGAGACGGAGGGACATCACCCAGTCATAGCCGAATTGGCCAGCGCCATCAAACGGTGGCGCGCGTCTTCCGGCGCCAGGGCGAAGACCGACAGCACCAGCGGCCGATGGGCGGCGTTGAGCGCCGGTTCGCCGACGGTCGTCTGGCGATGATGAAGCAGGTCGAGGAAGACGGCGCGGTCGAGGCCAAGCGCGCAGAAGGCCAGGGCCAGGGGCACCGCCGACGGCGCGGCGAGGGCGATCGCCGTGGCCTTTGCTTCCAGGCTCAGGCGGTGGGCGGCCTCGGCGGCGAACGCGCCTGCTTCGCCCGCGCGCAGCAGCTTGACCAGCTTGAGATTGCTGTGGCCGGTGCCCCCGGCGGCCGGGCTCAGCAGGCCCTGCGCCGTATGCAGGCCCGGACGGGCGAAGATGGCGGCGCGCAGGGGTTCGGCGTGCTCGCCTGCGGCGGCCAGGGCGCGCTGGTCGTCATCGTCGAGATCGAGGCTGTCGTTGCGGACCAGGGCGACCAGGGCCGAGATCTGGCCGCGGCGGATCAGCGCCTTGACCACGCGCCAGTCGATGCCGGGCCGGGCGGCGATCAGTTGGTGGTGCGCCTCGCCGGTCGCCGCGATGACGGTGAGCAGGGCGGCCGTTGTCAGGGCGGGCAGGTTCGAGCGCAGCAGGGGCGCGGCCAGGTCCGGCGGCAGGCGGCACAGCCGCACGACCAGGTCGTGGTCGGCGCGCTGTCGCGGAAGCAGGGTGTCGTCGGCCGGCGCAATGGGCCGCGTGGTGCAGGGCCCCGTCAGGGCTGCATCGAGACGGCTGCGCCTGAAGTCGAAGTCCGGACGAAACGTCTTGGTCGCCACGCTCAGCGGAACGACGCCCGGCCGGTTGTCCGGCAAGGCTTGCTTGAACTCCGCCACGGGCTTCAGGGCGTGCACGAGCTGGTATCCGATCCTGTCCGGGGGCGTGCCGATGGCGGCGAGTTTCGGCTGACACGGTGAACAGAAACTTAATGGCCAGGCACCCGTCCCGAGGGTATTTTCAACGTCGCGCCGCCGTCACGCCATCGTTAATCGCTTTTCAATCGACCGGGGGTAGGCTGTCGGTTCGTTCAGTGTTCGTCCCAAGGACAGCTTGATGTCCGATTCCGTCCAGGGCGCCGAAAGGCCGCAGATTGCCCGCTCCCTCGCGCCCGGCCGCGAGCTGCTCATGCTTGAGCACGAAGACGCCGTCGAAATCGTCGAGCGCCTGCGCGAAACCCATGTCGACATCACCGGCCACGCTTTCCTGCTCAAGCTCGATACCCTGATCGTCCGTCTCGGCGCGCGCTGGGAGGCCAAGCGCGACCTGGTGTTCGAACATCTGAAGACCGGTTTCGAGCGCCAGTTCCCCGAACCCAACTGGTGCATCGGCGTCAACGAGGACGCCTGGTTGGCCCTGCTGCCGCTGGTCGGATCGCGCAAGGGCGCACTGGCCGTCGCCGAGATGTGGCTGGAACTGTGCAACTTCTTCGTCGGCGACATGTCGGCGCTGGAGGTGCCGATCTTCGATGTCCTGGTCGAGGATGTCGATCGTTTCTCCGTCAGGAAGATCAACCTGGCGACCTATACCGGTCCCAAGGAAGTCGAGGACGGCCCGATCAGGGTGCGGCCGTCGGGCTTCCAAAGCGATGCGCCGTCCGAATCCCAGGCTTCGGGCGGGGCCAGCGGTCCGCCCATCCAGCGCCCGGTCATCGTCGCCACGGCCGTGACCTATGCCGGCCGCACGCTGAAGGTGGCCAGCGCCGTCGAACCGCTGTTCGAGATGAAGAAGATGCAGCTCATCGGCCATCGCCTCGAAGCGATGGTGATGGAGCACGTCGACAACGTCCTGCTGGATCGCAAGGGCCTGGCCAATGTCGACTGGAACCTGCGCGAGCAGATCGATGTCGTCAATATCGACCAGGGCCTGAAGCTGCTGCGCCTGCGCACGCCGGAACAGCGTAAGATGATGATGGTCGTGCCGGCGGCGTTCTCGACCTTCGCGTCGGCCCGCGCACGTCAGACCATCATGGCCGAGGTCTCGCGCGCCGCCGCCGAGATGGGGCTGAAGGTGCTGTTCGAAGTGCGTGGTCTCGACGGCGTGCCGCCGCACCGCGTGCTGGAAGTGGTCTCCCTGATCAAGCCCTACTGCATGACGGTGGTCGGCAGCGTTTCGGCCGACCGCAAGACGATTGGCGCGCTCAACAAGTGCGGCCTGTCGGGCGTCTGCGTCGAATATGACGGCGGCAAGCGCGACGATGTCACATTGCAGGACTATTTGCAGGTCCTGAGCACGGCCGCCAAGCAGGCCGCCGGCGCCTGCATGGTGCTGGGCTTCGACAATTATCGCCAGATGGCGGTGGCGCGCCTGGCCGGCGTGACCCACGCCTCGATCCGCACCGGGGCGCTGATGTCGCCCAAGGGCGCGGTCCAGATGGCGACGCGCGCCGCCGACGGCCTGCGGGACAACGACGTCGCCCTTCCGGGCGTCCTGCCCCAGGCCTGATTACAGGCTGGCGTCGAAAGTATCGCACGACGACGGATCGCCGGTCTGGTAGCCCGCCTTGAACCAGTGCTGCCGCTGCGCCGACGTGCCGTGGGTGAAGCTGTCCGGCACGACCGTGCCCTGGGTTTCCTTCTGCAGGGTGTCGTCGCCCACCGCCGCCGCTGCGTTCATCGCTTCGTCGATGTCGCCGGCCTCGATCCAGTTCATCTTCTTGTTTGACTGCTGCGCCCACACGCCGGCATAGCAGTCGGCCTGCAGCTCCACCTTGACCGACAGGGCGTTGGCGGCGCTCTGGCTCATGCCCTGCTCCTTCTTTTCGACCGCGTCGCTGACACCCAAAAGCTTCTGGATGTGGTGGCCGAACTCGTGGGCGATGACGTAGGACTTGGCGAAGTCACCGGGCGCGCCCAACTGCTGGTCCAGGGTCTGGAAGAAGTCGACGTCGAGATAGATGGACTCGTCCTCGGGGCAGTAGAACGGACCCATGGCGGACTGGCCCTCGCCGCAGGCCGTGCCCGTGTCCTCGGTGTACAGCACCATCTTCGGCTTGTGATAGGCCTTGCCCTGCTTGGCGAAGATCGCCGACCAGGTGTCGTCGGCCGACGCGTAGATGGTGGCGGAAAACTTGCCTTCCGGGTCGGTGGGCTGGCTGAGCGAGGTCTGCTGGCCCGTCGCGACCGGCGCGCCTGGACCCGAATCGGCCGCGCTCAGGATCTGGTCGGGATTGATATGAAAGAAGAAATAGCCGATCAGCGCGATGACCAGAAGGCCGATCCCGCCGCCGCCGACATAGTGGCCGGCGGTCAGTCCGCGCCGATCCTCGACCTCGCCCTCGCGGCCTTCTTCCCACTTCATGCCAGCCTCCCGTTCTGCTCAGCCCGTTAACCTTTTTTCAAGCCGATGAAAAAGTCAATGCTGCTGACACTTTAGCGTCACATTAAGCGTCAGCCTGCACAATGTTGAGCCGAGTTGCCCGGGCGACACGCTTTGGCCGGGTTTGTTGACATTTTGTAATGGGGTGTTCGTTGACTTGGCAGGATGAAACCCTATCATGTTTCAAAACATACGAAGACTGGGATTAGGGCATGATACTGGGGTCTGATTTCACCGCCGGCCTGATGAGGTCACGTCGGGCGCTTGTCGTTGCCGGGCTGGCCGTTGCCGCCTTGCTGGACCTGTCCGCCTGCGCCAAGCCGAAGGACGCCGCGCCGCCGACTCACGCCACCGTCGTCGGTTACGCGGTGGTCCAGTCGGCCTCCGCCCCGGTCAAGATCACCGGCCCCGGCACCATCGAGGCCTGGCAGCAGGTCTCCGTCGGCGCCGAAACCGGCGGCCTGACCGCCGTGTCGCTGCTGGCCGACGAAGGCCAGAGCGTCCAGCAGGGCCAGCCGCTGCTCAAGATGGACGATGTCCTGCTGCAGGCCCAGGTCAAGCAGGCCGCCGCCAATGCCGACCAGGCCAAGAAGGCCTATGACCGTTCACAGACCCTGTTCAACCAGGGCTACCTGTCCGCCGCCGCGCTGGACCAGGCCCAGGCCTCGATGCTGACCACCGAGGCGGCCAAGGAAACCGCCGACACCCAGCTGTCGCTGGCCACGGTCCGCGCGCCGGTGTCGGGTGTCGTCACCGAACGCAAGGCGGTGCTGGGCCAGATCGTCCAGCAGGGCGCCGAACTGTTCAGCATCGTGCGCGACGGCCGCGTCGAACTGAACATGCAGGTGGTCGAGGCCGACCTGCACGCCATCAAGCCCGGCATGGCCGTGACGGTAACCAGCGAATCGACCGGCGCCGTGGCCGGCACGGTGCGCATCGTCACGCCGCAGGTCGATCCGCAGACCCGCCTCGGCCTGGCGCGCGTGTCGGTGCCGTGGGCGTCCGGCCTGCGCCCGGGCATGTTCGGCACCGGCACCATCGACGCCGGCGTGCAGGACGTGCTGACCGTGCCGCAGGTAGCCATCGTCTATAGCGAAAACCAGCCCGCCGTGCTCATCGTCGGCGCCGACAACAAGGTCACCCTGACCAAGGTGGCCCTGGGCGACCATATCGGCAACGATGTCGTGATCAGGGACGGCGTATCCGCCGGCGATCGCGTCGTGACCACGGGCGCCGGCTTCCTCAACAGCGGCGACACGGTGAAACTGGCCGCGGCGCCCAGCGGCGGAGAGTAAGATGTCAGGCCCTTCCGCCGCGCCGTCCAGTGGCGGCTTTCAAATTTCGTCGTGGTCGATCCGCAACCCGATCCCGACCATCGTCTTTTTCCTGGTCATGACCATCGCCGGTTCGCTGGGCTTCACGTCCCTGCGCATCAACAACTGGCCGGACATCGATTTCCCGCTGGTCGTCGTCACCGTCATCCGTTCGGGCGCGGCGCCGGAAGAGCTGCAGAACCAGGTCACCCGCATCGTCGAGGACTCGATCGCCGGCATCAGCGGCGTGCGTCACACCCAATCCTACGTCAATGAAGGCGCCTCGACCACGGTCGTCACCTTCCAGCTCGACACCGACCTGGAAAAGGACACCAACGACGTCCGCAACGCGGTCGCCGGCATACGCGGCAACCTGCCCGGCGATATCCAGGATCCCATCGTCTCACGGGTGGAAAACGCCCAGGGCCAGGCCCTGCTCAGCTATATCATCCGCGCCGACAACATGAACCCAGAGCAGTTGTCGTGGTACGTCGACAACGACATCGCCAAGAAGATCCATGCGGTCAAGGGCGTGTCGTCGATTGCCCGCGACGGCGGCGTCGACCGCGAAATCCGCGTCGAGCTCGATCCGGGCAAGCTGGCGGCGCTGGGCGTCACGGCGGCCGACATCTCGACCCAGCTGCGCTCGTTCACCGTCAACATGCCGGGCGGCAATTTCGACACCGGCGACACAGAGCAGAACATCCGCACCATGGGTGACGCCACGTCGGTCAGCGACCTGGCCGACAAGCGCATCACGCTCAGCAACGGCACCAGCGTGCGGCTGGGCGACGTCGGCACGGTGACCGACACCTGGTCGCGGCCGACGGCGCGTGCGCGCTACAACAGCAACGAGGTCGTCGGCTTCGGCATCGAACGGACGCGCGGCACATCCGAAGTCCGCGTCGCCACCGAGGTGCGCAAGGTCATCGACCAGTTGAAGAAGGACAATCCGCACATCCAGATCGCCCAGGTGGCCTCCTCGGTCGACGATGTCCAGCGCAGCTACGACAGCTCGATGGAATCGCTGCTGATCGGTGCCGCCCTGGCTGTGGCCGTGGTGTTCCTGTTCCTGCGCGACTGGCGCGCCACCCTGGTCTCCGCCGTCGCCATGCCGATGTCGCTGCTGCCGACCTTCTTCGTCATGAACGCCTTCAACCAGTCGCTCAACGTGGTGACCCTGCTGGCGCTGTCACTGACCATCGGCATCCTGGTCGACGACGCCATCGTGGAAATCGAGAACATCGTCCGCCACATGCGCGAGGGCAAGAAACCCTACCCGGCGGCCATCGAGGCGGCCGACGAAATCGGCCTGGCGGTCGTGGCCACGACGGCGACCCTGATCGCGGTGTTCGCGCCGACCGGCTTCATGCCGGGCATTGTCGGCCAGTTCTTCAAGAGCTTCGCCATTGCCTCGTGCGTGTCGGTGTTCTTCTCCCTGGTCGTGGCGCGGACCCTGACGCCGCTGATGGGCGCTTACCTGCTGCGCGACAACGGCAAGCACGACGACAAGCCCTTCTGGATGGATGCGTACCAGAAGCTGCTGCGCTGGTGTCTCGACGGCCACCTGAAATGGCGCGGCTTCATCTTCTTCCACGGCATCGTCATCGCCTGCATCTTCGGCGCCATGGCGGCGCAGCAGGACAGCGTGGCGCATGCCATGCCGCAACTGATCGGCATGGCCATTGCCCTCGGTGTGGCGCTGGTGCTGGGCCTGATCTTCTCGAAGAACTTCGTCAAGGTGCGCTGGGTAGTGCTGGAACTGGGTCTGCTGATCGTCGCGGCGCTGGGCGGCATGGGGTACGGTTCGCTGATGCTGGGCCTTTTCAAGTCGGGCAAGCTGGCGCACCTGCCGGCGGCGGCGCAGGCCAAGATGCAGGCGGCGGTGGCCGCCCAGGACGCGGCGGCGACCGCGCACGGCGGCCATATCGTGCCCGGACCGGCAATGATGACGACCGGCATGGTCTTCCTCGGCATCGCCCTCGTCGTGCTGTTGTTCTTCATCTTCCTGGCAGTCAAGTTCAAGAAGTCGTTCCTCAGCGCGCGCTGGTCGGTGGTGATCTTCGGCCTGGCCTTCACCTTCGGCTCGATCGCCCTGATGATGACCATTCCGCAGGAATCGATCCCGGCATCCGACAATTCGATGTCGGTGATGTCGATTTCCCTGCCGCCCGGCACGACGCTTGACCAGACCGACGCCGTGGTCCAGCGGATCGAGCGCGATGTCCACACCCACTCCGAGGTGCTGTCCGACTATGCCTCGGAAAAGGAAGGCTCGGCGACAGTCATCGTCAACCTGGTGCCGAAGAAGCAGCGCAAGCTGACCCAGGCGGAATTCGAACAGGAATTTTCCAAGACGCTCAGGACCTATCCCGGCGTGCGGGCCTCGTTCGGCCAGCAGGGCGGCGGCGGCACGGGCGTGGCCTATATCCTGGCGTCGGACGACGGCGTGGCGCTGAACCAGACCGCGGTCGAACTGCAGCGCGAGATGGCCGGCCTGCCGCAACTGGCCAACGTCCAGTCGGCGGACAACCTGACCCAGCCGGAAATCCAGATCGTGCCCAAGCCCGACGAGGCGGCCCTGATGGGCGTGTCGACGTCCAGCATCAGCCAGGCGGCCCGCGTCGCCACGGTGGGCGACATCGACCAGATCCTGGCCAAGTTCAACGACGGCGACCGCCAGATCCCGATCCGCGTCCTGCTGCCCTATTCGGCGCGGCTTGACGTCGACAACCTCACCAACCTGATGGTCCCGACCAAGTTCGGCACCAGCGTCCCGCTGTCGGCCGTCGCCGACATCCACTACGGCGCCGGCCCGATCCAGATCAACCGCATCGACCGCACCCGCGTCGCTACCGTGTCCGCCGACCTCAACGGCGTGCCGCAGGGCGAGGCCGACGCGGCGGTGGCCAAGCTGCCGATCATGATGAAGGTCAGCAAGGGCGAAATTCCGGGCGTGAAGACCATCGTCAACCCGAACACTGAAGACTTCGTGGAAATGATCCCGAACTTCGCCATCGCCATCTGCACCGGCATCCTCTTGATGTACATGGTTCTGGTGCTGCTGTTCGGCTCGTTCTCGCACCCGGTGACCATCCTGATGGCCCTGCCGGTGTCCTACGGCGGCGCCTTCGTCGGCCTGATCCTGTTCCACATGTCGATCTCGATGCCGTCCCTGATCGGCCTGATCATGCTGACCGGCATCGCCGCCAAGAACTCGATCCTGCTGGTCGAATACGCCATGGTGGCCATGAAGGGCGGCATGGCGCGTCTTGAGGCCCTGATGCAGGCGGCGCGCAAACGGGCGCGGCCGATCGTCATGACCACGGTCGCCATGGGGGCGGGCATGATCCCGGTCGCCGTCGGCAACGACAGCTTCCGCCAGCCGATGGCCATCGCGGTGATCGGCGGCCTGATCACCTCGACCCTGCTGTCGCTGCTGTTCGTCCCGGTCATGTACACTATCATCGACCAGGTCTCGAACTTCTTCGGCAAGATGATCGCGCCAGCCTTCCACGCCCAGGGCAAGGATGACGAAGAGGTCGAAGGCGATGAATACCACGCCGAATAGGCCGCCGGCCTGACAAGAAAAAATCCCTCGGTGCTGACGGCGCCGGGGGATTTTTAATCGCTGATGGTGATTTGGGCCAGCCGACCATTACGCCAGTAATATTGTGTGCCACTTGACTCCAGCACCTCGAATACAAGGGACTGCTGCGGGACATTCGTCCGTCGCCTGGTCCCGAATTCATAGGTCAGCCCGGGTGGCGCGGTATGAACGACGCGTTTGGCCCCCGTGGTGACTGCGGTGAGGACCTTTTCACGCAAGAAGTGCTGGTCATCATAGAGAATGATCGATTGCGTTTCATGGCCCTTGATCAAAGACAGGCCATAGGACCAGCGCCCCTTGCCCTGCAGATCGGCGCGCGCGAGGCCGGGGCAAGCGCTGCCACGATACCGGGATCACAAGGCCTGGTCGTCGCCACCCAAATCGGCCAGTTGGACGATATGCCAGCCCGGCTTGGCGGCAAGATAAGCCGCGACCTTGTGAGGCACGTTTCCGCAATCGGCCTGCGCTCCTGACGCCATCAACAGTCCGGCAAGTGTGGAGGCCAATCCGAAGCGCTTCATCTTTAGTCCTCGTCCTTGGGCGGAGCCAGCGGCGTGATCTTGATCGCCGTGATCTGGTTGCGCTGCTTGCGCATGACCTGGAACTTGCGGCCGTAGAAGATGAAGGTCTGGCCGGGCTCGGGGATGGTGCGCGCCTCGTGGATGACCAGGCCGGCCACGGTGACGGCGACGTCGTCGGGCAGTTCCCAGTCCATGGCGCGGTTGAGGTCGCGGATCGGCATGTCGCCGTCGACGTGCATCGAGCCGTCGGACTGGCGCCGGATGGCGGTGAAGACGGCATCGTGCTCGTCGTCGATCTCGCCGACGATTTCCTCCAGGATATCTTCCAGCGTCACCAGGCCCTGCAGCGCGCCATATTCGTCGACCACCAGGGCGAAGTGCTGTTTCTTCTTCAGGAAGGCCGCCAGCTGGTCCTTGAGATTGCTGGTGTCGGGGATGAACCACGGCTCGCGCGTGATCGCCGCCACGTCGACCTTGCCGCCATCGCCGCCGGCGCGCGCCATCGCCGCCATCAGGTCGCGGGCATGCAGCACGCCGATGATGTTCTCGGTGTTGTCGCGGTAAAGCGGGATGCGCGTGTGGCTGTAGCTGAGCGCCTGTTCGATGATCTCGGCGGCGGACAGACCGGCATCGATCATGTCGATCGACTTGCGATGGACCATGATCTGGCTGACATCGAGGTCCTGCAGGTCCAGCACGCCGCGGAACATGTTGCGGTCGCCGCTTTCGACGGCGCCTTCCTCGTGGTGGTATTCGATGGCGCCGCGGATTTCCTCGTGCGCCGCCAGCACATCGGTTTCCATCGACATGCGCACCCCGAACAGGCGCAGCGTGCCGCGCACGAACCACTGCACGGCGTTGATGATCGGGCCGAAGAAGATGACGATCCACAAGACCGGCCGCGACATGAAGCGCGCCACGTCGTCGGGCCTCATGATGGCCAGGGTCTTGGGCAGGACCTCGGCGAAGACCAGCACCAGCAGCGTCATGATGCCGGTGGCGATGGCGGCGCCCCAGTTGCCGGGGATGGCCTTTTCGATCGACACGGTCGCCACTGCCGATGCGCCGATGTTGAGCACGTTCTGCAGCAGCAGGATGGCGCCGATCATCTTTTCCTGATCGGTCAGCAGGCGGTTGACGCGTTTGGCGGCGCGGTCGCCATCGCGCTCCAGCTGGTGCATGCGGCCGCGCGAGCAGGCGGTCAACGACGTTTCGCCGGCGCTGAACAGGGCCGACACCGCCAGGATGCACAACAGCACCGGCAGTAGGGCGAGCAGGGCGGTCAGCAGTTCGGCGGTCATGGTGTCTCTGATCCGGCGGTCGCGGGCACGGCGCCGTCCGCCACCAGGAAGTCATATATCGAGTCGCGCGAAACCTTCTTGGCTACGAAGGCCTCGCCTATGCCGCGGACCAGCACGAAGGTGAGGGCGCCGCCCTCGGCCTTCTTGTCGTGGCCCATGTGGACGATCAGCCGTTCGGCATTGAAGGGCAGGTTGCGGATGTCGCCCATGCGCGTCGGCAGGCCGGCGGCGGCGATGGCGGCGATGGCGCGTTCGGCGTCGCCAGGGCTGCACAGGCTTTCGCGCGCGCCGTAGCGGAAGGCCTGACCCATGCCGACAGCGACGGCTTCGCCATGCAGCAGGGTATCGCCGAAGCCGACCTCGGCTTCCAGCGCGTGGCCGAAGGTGTGGCCCAGATTGAGCAGGGCGCGCACGCCGCCCTCGCGTTCGTCCTGGGCGACGATGTCGGCCTTCATGGCCACGCTCTTTGCCACGGCGTGCTGGATGGCGTCCGGCTCCAGCGCCAGCACGCGGCCGACGTTCGCCTCCAGCCAGGTGAAGAAGTCGCGGTCGCCCAGCAGGCCGTACTTGATGATCTCGGCGTAGCCGCAGCGGATCTCGCGCGCCGGCAGGGTGGCCAGCACATCGAGGTCGCACAGCACCAGGCGCGGCTGGTGGAAGGCGCCGATCAGGTTCTTGCCCTGCGGATGGTCGATGGCGGTCTTGCCGCCGACCGACGAATCGACCTGGGCCAGCACGGTGGTCGGGATCTGGATGAAGTCGATGCCGCGCATGTAGACGGCGCTGGCGAAGCCGGTCAGGTCGCCGATGACGCCGCCGCCCAGGGCGATGACCACATCCTTGCGGTCGAGCCCCATCTCGACCATCCGGTCGGTAACCGTCTTCAGGCCGTCCCACGACTTGGTGCCTTCGCCGGCGGGCACGACCAGCATGCCGGTGGCATAACCGGCTGCGTCCAGCCGGCGGCGCAGCGTTTCGCCATGCAGGGGCGCGATGTTGGCATCGGTGACGATCAGCACGCGGCGGCTGGGCGCGAAGGGGCCGATCCATGCCTCCACGCCGGCCAGCAGGCCCGGGCCGACGACGACCTCGTACGGTTTGAAGCCGTCACCGGAAACGGCGATGCGTTGCGGTTCAGTCATGACGGCTTTCCACATGCTGGCGCAGCGCCTCGATGACCATGTCGACGGCCCGGCCGTGCGGCTGGTCGCCGGTATCGACCACCAGGTCGGCGATGGCGTAAAGCGGGTAGCGCTTGTCCGCCTGGTCGCGCAGTACGTCGAGCGGCTCACGGTCCTTGAGCAGCGGACGGTGCGGCTTGTTGGCAACGCGGCGGGCCAGCACGGTGAGGTCGGTTTTCAGCCAGACGGTGATCGCCCTGGCCTTCAGGCGTTCGCGCGTCAGCGGATGGGTCAGGGCGCCACCGCCGGTGGCCAGGATCTGAACCGGCCCCTCCAGCAGGCGGGCGATGACGCGCTGTTCGCCGTCGCGGAAACCCTGTTCGCCGTAGCTGCTGAAGATATCGGCGATCGGCTGGCCGGCCGCCTTCTCGATCTCTTCGTCGGCGTCGGTGAAGGGCAGGGCGAAGGCTTCGGCCAGGCGGCGGCCGATGGTCGTCTTGCCGACACCCATCAGGCCCACCAGGGCGACGGTCTTCGGCAGGGAAAACGACGGGCGCGGCGGCGGCTCGGTCGCCGGGACAGGCTCGGGTCGGCTCGTCATTTCAGGGCGCCCAGGCTCGCTTAAGGCGGGGCGCCGGAAGGGAAAAACGGTTCATGGCCAAAACTTTACACGATGTTAGGGGCCATTTGCCAGAGTTACCGTTAAATTTACCACCTCCGGTGCCATGTCGCGCTACGATCCCCTCAAATCCTTCCTGCAGATGATGGCCGTCGAACGCGGCGCGGCGCGGACCACGCTTGAGGCCTATGGCCGCGACCTCGAAGACCTGAAGGCGACCTGCGGCGAATTGCTCACTCTCGATGAAACGGCCCTGGCCGGTTATTTCGCGGCGCTTGACGAACGCGGCCTGGCGTCGGCCTCGATGCAGCGCAAGCGCTCGGCGGTGCGCCAGTTCTACCGCTTCTGTGTCACCGAAGGCCTGATCGCCACCGACCCCAGCCGCAAGATCGCGGCGGCGAAGAAAGGGCTGAAACTGCCGAAAATCCTGTCGCGCGACGAGGTCGAGGCCCTGATCGAGGCCACCGATGTCAAGGACCCGAACCAGGCGATCCGCCTGCGTTGCCTGATCGAAATGGCCTACGCGTCGGGTATGCGCATTTCGGAACTTGTCGGCCTGCGGCTTGACACCGTGGCGCGCGACCCGGCCTTCCTGATCATCAAGGGTAAGGGCGGTGTCGAGCGGCTGGTGCCGCTGAACGGCGCGGCGCGGGCGGCGATCAAGGCCTATCTTGATATCCGTGGCGCGTTTTTGCAGGCCAGGGATCAGGCCAATCCGTTCCTCTTCGCCTCGCGCGCGGCGGAGGGCCACCTGACCCGGCGCCGGGTCGGGCAACTGCTCGACGAGGCGGCGCTCAATGCCGGCATCGATCCGGCGCGCGTCAGCCCCCACGTCCTGCGCCATGCCTTCGCCACCCATCTGCTGGAAGGCGGCGCCGACTTGCGCACGGTGCAGACCCTGCTGGGTCACGCCGATATCTCGACAACCCAGATTTACACTCACGTCGCCGGCGAACGCCTGCGCGAGGTGGTCGAGACGCACCATCCACTGGCCCGGGGCCGGACGTAATTCTGGGAAGGTAGAAATTTTGCCACGGATAAGGCACGGATATGATTTGCTTTTCGCAAATCATTGCACGGATAATATAACTCTGGACGAAACGTCGCATGTGCCTTCTTATCCGTTTACGACAGGCGCAGCCTGGCGATCCGTGCCTTATCCGTGGCCAGCCCTTATTTCGAGCCCCCCATGCGCCGCCGCTTTCCGCCGAAAGACCCGGAAGCCGTTGAATAGAATCCGCTTTGCAAGTTTACGGGCTTGCTGATAAAGGCCAAGTCCCTTAGATTCATGAAACTTCCTTCCCGCCGGTTCAGGAAAAGTGTCAGCACTTTTCCATTAGAAACCGCGGCAGACTTAAAGGCAGGCCGATCCTTCCGATGCGCCACTATCTCGAATTCGAGCGTCCCATCGCCGATCTGGAAGCCAAGATCGAGGAACTGTCGGCGTTGTCGCAGTCCGGCGGCGCCAATCTCGACGTCGAGCTGCGTGCCCTGCGCGACCGTACCCAGACGCTGCGCCGCGAGACCTATGCCCGGCTGGAGCCGTGGCAGAAGACTCAGGTCGCCCGCCATCCGGAACGCCCGCACCTGATCGACTACATCGCCGGCCTGATCGAGGACTTCGTCGAACTGCGCGGCGATCGCAAGTTCGGCGACGACCAGGCCATCGTCGGTGGCCTGGGCCGGTTCCGCGGCCGGCCGGTGGTGGTGATGGGCCATGAAAAGGGCCACGACACCGCCACGCGCCTGAAGCACAATTTCGGCATGGCCCGCCCCGAAGGCTATCGCAAGGCGGTGCGCTTGATGGACATGGCCGAGCAGTTCGGCCTGCCGGTCCTGACCTTCGTCGATACCGCCGGCGCCTATCCCGGCATCGGCGCCGAGGAGCGCGGCCAGGCCGAGGCCATCGCGCGTTCGACCGAAAAGGGCTTGGTGCTCAAGGTGCCGATGATCGCGACCGTCACCGGCGAGGGCGGTTCGGGCGGCGCCATCGCCCTGGCTGCCGCCAACCGCGTGCTGATCCTGGAACATTCGATCTACAGCGTGATCTCGCCCGAAGGTGCGGCCTCGATCCTGTGGCGCGACGACAAGGGCACGCGCGCCAAGGACGCCGCCGACCAGATGAAGATCACGGCGCCCGACCTGCTCAAGCTCGGCATCGTCGACCGCGTCGTCGAGGAGCCGGCCGGCGGCGCCCACTCCGACCCCGAGGCGATGATCGAAACCCTGGGCAACGTGCTGGAAGAGGAACTGAAGGCGCTCGACTACCTGTCGCCGGACCAGCTGGTCGCCGAACGCGCCGAACGCTTCTACCGTATCGGCAGCGTCGGCCTGGGCTGACGGCTTATTCTCTTCTGATTTTTCGCACGCGCACACAGCTTTGTTTCCCGATGCGGACGCGCCTAAAAGCCCGGCGACTGCCAATCGCCGGAGTGCCAAGCCATGTCGAAGATCCTGATCGCCGCCGCCGTTTCCGTCCTTCTCCTGCCCATCGCGGCGCATGCCCAGAACGTCGAGGTGGGCGCGCGCATCAGCACGCTGGGGGCCGGTGTCGAGGTCGGTGGCAATCTCAACGACCACGTCCGCATCCGCGGCCTGGTTAATGGCTGGGACGTCAATCACGATAACACGACCGACAGCATCCGCTATAACGGCAAGCTCAAGCTCGGCTCGGCCGGGGTCCAGGTCGATTACCGTCCGGCCGCCAGCGGCAATTTCTACGTCACCGCCGGGCTTTACGCCAACCGCAACCGCGTCCGCGAAACCGCCATGCCGACCGGCAATACCCAGATCGGCAGCGTGACCTACACGCCGGCCGAAATCGGCACCCTGACCGGCCGGGCGCGTTACAAGGATACGGCGCCCTATCTCGGCCTCGGCTGGGACGTGCCGACCGGCCCGGTGTCGTTCAACTTCGAGCTTGGCGCCTATTTCCAGGGCCATCCGAGCGTCACCCTGACGTCGGACGGTACGCTGTCCGGCAATGCCGCCTACCAGGACCAGTTGGAGCAGGAGCGGCTGAAGCTGCGCCACGACCTCGACAAGGCCTCGACCTGGCCGGTGGTGGCGCTGGGCGTGCGGTATCAGTTCTAAGCGCAATCCGATAAAGTATGCAGCACTTTTCGGTTAAATTACGCGACAAACCAAAAAGTTAGAGCGGGAGTTTTGGTTTCGCCAAAACACATCCCGCTCTAGTTTTTCGTCAGCGAGACCTGGGTCGGGTAGGGGATGTCGATCCCCGCTTCGTCCAGCGCGCGTTTGACGGCGATGATCAGCTTCGTCCGTGCGGTCACCGCCGCGGATGGCAATACCCACAGCCAGATGCGCACGGTGATGCCGCTGGGCGCGAAGTCGGCCAGGCTGACCACTGGCTCGTGGGTCTCCAGCGCGTCGGGCTGGGCCTTGGCGACACCCGTCAGCAGGTCGAGCGCCGCGTCGAGATCGGTGGCGTTGCCGACGTCGACGCGCAGCTCGATCTTCAGCGCGCCATTGGTCGACAGGTTGCATATCTCGTTGGAGAAGACCTTCGAATTGGGCACGTGGACGCGGACATTGTCGCCGTTGTCGATTTCGGTCGAGAAGACGCCCAGGCGGTGGACGCGGCCTGAGATCTCGCCGATATGCACGCTGTCGCCGATGCGGTAGGGCTTGGTGAACAGCAGCATCAGCCCCGCCGCCACATTGCCCAGCGTCCCCTGCAGGGCCAGGCCGATCGACAGCGACGCCGCGCCCAGGACGGTGATGAACGACGCCGTCGCCACGCCCAGCCGGTTCATGATGGCGACGAAGCCCAGGGTCAGGATCATCCAGCGCACGACCTGCGACAGGAATTCCGGCAGGGTGCGGTCGGCATCGTTCTGCACGAAGCGCCGCGCCAGCCGCTTGGCGGCGTCGGACACAAGGCGCGAAATGAACAGGGTGGCGACCAGTATGGCCAGGGCGGTGGTCAGCTGCACCATCAGGTCGGGGCGGGTAACGATCTTCTGCCACCAGTCGTGACTGGCGTTGGCGGCGGCGCTGGCGGATGGCAACAATCCCTGCATGGGCAGGGGTTTAGACTGATTGCCGCGCCCTGCCAAGCGCGCCGATTGCCGTGCGTAAGTCGATATGATACGCACTGCGTAGCATATCGGAAGGCTGTCATGACGTTATCGAAGTTCGTTCCCGCCTGGCCCGAGGGCGCCTTTGCCCTGCGCCTGGTCGTGGCGGCCCTGCTGGCCCTGTGGGCCGGCACCTATCTGCCGGGCGGCCACAGTTTCAGCGCGGTGATCAGCGCCCTTCTGGTCGTCCGCCCCTATCAGCAGGGCGCCTTTAAGGCCGGCGCCCTGCGGCTTCTGGCGACAGCCGGCGGCATCGCGCTGGCTTTCGCCGCGGCGCAGTTGCAGAAGTTCGGCCTCAACGATTCCCTGCGCCTCCTTCTGGCGCTGGGACCGCTCAGCCTGGTGGCGGCCTATAATTCCAGTTACCGCACCGCCCTGATCGCCGCCGTCCTGGTGCTGGCCGCGCCCGCCGCCGACGAAGCCGTGCACATGGCTATCGCGCGCGGCGTCGTGGTGACGCTGGGAGCGGCCATCGGCACGGCGGTGTCGGTGATCGTGCTGCCGTCGCCGCACAAGCACGTCGTGGCGCAGAAGGCGCTGAAGATCGTCGGGCTGATGGTGGCCTCCCTGACGGCTTCCGCGGAGGCCCCGACGGCGAAGACCGACAAGGCCGAGGCCGACCTGCGCCGCTCGCTGCTGGAACTGGGCCAGATGGCGCGCGACAACAGCCGCAATCACCGCGACGACGACGAGTCAGGCCGTATCATCCGCCTGACCCGGCATATGCAGGCGCTGGTCGTGCTGCTGCGCGCCCAGTGGCGCCGATCGTCGCCGGACGCCGCCTGGTGTGCGCGCCTGGCCGAAACCGTCGCCGCCATCCAGAAGCGCAAGCCTGCCGAACTGAAGCCGCTTTACCAGGACTTGCCCGAAACCATGCCCGAAGCCTGGCTGATGCGCGCCCTGGCCGACGATGTGGCCGGCCTCAGCCGCCTTTGCGCTTCTGTCTGAAGAACGCCTTCAACATCGCGCTGCTCTCCTCGGCCAGCACGCCGGTCGTCACCTCCGGCCGCCAGTGGCAGGTGGCCTGCGCGAAGAACTTCGGCCCGTGGTCGAACGCGCCGCCCTTTTCATCGGGCGCGCCATAGATGACCCGGCCGATTCGGGCGTGCGAGATCGCGCCGGCGCACATGGCGCACGGTTCCAGCGTCACATAGAGCCACAGACCGCTGAGACGGTAGTTGCCAAGAGCCTCGCCTGCCGCGCGCAGGGCCAGGATCTCGGCATGGGCCGAGGCGTCATGGCGGCCGATCGGTGCGTTTCCGGCCCGGCTGACGATGGTTTTACTTGACGGATCGAAGATTAGAGCGCCTATCGGCACCTCGCCGGCGTCAGCGGCTTTTCGCGCCTCGTCGAGCGCCGCCTGCATGAGGATTTCGTCTTCGGTCATGGCGCCCAGAAGACGGCTCACGCCCCCGGCGTCAAGCCATTTTAACAGAGAAAGGTCCATCGTGACCCAGGACAGTAACGCTGGAGAGCGTAACGAAACCCCCGAACCTTCGCCTGAAGAGCAGAAGGCGGCGCAGGAACGGCAGGAGATCGCCGACGGCCACCGCTACATGCCACAGGACATGCGCGATGCCCGCGATGCTCAGGCCGCGCGCAAGAAGCCGGAACGTCCCAAAAAGCCCGCCAAGCCGCAGGACAAGGCCCATTCCGGCGAACGCATCGCCAAGGCGCTGGCGCGGGCCGGCCTGGCGTCGCGGCGCGAAGTCGAACGGCTGATCGGCCTGGGGCTGATCGCCGTCAACGGCCGCATCCTTGAAACCCCGGCCGTGCTGGTCAAGCCGACCGATGTCATCACCGTCGAAGGCAAGGTGATGGGCAAGGCGGAGCCGACGCGCCTGTGGCGCTATCACAAGCCGATCGGCCTGCTGACCACCGAGCGCGATCCGGAAGGCCGCCCGACGGTGTTCGACAAGCTGCCGCGCGACCTGCCGCGCGTGCTGAAGGTCGGCCGTCTCGATATCAATTCCGAAGGCCTGCTGCTGCTGACCAATGACGGCGAACTGGCGCGCGCGCTGGAACTGCCGTCGTCCGGCTGGGTGCGCCGTTATCGCGCCCGCGCCCTGGGCCAGACGACACAGGCCAGGCTCGATACGCTGAAGGACGGCACCACGGTCGACGGCGTCATCTACGGTCCGATCGAGGCCACGCTCGACAAGGTGCAGGAGAAGGCCGACGGCCGCGCCAACGTCTGGATTACGGTCGCCATCACCGAAGGCAAGAACCGCGAGGTCCGCAAGGTGCTGGAAAGCCTAGGGCTGAAGGTCAACCGCCTGATCCGGCTGGCCTACGGGCCGTTCCAGCTCGGCAATCTCGAACCCGGCGAGGTCGAGGAAGTCGGGCCGCGTGTCATCCGCGAACTGCTCGGCGACCTGATCCTGCCGCACAACCTGCCGCCCGAGACCGCGACCCGGACCGAGGCGCGTCCCGATCGTGCGCGACGCGATGACGACCGCGCGCCGCAGGGCCGCCGGGGCGGTGGCGACCGCTTCAGGAGCGAAGGGCCCAGGGAGGGCGGCTTCAAGAGCGGCGGTTTTAAAAACGACCGGACCGGTGGTGACCGTCCTGCCCGGCCGCGTCGCGATTTCGCCGAAAAGCGTGAATACCGCGACCGCGACTTTGACGAACGGCCGCGTTTTGAAGGCGACGGCGTATCGCGCGACCGCAAGCCGCAAGGCGAAGGCGGCGAGCGTTCATCTTACGCCAGGAAGCCTTACGCGCCAAAACCCTATGGCCAGAAGGCGCACGCGCCGCGCGATGGCGACAGCCGCCGGCCCTATCGCAACGACGCGCTGGATTCGCGGCCGCCCGAGGGCAGCGAAGCCGGCGCCTATGAACGGGCCAAGCGAGAGTTCGGCGGCGCGGGCGAAGGCCGCGAGCGCAAGACCTATGACCGGCCGCGTCCCGGCGGCGACCGCCCGCAGGGTGAGCGGCCCTACAAGAAACCCTATGCGCCGCGTGGCGAGGGCGACCGCTCGCAAGGCGACCGTCCGTATAAAAAGCCCTATGCGGCGCGTGAGGATGGCGCGGAACGCAGGAGCTTCGACGGGCCACGCAAGCCACGCTTTGACGGCGACCGGCCGCAGGGCGAACGATCCTACAAGAAGCCTTACACACCGCGCACTGAGGGTGACCGCCCGCAGGGCGACAGGCCCTACAAGAAGCCCTATGCGGCGCGTGATGCTGGCGGCGAGCGCGGGGAACGCAAAAGCTTCGACGGGCCGCGCAAGCCGCGCTTCGACGGGGACCGGCCTCAGGGTGGCGACCGGCCCTACAAGAAGCCTTATGCGCTGCGCGAAGACGGCGCCCGCAAGAGCTTCGACGGACCGCGCGCGCCGCGTGCCGAAAGGGAAGACGGCTACAGGAAGCCTTACGCCAAGAAACCCTATGCGCCGCGTCCGGAAGGCGGCGATGACCGTCCGCGTGGCGAGCGCAAGGGCTTTGGCGGCCGTCCAGGCGGCAAGCCGGCGGGACGCAAGCCGCGGGCATGAGACTGATCGGCGGCGAATTTCGCGGTCGCAGGCTGGCCGTGCCGGACGGGCGCACCACGCGTCCGACCTCCGACCGGGCGCGTGAGGCGATCTTCAACGTGCTGGAGCATGCCGACTGGGCGCCGCCCCTGGCCGGCGCCCGCGTGCTGGACGTCTTCGCCGGCTCGGGCGCGCTCGGCTTCGAAGCCATGTCGCGCGGGGCGGCCTTCTGCCTGTTCGTCGAAACCGACGAAGGGGCGCGTGGCGCAATCCGGGACAATGTCGAAAACCTCGGCCTTTTTGGCACAACGCGTGTCCATCGCCGTGACGCCACCCAGCTGGGCGCGCGGCCGGGCGGGGAGGGGGAGGCCTACCAGTTGGCGTTCCTCGATCCGCCCTATGGCAAAGGCTTGGAGCATAAGGCGCTGGACTGTCTGGCGTCCGGTAACTGGTTATCAAAAGATGCTCTTGTCGTCCTGGAAAGGTCCGCTGAGGATGATGATTTTGCAACAGATGTGTGGGATAAAATCAACACAAAAACCTACGGCGCGGCGCAGTTTTTTTTCATGAAACAAAAAATTTTTATTTCGTAATTGCTTGAGTTTATTAAATAAAAAATCGGTAAAAATCGCTTAAGTGACAAATTTAACGCACGGTTAAATATTCGCCCTTGACGGGCCGGCGGTCTTATCCACAATATGACCTTAACAAGGCGTAAACGTGCGGAAAACGGCACGAATAATGCAGCGCCGGTGTGCCAACTGATAAAAAAATCTTAGGGGTCAAGTGATGGAAAACCAAGCAGTCAAAGCCAAGTCGTCCAAGCGTCCGGAAGGTCTCAAGCTGTTCCTGATCGCCGGCCTGGCGGTTCAGGCGTGGGCCGGCCTCGTCGGCGTCACCCTGATTATCCTCAATTTTACCCACTGATTGCGTCAGGCTCGTAAGGTTCGATTACGGGCTTTTTTGATGCCTTGGGCTGGGGCGGACGTTCGGGCGCGGTATCATTACCTGCGCCCGAACAGTTTCTCGATATCCTTCAGCTTCAGCTCGACATAGGTTGGCCGGCCATGATTGCACTGGCCGGAATGCGGCGTCGCCTCCATCTGGCGTAAAAGCGCGTTCATTTCTTCGCCATTGAGCCGCCGCCCGGCGCGCACGCTGTGACGGCAGGCATGGTCGCCGCAGATTTCCGCCATACGTTCCTTCAGCGCCAGCAGTTCGCCGTGCTCGGTCAGGTCGTCGACCAGGTCGCGCACCAGGCCGGCAATGTCGCAGTCGCCCAGCAGCGCCGGCACCTCGCGCACCAGCACGCTGGACGGTCCGAAGGCTTCGACGTGCAGCCCCATGGCCGCCAGATCGTCGGCGCGCGCGGTCAGGCGCGTCACCTCCTCACGCTCCAGGTCGACGATTTCGGGGATCAGCAGGGCTTGGCCCGGCACCTGGCCGCCGGCCATGGCCTGCTTCATCTGTTCATAGACCAGACGTTCGTGGGCGGCATGCTGGTCGACGATGACCAAGCCGTCCTCGGTCTGGGCGATGACGTAGGTTTCGTGAATCTGCGCCCGCGCCGCACCCAGCGGGAACAGCGTGGTCTCGACGATCACCGCCGGCGCCTCGGACACGCCGGTCGCTTCGGGTCGCTCCGCCGTCAGCACCTCCTCGACGCGGCCTTGTGGAGTAAATGGCGACGGCGCCAGGCTTTGCGGCACATAGTCGCTGAGATACGGCCGCACGGCGGCGATCTGCGAGGCGGTCGGCCGGTTGAGGTTGAGCAGGGGCTGGAAGGTCTGCGGCCGGAAACCGTCCATGGCCTGCTGCGCCGTCGTGGTGGCGGCACGGTGCCCGGCCGAGGCGAGGGCGTGCTTCAGAGCGCCGATGATCAGGCCGCGCACCAGGCCGGGATCGCGGAAGCGAACCTCGGTCTTGGCAGGGTGAACGTTGACGTCCAGCTCCTGCGGATCGACCTCGACGAACAACGCCGCCAGCGGATGGCGGTCGCGCGCCAGGAAGTCGGCATAGGCCGCCCGTAGCGACCCGGCCAGCAGCTTGTCGCGCACCGGCCGGTTGTTGACGAACAGGTACTGATGCAGGGCATTGCCGCGTGAAAAGGTCGGCAGGCCAGCATAGCCCGACAGACGTACGCCCTCGCGCGACTGATCGATCAGCAAGGCGTTGTCGGCAAAATCCGCCCCCAGCAGCGCGGCCAGGCGGCGCAGGCGGCCGTCGAAGCCCGGCATTTCCGGGTGCAGCTTCAGCGTCCGCTTGCCTTCGAGTTCCAGCATGAAGCCGACGCCTTCGTGCGCCATGGCCTGGCGCTTGACCTCTTCGGCAATGGCCAGGTTTTCCGAGCGTTCGGACTTCATGAACTTCAGCCGCGCAGGGGTGGCGTAGAACAGGTCGTTCAGTTCCACGCGCGTGCCGTGTTCGCCGGCGAACGGGGCGGGCCTGAGGTCCGACACCGCGCCGCCGTCGACCGCAACGCTGAGCGCGGTCCCGCCCCGGGGTTTCGAGGTCAAGGCCAGCCGCGCCACCGAGCCCATCGACGGCAGGGCTTCGCCGCGAAAACCGAGCGTCTGAATGTGCAGCAGGTCCCAGGTGCCGTCCGGCTGGGGCTTCAGCTTGGACGTGGCATGGCGTTCGACGGCCAGTTGCAGGTCCTCCCCGCCCATGCCCGAGCCGTCGTCCTCGACCAGGATGCGGCTCAGGCCACCCTGGAACGCCGAGATGGCGATGTGACGCGCGCCGGCGTCGATGGCGTTTTCTACCAGTTCCTTGATCGCGGAGGCCGGACGCTCGACCACCTCGCCGGCGGCGATGCGGTTGATGGTATCCTGGGGCAGGCGCTGGATGTGGGACATCCGCCCAATATAGGCGGAGTCGATTCATAGGCAAGAAAGTAAGGATTTAACCACGGATAGACACGGATCGCCGCTGTAGCGGCGACATGGATGTCCATCGCTTCGACAAGACTTTGTGCGTAGTATTGGTCTGGCGCCGTTATCGCAAGGCAGGGCAACGGCCTTATCCGTGGTTAAAACTCTTTCACTCCGGCTTCTTGAACACCAGCGCCATGCGGTCGGTATAGCCGCGGATCGCCGGGTCGAAGACCTTCAGCGTATGGTCGTCCTTCGGATTGGCCAGGGCGTCGCTGTCGCCGACCAGCTGGAAGCCCGCGGCCTGGAAGTCGGCCAGGACCTGCGCCTTGTCGATGCGGTGCAGGGTGTTGGTCGCCGAGGCGCCGCTGCCGGCAACGGCATTATGGTCGATGACCACGACCAGACCGCCGGGCTTCAGGGTCGCCAGAAGGTTCTTGTCCATGGCCACGGCGTCGGCGCCGGCCTCGTTATAGGTGTCGTGGTAGATGGTGCCGATAAAGATGACGTCATAGGGCTGTGCCGGCATCGGCACGGCGGTGAAGTCGCTGGTCACCGCATGCAGGTTGGAGCGTGCGGCGGTCAGGGCGGCCCAGGCGGACTGGGCATTGGGGCTGGACACCCAGTCGGCCGGGTTCTGGGCGTCGACCGAGCCATCGCACACGGTGGCCGACAGGATCATCGACGAATAGCCGCCGCCGGCGCCAAGATCGAGGACGTGGTCGCCGGGCTTGACATACTGCAGCAGGAAGCGGTCCTCGCTGTCGCGTACGGCGTCGAGCGATTTCTGCTTGTCGGGCCGGTCGGTGCGGGCCTCGGCGGCGGCCAGGCGGGTATCGACGCTGGCGGACGCATCGCATTCAGGCGAAGGCGTGGCAGGAGCCTGGGCATGGGCGGCCAGGGCGGTCAGCGACAGGGCAAGGGCGGCGAGGGAGGCGACGATTTTCATGGGTTTGCTTCCGTTATTCCAAAGAACATCAGGCTTTTGGCATGGGCGGTCGCCCTTGCGGAGAACGCGCCAGACAACAAAAAAGGCGTCCCCGAGGAACGCCTTTTTCTGCCATGCGGCAACTAAACTTTATGTAATCTTCGCCGCGATCACAGGCCGGGAAGCTTGACCTTCTGGTCCTTCTTCTGGGCGATGATGATCGGCTGGCCGCCGGTCAGCGCCTTGAGACGGTCGGCTTCGGCGGCGGCGTCGACCGGTGTCGATTCGTCGCCGGTCGTGGTGTTGGTGCCCGCTTCGCCGGCGGCCTGTTGCTTGTGCCAGAACATCACCTTGTCGGCGAAGCTCGGCTCCTTGTACGCTAGGTCGCCGAACTCGTCGTCGACGACATAGCGGGCCAGGGGATCGGCCTTGTCGGCACCGGCCTGGGCAACCAACAACTGTTCGCCCTGACTGCGGTTGACGGCGTCGCGCTGGCCCAGCAGGGCCTGGCGGGCGGCGCTTTCCGGTTGGAGTTCCTGCGGACGCGGCTCACCGGGGGCGGGCGGACGCAGGGCGTAGTCGGGCGGCACGACCAGCGGCGCCTTGGTGACGACGCGGAACTCGTCCGGCACCACCTTGTTCAGGCCCAGGGCGTTCTTGGTGGATTCGCAACCCGCCAGGCTTGCGCCCATGAGGATCACCAGACCCGCCACCTTGAGAACCGGTTTCATCTCTTGCTCCATATGCCCGCCACGGTTTTTCCACCCGCACGGAGTGATACTTGTTTTATCGGCCCCTGCCAAGGGGTTCACGTCTTGCCCGTCTGCCGGGCCCGGCGCTCGGCCAGGACGAAGTAGACGAGCAGCAGACCGACCCCGATGCAGATGGCGCTGTCGGCGACGTTGAAGACCCACGGAAACACGTGCGTGCCCGAAAAGTCGAGAAAGTCGACGACCCAGCCGAACCGGATGCGGTCGATGGCATTGCCCAGCGCCCCGCCGGCGATCGCCGCCAGGGCTATAGCCACCAGGTGCCGGTAGGCCTTGGTCGCACCGTAAGCCAGCACGACCGCCGCCGCCAGTTGAAAACCGGTCAGAAGCCAGCGCCCGAACGAGGTATGGCCCAGAAGACCGAAGCTCATCCCGGTATTGTGGACATAGGTGAGCGAAAAGATGGGCAAAATCGTGACGTGATCGCCCTCATAGGTGAAATGCAGGCCGTTCAGCACCCAGGCCTTGGTCGCCTGGTCGAGCCCGACCACGGCGGCGGCCAGCAGGAGGCACATGAGGCCGAAGCGCGTCACCGGCAGGGCGATGACGTGTTTGATATACTCAAGCATGGTCTTGGTCCCGCGCAAGATCGTGGGCGGCCACGGCGGCTTCGCAGCGCAGGCACAGTTTCGTCGCCGGCATGACCTCGGGCAGGATGCGCCAGCAGCGGTCGCACTTGTGGCCGTTCGCTTCGGCGAAGACGACTGCCACCATGGCCGTGCCGTCCAGCCGGAAGGCGTCGGCCGGGGCGGGCTCGGTGCTCAGCGTAGCCTGCGAGGTGCGGAAGACCTCGGCGGCGTCGATGCCTTCGAAGGCTTCCAGCAGGCTGCCGTCGCTGAGATGCACAACCGGAGCGGCTTCCAGCGCCGAGCCGATTGTCTTGTCGCGGCGCTTGTCCTCCAGGGCGGCGGTGACCACGCCGAGCACGGTTTCGATGCGCGCCCAGCGGTCGGTTTCGCCGGCGTCGTGCCAGTCGTCGCTGACCGGCTCCAGGATACGGAACAGGTTGGCCGGGCGGTCCGGGAAGCGCGACGCCCACGCCTCTTCCATGGTGAAGGTCATGACCGGCGCCAGCCACAGCGTCAGGCGCTCGAACAGGATGTTCATGACGGTGCGGCAGGCGCGGCGCCAGATATCCGACGGCGTGTCGCAATAGAGGCTGTCCTTGCGGATGTCGAAGTACAGCGCCGACAAGGTCTGCGAACAGAATTCGGCCACCGGCCGCACCGCGCCGGCGAAGTCGTAACGCGCATAGGCCTCGCGCACCGTCGCATCGAGACGATGGACTTCGCTCAGCATGTAGCGCTCCAGCGGCGGCAGATCGCCGTAATCGACCGCCTCGGCATCGCTGTAGCCGTTCAGCGCGCCCAGCAGGTAGCGCACCGTGTTGCGCAGCTTGCGGTAAGCGTCGACGGTCGTCTGAATGATTTGCTTGCCGATGCGCAGATCGTCGGAATAGTCGGCGAGGGCGACCCACAGGCGCAGGATTTCGACGCCGGATTCCTTGGCGATGTCCTGGGGCGCGACGACATTGCCCTTCGACTTCGACATCTTCTCGCCCTGCTCGTCGAGGACGAAGCCGTGGGTCAGGACGGCATTGTACGGCGCGCGGCCGCGTGTGCCGCAGCTTTCGAGCAGCGACGACTGGAACCAGCCGCGATGCTGGTCGGAACCTTCGAGGTAGAGGTCGGCCGGCCATCTCGAATGGGCACGCCCTTCCAGGGTGAAGGCGTGGGTCGAGCCGGAGTCGAACCAGACATCGAGGATGTCGGTGATCTTCTCGTACTTCGCCGGATCGTGGTCGTTGCCGAGGAAGTCGGTATCGGGCCGGGTGAACCAGGCGTCGGCGCCGTCCCTGGCGATCAGGTCGGTGATGCGCGTGTTGACACCTTCGTCGCGCAGCGGCTCGCCCGTCGCCTTGTCGACATACATGGCCAGTGGCGTACCCCAGTTGCGCTGGCGGCTGATCAGCCAGTCCGGACGACTTTCGACCATCGATGCGATGCGGTTTCGGCCGGCGGCGGGGAAAAATTCGGTGGCATGGATGGCGCGCATCGCCTTGTCGCGCAGCGACGGCTCGGCGTCCGGCTCGATCGGCGGGCGGCCGATGACGCCCCGGCCGTCGAGATATTCGAACTGCTTCTTGGTCAGAAGATCTTCCAGCAGCGACAGGTTGGTCCACACCGGATCCAGCGGATGGTCGGCCTGCAGCCGCGCCAGTGCCTCGACCGGTGTGTCGCGGCTGACCAGCTTCTTCAGCTCCGCCGTCAGGTTCGAGCGCACCACCTGCGGCGTGTCCATGCGGATGAACCATTGCGGCGTATTGCGGAAGATGACCGGCGCCTTGGATCGCCACGAATGCGGGTAGGAGTGTTCGACGCGCGAGCGAGCCAGCAGCGTGCCGGCAGCGATCAGCGCCTCCATGACCGTGGCGTTGGCCGGACCGAACTTGCCGGCCTTCTTGCCTTCGGTTTCCAGCACCTTCAGTCCGCCGAACAGCGGCACGTGATCGTAATAGGCGCCGTCCGGATCGACGGTATCGGGGATCGAATCGAGGCTGCGGCCCGACTTCAGCCAGACATTATAGTCGTCGGCGCCGTGGCCAGGGGCGGTGTGGACGAAGCCCGTGCCGGCGTCGTCGGTGACATGGTCGCCGGCCAGCATCGGTACGTCGAAACCGTAGCCATCGTCCAGACGCCACAACGGGTGCCTCAGCGTCAAGCTGTTCCACTCGATCTTCGACGCCACCAGGCGCCATGACATGATGCTGGCGGCTTTGGCCACGCCGTCGGCCAACTTTTCGGCGACGATCAGCCGCTCGCCGACCTCGGCCCAGGGCGCGTAGCCCAGGTCTTCTTCCGACGCCACCGCCTCGACCTCATAGATCGAATAGTCGATGGCGGGATTGAAGCTGACGGCGCGGTTGGCGGGAATGGTCCACGGCGTGGTCGTCCAGATGACGACGCTGGCGCGATCGTAGATCATGCCGGGGTGGTTCTCCGGCGTCGGCATGCCGTACAGCGGCAGCGACACTTCGCGGATCGGGAAACGCACGAATATGGCCGGCGAGACGTGCGGATGGTATTCGACCTCGGCGTCGGCCAGGGCCGTACGCTCGACCGGCGACCACATGACCGGCTTGGAGCCGCGATAAAGCTGGCCCGACATCAGGAACTTGTGGAACTCGGCCGTCACCTTGGCTTCGGTGGCGAAATCCATGGTGGCGTAGCGCTCGTCCCATTCGCCCAGCACGCCCAGGCGCTTGAACTCCTCGCGCTGGACGTCGATCCATCTGGCAGCATAGTCGCGGCATGCCTTGCGGAACTCCGCTGCCGGCACCTCGTCCTTGCGGCGGCCCTTGGCGCGGAACTCTTCCTCGATCTTCCATTCGATCGGCAGGCCGTGGCAGTCCCAGCCCGGCACGTAGTCGACATCGTGTCCGGTCAGGAACTTCGAACGGACGACGAAGTCCTTGAGGATCTTGTTGAGCGCGTGGCCGATGTGGATATTGCCGTTGGCATAGGGCGGCCCGTCGTGCAGGACGAACAGGGGCGCGCCGGCGGCCTGGCGCGCCTTGCGCACGGCATGGTAAAGGTCGGCTTCCTGCCATCTGGCCAGCATTTCCGGCTCGGCCTTGGGCAGGCCGGCGCGCATGGGAAATGGCGTGTCAGGCAGGAAGACGGTGTCGCGGTAATCGCGGGCGGCGGTGTCGAGGGTTTCGGATTCGGACATGGGATCAGGATCAGTCGTTAAGTGTCGGAAATGAGGCAGACAATATCTCCCGGTACGGCCAGGACAGGGCGTCTGGCGCACCGGGCGTCAAATTCGTATCGCGTACCCGAACATCGACATGGTTCTGGCATTATCAGAGCTGGGAGGGGGTGGGAAGGGGTTAAAGCAAGAAACGCTTCCGCCCCTGCGACCTTTCATGACATCGCCTCACGCTTTCTGATATCCTCGCCGCGAGCCGGAGACCTTTCATGAAATTCACCCGCGCCATGCTGGGCTTTGTCGCCGTTCCGCTGCTGTGGGCGGGACTGGCGCTGGGACTGGGCCGCCGGCTGGTCGGATCGGGCGATCTGGTCCTGCTGGCCGGCATGAGCTTCGCCGCCGGCATGGTGTGGTTGGCCTTCGTCAACCTGTGCGTCGCGGCCCTGCGCAGGGGCCGGCCGCCGACGGTCAGGCTCTACGTCCTGACCGCGGTCATCGGCTCGGGTGTTCCGGCAATGACCGCCGACCTGATGCATGCGCCGGACCTCCGCGCCGCGCTGGAACTCGGCCTGGGCGTCATGGGCCTGGCCCTGCTTTCGTCGGTCCTGTTCGCCGCCATCGCCGGCCTGCCGTGGCGGTCAGCCTGAAGGCTGCTGTCACAAACCGTCAGGGCGCCGGATCACGATGCGGTCATGTCCAGGATCGATTTCAAGACCCAATACAAGTCGCTTTACAGCGCGTCGTCGCGCGACTTCGTCCTGGTCGAGGCGCCGCCCCTGCCGTACCTGATGTTCGACGGCCAAGGCGACCCCAACACGGCGCCGCAGTACCCGCAAGCCGTCGAAGCGCTCTATTCCCTGTCCTACACGCTGAAATTCATGTCGAAGCGCGCCTTTGGCCGCGACTACGTCGTCGGGCCGCTTGAGGGCCTGTGGTGGGCGGACGATTACTCAGCTTTCGCTCTGGGAAAGCGCGACGACTGGCGCTGGACGATGATGATCCTGCAACCCCCATGGATCACGTTCGCCCATCTTCAGGCGGCCAAGGCCGAGGTACTGATGAAGAAGGGCTTGCCAGGCATCGAGGCGACACGGCTGGAAACGCTCGACGAGGGTTTGAGCGCGCAGATCCTGCACATCGGTCCCTACAGCGCCGAGGCGCCGACCCTGGCGCGCCTGCATGGAGAATGGCTGCCGGCGCACGGCCTGGCCCCCAGCGGCTGTCATCATGAAATCTACCTGTCCGATCCACGAAAAGCGGCGCCCGACAAACTCAGGACCTTGTTGCGGCAGCCGGTGCGCCGGGCATGATTTTGCCCAAATTCATCTGTTATGTCAGCGACTCAGAGGTTGACGGGAGGGTGACATGAGGCCGCTGATCGGGGTGCTGGGGCTGGCCGTGCTGGCGATGACCGGATGTTCGCCCAAGCCTGCCGCCGCGCCGGCGCCGACCCAGGCCGCCGCCGACACCTTCAAGGGCTGCGCCTGGAAGGAAGTCAGCGGCAGGACCCTGTCGATCTGGGCCTTCGCCTGTGGTGCGGACAGCAACGGCCTGCACCTGCTGGCCGACGACAGCCTGCCGGGCTTCGCGCTGGTCTCCAACGGATCGGGCAACGACAGCGGCAGCTATACGCCGGTGATCCGCACCTTCCCCAAGGACACCGGTGCGCCGATCGAGGCCGTGCTGCCGCAGGTGCGCAAACTGACGCCCGGTCCGCAGACCGCGACCTGCGCCTTCGAACCGGCCCAGGACCCGCTCAATCCGGATTATTCCAAGCGCAAGCTCTACGAACTCGCGCCCGTCGGAGCCGCCAAGACCACGTGGGACGAGACGGTCAAGACCGGCAATGGCGACGCCACGCCGCCGTGCGGCGCCATGGGCGTGGCCATGGATGGTGACCGGGTATTCGAGGTCATGCCCGACGATCCGACCCACGTCGTCTATATCGACTATGGCAGCGAGATCCAGGTGTTCGACACCAACACGCTGAAGACCGTCAAGGCGAAGTAGGCACACCGCCTCTTGCGGCCCTTTTGTGAATCTCGCCATTTCTGCTAAGCTGATTTCACAGGGAAAATTCGTCAGGCGGGCGAGACCATGGGCGACGAGGCGCAAAATTTCCACATCGAGGAGTATCGCGCCCTGCGCGCCGAGATGCTGTACCTGTTCAAGGAGGTCAATGACGCCTTCCGCTTCTATCTGACCGGCATTTCGGCGATCATCGCATGGCTTCTGACCCTGCCGCCGCCGCGTCCCGACGACATCTGGCTGCGCGCGGCTTCGGCATGGATCCCCTTTGTGCTGGTCATTATCATGGCGGTATCGACGGCGCGGTCGGCGGCGAATATCCGCAATATCGGCCATTATCTGCTGCGCCTTGAAGAACGGTATGCTGAACCGGACCTGGGCTGGGAACGCGCCGGCGAACGTCGTGACTTTCGCCACAAGATGCGCTTCAGCGTCTTTTTCGGCTATATTACCACAGGCCTGCTGGTCGCCACTTTCGCCGTGGGCGTATCGATCACCTGCAATGTCAATGGTGTCGATCTGGGCGATGTCGCGGCATGGCTGCACCATTTGCGCGGAGCTTCGTAAGATCGCAGGATTGTGTATCAGGGTAGCAAAATTGAATTAAACAATCCTGGATGTGTGATATGTCTTCTGGTGTGACCTTTCCGGTCACGATCAAACCGACGGAGGACCTTATGCGTAAATGGTTTTCGGTAAGAACTCTTGTGGTCATCGCCGCGGCCGCCGGCTTGCTGGCCAGTCCCGGCGTCCAGGCCCAGGTCAACTACAGTATCGAACGTGACTGGTACAATTACGGCGATCCCGACTACCTGGTCGGCGTGACATTCCGTGGTTGCGACGGTCACACGACGTCGTGGGGCGTTGTCGGGGACTATATGGTCGTCACCAAGACGCCCTGTAGCTGACAGCGGCACGGAACCGGGAAGGAGGCTGCCTGCGCCCCCTTTCCGGGATTTCAGGCGTCGTCCGTTGCCGTCCCGGCCGCGAACCACGCCTTTGCTCGCTCAACATCCCGGGCGATTTCGATTTTCATGTCTTCAAACGAATCGAACTTCGCTTCCGGGCGCAGATACTCCAGCAACGCCGTTTCGACGAACGCTCCGTAGACGTCTTCGTCGAAATCGAACAGGTAGGTTTCCAGCAGTTCTATGTCCCCGCCGACCGTCGGCCGGATGCCGATATTGCTGACTCCCCGGATCCACGGCCCGCCGTTGATCCGGCTCTCGGTGACGTAGACGCCGTATTTGGGCCGGACATAGGGGCCAAGTTCCATGTTGAGCGTCGGGAAGCCGATGGTCCGGCCCTGGCGCGCGCCGTCGATGACCTCGGCCAGGATGATCCATGGCCGGCCGAGAATGGCCTCCACGGTCTTGAGATCGGCCTGGCGCAACGCCTCGCGCACCGCCGTCGACGACAGCTTGCGGCCATCCGGACCGTCCTGCTGCGGCAGGACCGCGACCTCGAACCCGTACTTGTCGCCGAACGCCTTCAGGTCCTCGGCCTTGCCGGCGCCCTTCGCGCCGAAATTGAAGTCGAAGCCGCAACCGATGAAGGCGATCCCGAGCGCCTTTTTGAGTACCTTGTGCGCAAAGTCTTCGGGGCTCATCCGCGCCAGGTTGGCGTCGAACCTGACGATGACGGCGTAGTCCATATCCAGCCCGTTGAACATCTTCGTCTGCTGCTGGATGCGGCTGAGGCGGAAGGGCGGATCGGCGGGTTTGAAAAAGCTGTGCGGGTGCGGATCGAAGAAGATGACAGTGTGCGGCCCGACGATGGTCCGGTCCAGCGCCTGGTCCATCACCATGACATGGCCCAGGTGCACGCCGTCGAAGCTGCCGATCACGGCATAGGTATCCCGTGGAAGCTCGCCGAACATGCACACCTCGCCGGCGTCGTCGATCCACAGCTCGACGATTTCGAGGTTGCCGGGGTCAAGCACCGACCAGTGGTAGCACTGCTCGTCGCGGGGCTCGATCTTCATGCGGGGCGCTTGGGGGCGATGACCACGGCCGTGCCGTCGACCATGGTCTTGTTGCGGACCTTGATCACGGTCGAAAGCGTCACGTGGCCGGATTTCAGGTCGATGTCGGTCACGGTCACGACGACCTCGGCTTCGTCACCCGGACGGACGGCGCGCTTGAAGTTCAGGTTCTGCGACACATAGATGGCGCCGCGGCCGGGCAGGTCGCCCGCCAGGGTGGCTGAAATCCATGCCCCCATCAACATGCCGTGGGCGATGCGGCCCTTGAACGGCGAGGCAGCGGCGAAGGCCTCGTCGACATGGACCGGATTATGGTCGGTGGAGACATCGGCGAAGGCGCGGATGGCTTCGTCGCTGACGGCGAAGACGCGCGACGCCGTCTGGCCTATCGTCAGTTCGTCAAGATAGAAGGCATTGCTCATGGTTCCCGTTCCTAGTCCAAGGCACCTGTCCTGCCAAGGGGCGGGATTGCGGTAAAATGGAACAGGGCTTGCGGAAAACTTCACCATATTTCATGGTTAATGGAGGTTATATTATTGAAATTAAAAAGAAAAATTTCCAAACGCTCTTAACCTGATCTTATCCGGTTTGTTTCATTATGACCCTGTCTTTAACGAAGGGCCTGCGTGTCGCGGGTTCGCTTAGAAAAAGTGGGGCGTTACACACATGGCCATCGATATGTCCATGCCGGTCCTGGTGGTTGATGACTACAAGACCATGCTGCGGATCATTTCCAACCTGCTCAAGCAATTGGGCTTCGAGAATGTCGAGGAAGCTTCGGACGGCACCGAAGCGCTCGACAAGATGAAGAAGAGCACCTACGGCCTGGTCATCTCCGACTGGAACATGGAGCCGATGACGGGGTACGAGCTGCTGCTCAAGGTCCGCGCCGACGACGGACTGAAGCGCACGCCGTTCATCATGGTCACCGCCGAAAGCAAGACCGAGAACGTCATCGCAGCCAAGAAAGCCGGCGTTAACAATTACATTGTTAAACCTTTCAATGCGGCGACGCTGAAGCAGAAGATCACTGCCGTCCTCGGCGATTTCTAAGACCTTATTTTTGTTGGGAATACCCATGGCGCAGCCTGCATCCAAACGGGACGATTCGGTGGATCTGGACGGATTTGATCCCGTCCTTGCCGCCGAACTCGAGCCCAAGCTCATTAATCTGATGCAGCAGTCCGAGGCGCTGGTCGCCCTGATGCGCGGTTTCTTCCAGCAGCTCGACAAGAAGCGCTCGGAAGAGTTCCGCATCATTGCCGGCTACATCGCCAAGGCCAAGGAAGAAATCCGCGAAATGCGTCCGCACGACATTTCGCAGGAACGCATCCCGACCGCCGGGGCCGAGCTTGAGGCCATCACCCGCGATACCGAAAATGCCACCCACGCCATCATGAACTCGGCAGAAGCCATCATGAGCTGTGACGGCTCGGACCCGGACTACAAGACCAAGGTCGACGACGAAGTGATGAAGATCTTCGAGGCGTGCAGCTTCCAGGACATCACCGGCCAGCGCGTCTCCAAGGTGGTCAACGTGCTGAAGCAGATCGAGGAACGCGTCGGCCGCCTGGCCAATACGCTTGGCGTCGACGACCGGCCGGTCGAGCTGACGGCGGAAGAAAAGCGCAAGGCCGAGCTTCTGCTCAACGGTCCGGCGCTGAACGGTCCCGAAACCAAGCAGGACGCCATCGACGCCATGTTCGACGCCGCGCCTGTTGCGGTCCAGGCCCCGGCACCTGAGCCCAAGCCGGTCGCCGCTGCGCCCGCACCCATGCCCGCCCCGAAACCTGCCCCGAAGCCTGCCCCGGCTCCGGCGCCGGTGGCTCAGGAGTCGGCCGGTAATTCGCAGAACGACATCGACGCCCTGTTCGACTTCACCGTGCCCGAAGAGGCGCCGGAAGCCGACCTGTCGAAACCGGCGTCGCAGGACGACATCGACGCCCTGTTCGACTAGATCCCTATAACAAGCAAAGACATCGAAGCGGCCGCAAGCGCCGCCGGTGATAAATTGCGATGGTGCGAAAGCGCGGTAGCCGGGGGCGGCAGCCGCGCTTTTTGCGTTCAACGTGCCGAATCAGGAGCCGGGCCGGTCACCTCTTCGCAAGGACGGCAAAACGGCTTGCAAGCCTTGACGACGAAGGCACGAATGGCCCTATAGTCGCCGTGCATCAGGAGGATTATCGCCATGTCGAAACCGTGGTTTGGGCTGCGTTCGGATACCGCAGTTTCTGTGGGCGGCTGAACGTGAGCGGCCTGAACGATCTGTCACGGTTAAATGTCGGCGATCCCGCGCCATGGTTCCGGGTCAATTCCTCTGTCCGCGACGACCATGCGATGGACCTTTCAGCGGGACGCCACGTCCTGTTGACAATCCAGATTCCTGGCCGCCGTGCCGAGGCCCGGCCGATCATCCGCGCCCTTGCAGATCATTTGGACATCTTCGATGGCCCGACCCGGCGCTGGCTGATCGTTACTGGTGATGAACGCGACAGGCCGCCCGGCGCCTTGCCGCTGCGCGGCACCGCCGTTCAGGCCTATTATGATACCGATGGCGACGTGGTTTCGCTTTACGGTCTGGTGGGGGCTGCCGCACCGTTGATCAGTTTCGTGCTGACGCCTCGTCTGCAGATAGCCGGCATCATCGACACACCGGAACCGGCGCAACATGCCGCTCAGGTTATGGCGGCTCTGGATGCCCAGTTGCCGCTGGATCAGGTTGGGCACGCCCACGGCACGGCGCCCGTTCTTATCATTCCGAACGTGTTCGAGCCGGCGCTCTGCCAGCGTCTCATCGAGGGCTACCAGCAGTCGGGTGGCCAGCCCAGCGGTTTCATGCGTGAGGTCGGCGGCCGTACCGTTCTCCGCTTCGACGACGGGTTCAAGGTGCGGCGTGACTGGATGATCGACGATCAGGCGCTGCATAGCCAAATTTCAGGGCGCTTCGGGCGTCGGGTGATCCCCGAGATCCAGCGTGCCTATAATTTCGCGGTGACCCATCTCGAACGTTACCTCGTGGCCTGCTATGACGCGGAGGAAGGCGGCCACTTTGCCGCCCATCGCGATCATACGGCGCGCGGCACCATGCACCGCCGCTTCGCCTGCTCGCTGAATCTCAACGACGACTACAACGGCGGTGACCTTGTGTTTCCCGAGTTCGGCACGCAGACCTTCCGGCCGCCACCCGGCGGCTGCGCGATCTTCTCCAGCGCCCTTCTGCACCAGGCCAACAAGGTGACGGCCGGAAGACGTTACGCCTTCCTGCCCTTTTTGCATGACGATGCGGCGGAGGAAATTCGCCGGGCGAATGCGCATCTGATCGACGACAAGCCGACGGGTTGAAATCATGACCCTGATCCGTCCCGTCGCCGGCACCGATTTCGACCCGTGGCTGCCCCTGTGGGACGGCTATAACGCCTTTTATGGCCGTAGCGGCAAGACGGCCCTGCCGGAAACCGTCACCCGGGCAACGTGGACACGTTTCCTCGATCCGGCCGAGCCGGTCCATGCCCTGGTGGCGGAAGACGAGGGACGGCTGATCGGCCTGGCGCACTACCTCTACCATCGCAGCACCACGGTCATTGACCCTGTCTGCTACATGCAGGACCTGTTCACGGCTGAGGCTTCACGAGGCAAGGGTGTTGGCCGCGCCCTGATCGAGGCCGTCTATGCCGAGGTGCACAAGGCCGGCGTGTCGCGCATCTATTGGCACACCCACGAAACCAATACGACGGCCCGAGCGCTCTATGACGAGGTCGCCGACAAGACAGGCTTCATTGTCTATCGCCATCAGCTACCATCTTAGCGCGTCGGCGACATATTTCGCCTCGGCCGTCTGCACGTCGAGCAAGGCTTTAAGCCGCAGCGGATCGAGCCGGCCCTGGGCGTCGGTCGCCTCGGCGGCATGGATGCCGGCGGCGATGAACAGGAGATCCAGTCCCTGGCCATTGGCGCCCAGCACATCCGTCGGCAGGCCGTCGCCGATCGCCAGGATGCGTGACTTGTCGATGGCCTTGCCGGCCAGCCTGTCGAGCGCGGCGTAACATAGTTCGTAGATCGGCGCGTAAGGCTTGCCAGCCATGACCACCGGGCCGCCCAGGGACGCATAGAGATCGGCCAGGGACCCGGCGCACATGATGATCTTGTCGCCGCGCTGCACCACCTTGTCCGGGTTGGCGCAGATCATGACCAGCTTCTTCTGCGCCGCGATGGTGAAGGCGTGCTGGTACTGATCCAGCGTGTCGTTTTCGTCGTCGAACGGCCCGCTGCACGAGATGAAGGCGGCCTCATCCGGTTGCGAGGTGAACGTCATGTCGATGCCGGCATAGAGCACGTCGTCGCGCGCAGGTCCGATACGCCAGGCCGGGCCGGAGACGGCGAATCTGCGCAGATAATCCCGCGTCGCATCGCCCGACGAAACGACCTCGGAAAAGCCGTCCTCAAGAATGCCGAGCGACGCCAGTTGCCGGATAAGATCGTCGCGCGGCCGCGGCGAGTTGGAGATCAGGACGACCGGTCCGCGCTCGGCCTTGAACCGCCGGATCGCTTCGTAGGCCGGCGGGAAATGCTGGCGGCCGTTGTGCAGCACGCCCCAGATGTCGCACAGCAGGGCGTCGTATTGGCTGGTGACGACCGACAGGCCGGACAGCAGTTCGGGATGGGACATGCGGGCGCTCGCGAAAACGGAACGCGCTGTTTAGCGGCTCGCGCCGTCCGGGGAAAGCTCCATCTTATACCTGCGTGCTTGCGTGGGGAGGATGCCCATTCATGGGCGTGGTCGTCGAGTAACGTACTTATTCACGTATATAGCAAGGGTATTCCCGCTTCTGCGCCTGCGCCCTTTGCGGATCGAGATCGAACACCTGCAGCGGATTGTCCGCTGTCGTCATGCCGATCAAGTTTCCATCCGGCGCGATGGCCAGCCCGTTGCCGGCGAACACGGCATTGCCGCATCGGCCACTGCGATTGGAACTGACAACATAGGCGCCCGAAACATAGGCCGCCATGGTGCACGCCGTCCGCCACATCGCTGTGTTGCCGGTGGCGCGCGGGGCAATGATCAGGTCGGCCCCGGCGCGGCCATAAGCGCGGGCGTGCTCGTTGAACATCAGTTCGGTGCACAGCAAGACACCAACGCGCAGGCCGTCGATATCAGCAATCTCGAAGGTTCCATCGCCCGGCGCGAACCAAGCATCTTCATGCCAGCCGGGCTCGGCGGGAAACCAGCACTTGCGATGGAGCGGACGGTATTGTCCCTTCGTCAGGGCAAACGCTTCATTGGCCAGCTTTTCGCCCGCCGACACCGGCCGCGACGACAGGACCAGCGGCATGCCCAGGTTTACCAAGGCCTCCAGCCCGCGCACGTGCAGATCGACACTGACCTGCGCCGCCTTGCGATCAAACGCGGGCTGATCCGCCAGCCAGACCCCAAACGGCATTTCGTTGGTCACCAGCACATCCGGCGCGGCTTCACTGATTTCGGCGCAAACGCGTTCAAACGCTTCGGAATCTGGCTCCAACCTCTCCGGCCATTCGACGCACGCGACGCGCATCGCCCCTTAAGCCCGGCGCCTTTGCTGCGGCAGGGTCGCCTTGACGAAGCCCGCCGGCGGCGCGGTTTCGGCCAGCACCTGTTCCTTGATGGCGCGCGGTTCGCCGAACAGGTGGCCCTGGGCATAGCCGATCTCGATGTCGAGAATATCGACGACCTGCTTCTCGCTTTCGACCTTCTCGGCGATGACCTCGATACCGTAGCGCGCCAGCAGGCCGGCATAGTCACCGGCATGGATGTCCTTGAGGAACTTCAGCGCCGGCTTGCCTTCGATGTCGAGCAACTGGTCCAACATCAGGCCGACACCGATCTTGACGTAGCGCACATCCGAGCGATGCAGGTCCTGCAGGTCGAAGTCGATGGTCGATACCTTGTCGATCGAGAAGCGGAAGCCGAGGTCGGCCAGCTTGGCCATGTTGCGCGCCTCGACCGAGCCGCGCGACGCAAAGGCGTCCTGGCCCAGCTCAAAGATCACCGATCCGGCCATGTCCTTGTTCTCGTTCAGGAACTCAAGGAACTGCGGAAAGAACACCTCGTCGCGCAATGACGTCAGCGAAATGTTGCAGAAGATGCCGACGCGCCGGTCCTGCTTGGCCAGACGGCGCACGATCTGCACGCAGCGGAACAGAAGCAGGTTGTCGATGGACGGCACCAGACCTTCGGCATCGGCGACGTTGAGATATTCCGCCGGCATCAGCACCCGGCCGGTGACGTCGCGCAGGCGCGAGAAGCTTTCGTAGAAGATGGTCTTGCGCTGGGGCAGGCTGACCACCGGCTGAAGGTACAGGTCGACGCGGTTTTCGGTCAGCGCCTCGCGGATAGTCTCGATCAGCGCCATGGCCTGCGCTTCCCTGGCGTTCTGCGCCGGCGTGCCATAGACCGGGGCCGGCCCGGCCTGCCATTCGGCCAGGCGGTCCTCGATGCTCATGCCCAGCTTCTTGACCAGGTCCTCCAGCATGCGCACCTCGGAGGTCAGTTCCTCCGACCGCGTCGTGCGCTGGTTCTGCACCCGGTCGGCCAGTTCGATCATATCCTTCTGCGTCGAATCGATGGCGTCGACCATCAGCCGGTGGGCGTCGCGGACGAGATCGACCTCGCGCAGGACGCGCCGTTCGGCGAAGTACTGCACCGCCAGGGCGTGGAAAGCCATGCACAGCGCCGTGGTGCCGATCAGGGCGGCGATGCACGTACCGGCCTCGGCGCCGCCATGGTAAAGCAGTGCCGCGAACACCAGGCCGAGCACGAAGTAGGTGCCCATCAGTAGAAAGGACGTCAGTTTTCCCATGGAAAGGCTTCCCTGGCCCGAGACGCGGGCAGAATCACTCGCAGCGACTATCGCGTGATTTGCCGGGGCCGCAAAGAGGGCGTTAAGAGATATTAACAGGGATTAAAAAACACCGTCGGTATTGCGCCGGAACGGGCCGGGATAGTTCTTGTCGGCGGTGCGGCGGCGGTCGGGGCCGAAATAGGTCTTGCAGCGGATGAACGGCCGCGGGCGCATGATGACCGAATCGAGCCGGCTGAGCAGGGCGCGCGCCGTCAGCGGCTTGACCACGAACTCGTTGACGCCGGAATCGCGCGCCTGGACGACCCGCGAACGTTCCGAATGGCCGGTAATCATCACCACGGGCAGGTAGGGGTTGGAACTGTCGGGCGCATTGCGCAGCATGCGCGTGAACTCCACGCCGTCGATCGGGTCCATGTTGAAATCGACCAGGGCGATATCGGCCGGATATTGCCTCAGGTGATCCAGTCCCTCGGCGCCGTCGCGGGCCTCGCGCACGTTGCGGATGCCGGAGCCTTTCAGAATCGCCGTGATGATTGAGCGCATGTGCTGATTGTCTTCGATCAGCAGGATTTTGAGCGTACTGTAGTCGGCCATGGCTCGTTTTTGGATGGATCGCGCGGCGCTTCGCGGAGTCCTGTTATGATTAAAGCTGCAACCATTTCAAGCGAATAATTCACGCCTGCGTGGAAAAAGCCGCTGAAAAATTTTGGAAATTCGGTGCTGGCAAAAGACCGGCTACGGAGCAACGTGACGGTCAAGATACTGAATAACGCCGTTCTTTGCGTTGTGTCGCGGTGTCACGACACCATCAGGCTGGGGTCCATGTGGCGGTCGAACCATTTGAGCCGCCAGCACAGGTGCGGGCCTGTTGCGCGCCCCTTCATGCCGACTTCGCCGATCAGCTGGCCCTGGCGAATCATGTCGCCCTTTTGAGCCACGACGCGCGACTGGTGCAGATACATCGAGATCAGCCCCTGGCCATGGTCGATGAGGACCAGGCCGCCTTCAAAGAACAGGTCGGGCTCGGCCAGAATGACCAGGCCGTCCTGGGGAGCATGGATCGGCGTGCCCTGCGGCGCGGCCATGTCGAAACCCATGTGCGGGCTTTTCGGCACGCCGTTGAGGATGCGCTGGTTGCCGAAATGGCCGGAAACGATGAACTTGTCGAGCGGATAGACGAAGCCGCCCTTGAAGGCGTCGATGTCGGCGTGGCTTGTGAAGGCGGCATTCTTCAGCGCCGTGTCGGCGGCGATGCGCTTGAGCACATCGGGATCGGTCGGGGTCACGGTTTGCGGCGGCAGGCCGTCGACGTGCTGGACGTCATAGGTCTGGGCGGCGATGGCTTTGGTGGCGTTGCCGGCTCCGGCGGAAATGGCGCACGACACCGGTGAGTCGCGGTCGAAACCGACATAGAACCAGCCGCCGGCCGAGGCCTTGCCGCAATCCTTGCCGTCGACCGTCAATGGTGCTCCCGGCGCGACCTGGCCCATGCAGTAGCCGCTCTGGATGAAGCGGCCCTTGAGATTGAGTGCAGAGGCCGTGTCTGCGCGGGCGCCGGTCGCCGCGGTGGCCAGGCCGGCGACCAGAAGGCTGCGGCGATTCAGGATGTGTGCAGGCTTTTCCACCGGGCGGTCGCCTCCTCGGGGCCGGCATAGGCTTCCTGTGTGCGTGGGTTCCAGTAGCGCAGCGCCTCGAGCGGGATATGCCGGCCCGATACGGCGCAAATGACAAACTTGCCCGGCCGCATGACGGTATAGTCACCATCGCCATAATGCAGGATGGCCTGGTCGGGCAGGGGCGGGCGGGTATGCATGTTCATGAGCATGAATATGGCGAAGTCATGTGGCTAAAACAAGTCGCCTTGTTGCGGGATTGATGCGGGATCCGCTTTCTTTTTCACCGTGGGTCTGGGCGAGCTGCTGGCGCCTGCGGTGACGTCTGCCTTGCCATCCTTGAAGGTCAGGACCAAGGCGTCGCCGTCCTTGATGTCGGTGGCCAGGCCAACCAGGTGGCCATCCGGACGATTGACGCGGGCGAACCCCAGATTCAGCGGCCGGTCAGGATTGAGGCTCAGTCTAAGTTGTTCCAGGTTTTTCAAACGGTCGCCGGCACGGCTGAGACCGCGTGCCATGGCCTCGGACAGACGTGTGCCCAACTCAGGCAGACGTTCACCTTTCTTGTCGGCCATCCGCGTCAGGCAGGCCGACATGCGGCGCTCCAGTTCGGGCAGGCGGGCATGGCTGAGCGCCAGAGCGACGCGGCGTGCTACCGCGCGGTCGGCACGGGTCGCCAATTGCGCCAGTTGCTCTGTTTTCAAGGCTTGCGGCCGTTCCAGCAGGCCCGGCCGGAAGCGCGCCGCCGTCCTTGCAAAGGCCGTATCATGCGCCGCCAGGTTCTTCGCCAGACCCCCCGTCAACCGTTGCGCGACATAATCCAGCCGTTGCTGGGCGGCATTGATCAGATCCTGAGGCTTCGGCAGGGCGCGGCCCAGCAGGCTGACCCGCTCACGTCGCGTTTCAAGCGCACGCGACATGCATGCCTGCCGCCGTCGCTCCAAGTCGGCGGCAAAGGCGCGCAGATCGCCCAGCACCGGTGTCGCCATTTCGGCGGCGCCCGTCGGTGTCGGCGCGCGGCGGTCACTGACGAAGTCGATCAGGGTGGTGTCGGTCTCATGCCCGACCGCCGAAATGAGCGGTATGCGGCAGGCGGCCACGGCGCGCGCCAGGGCCTCATCGTTGAAAGGCCACAGATCCTCGACGCTGCCGCCGCCGCGCGCCACGATCAGTACATCGGGCCGCGCGATAGTCGCATCATTCTGGAAACCGTGAAGTGCCGCGATGACCTGCGCCGCCGCGCCTTCACCCTGGACCACCACCGGCCAGACAACCACGCGGCACGGCCAGCGGTCACGGATGCGGTGCAGGATGTCACGGATCACCGCGCCTGTGGGCGATGTGATAACGCCTATGGTCTTCGGCGCGAACGGCAGCGCCTGCTTGCGTGCGGCGTCGAACAGGCCTTCGGCGTTCAGCTTCTGCTTCAGCCGCTCCAGTTGCGCCAGCAAGGCGCCGACACCGGCCACCTCCATCTGCTCGATGACGATCTGGTATTTCGAGGAAGCCGGAAATGTCGTGATGCGGCCGGTAACGATGACCTCCAGTCCGAAGTCGGGCTGGGTCTGCAGGCGCGAAACCTGGCCCTTCCAGACGACGCCGTCGATCGCCGCCTTGTCGTCCTTCAGCGTCAGGTAGACGTGGCCGGACGCATGGCGTGTCACCTTGGAGATCTCGCCGCGCATGCGGACATGGTCGTAGGTCGTCTCCAGGGTGCGCTTCAGCGCCCCGGCCAGTTCGGACACGGAATAGGGTGCGGCGTTGGACGACTCGGAGGACAACAGGTCAGACATGGCGGCAATCTAAAGGTCGCGCACCGGGCTTGTCCACGCCGTTATGCGGACGTCAGGCCGTACAGCCCCGATCCATGCGCCGGTAAGGTTTGCGCGAATCGCTGGCTGAAGACACCAAGCGTCTTGCCCGCCCATAGATCGCGCACCTTGGCGGTGGAAAGGCCGAGCACGCTTATGTCGAAGCCAACCGTCTTCGGTTGGTCGGTCGTATTGAACAGGGCCAGGTAATGGTCGCCATTTTCCGCTCGCGCCGTCCACACCCGTGTGCCGTCGGCGAGGAACCAGGGCTGGTTGCCATGGCTGTGCTGGTTGACCGCCAGCACCGCGTCATTGGTCAGCAGCGCCAGCGTCGCATCGTCAAGCGCACGCAGGTCGCCGCCCATGATCAGCGGCGAGCGCGCGATCGACCACAGGCTCATCAGCGTCCTCTGCTCGTCCGGCGTGAACTTCGTGTCACGCTGGCCCAGGGCCAGCCGGCCCAGCGGCAGCATGTCGGCGTCGGGCCACCGCCCCGGCGCGCGATGACTATTCCAGTTTTCCAGCCGCGTGAACTGTGCCTCCAGCAACGGCCACTCATCCCAGAAGTCGTCGCTGATCCGCCACATCTGGGCATTTTTCGCCACGTGACCGGCCCGGGCCACCGGTGTCTCGCCCGGCGACAGGCTGAGAATGATCGGGCGGCCGCACGTGGCAATCGCCTTGTGCGCCGCTTCGATTTCCGGCGCATGGGCGTCGTAAGGCCGGCTCATGTCGTCCATCTTGACGAAATCGACGCCCCATTGCGCGAACTGGCGAAACACGCTGTCGTAATAGGCCTGGGCGCCGGGCTTCGTCATGTCGACGCCGTACATGTCGCCGTTCCACGGACAGGTGCTGGCCGTATTGGCGATGTCGGCGGCGTGGAAAGCCGTCCCCAGGACCGGCAGGTTGTGCTCGACCGCCAGGCGCGGGATGCCCCGCATCAGGTGGACGCCGAACTTCAGGCCCATGGCATGCACCTGGCTGGCCAGAGGCCTGAAGCCTGCATCTCCTGCTGTTGACGGAAACCGGTTGGGGGCGGGCAGGAGCCGGCCATAGCCGTCCATGGTCAGTTCCGCCTTGTCGCGATAATCGTAGCCGGTGGCGCCGGGCTCGTACCACTGGATATCGATGGTGAAAATGTCGTAGCCGTGCGGCTTGAGCCTGGCGGCCATGATGCGCGCCGTCTCCAGCGCCTGGTCCTCGGTGATCGTGGTGGCGAAGCTGTTCCACGAGTTCCACCCCATTGGTGGCGTGGTGGCCAGAACGGACGTTTTCGCCGCTGCCGCTCCTGTGACGAACGGAGTAACTGCGGCGGCGCCCAGTACGGCGCGGCGGTTCATCGATTCCATTGACGGCTCCTTGTGATTTGTCCGACTATTGCAGAGATTGCGCACCGTGACAAATCCCTTGACCTGACGCCGGTCCTGAGGGAAGCCGTGGCCATGAACATCCTGCTGATCGGCTCGGGCGGCCGTGAACATGCCCTCGCCTGGAAAATCGCCCAGTCGCCATCCTGTACCCGGCTGGTCATCGCGCCCGGCAATCCCGGCATGGAGGCGCTGGTCGGTGACGGGCGCGGCGAATGTCGTCCGGTCAAGGCGACCGATATCATGGGCCTGGTCGAACTGGCCAAGGAGATCGCGGCGGACCTGGTCGTCGTCGGTCCCGAAAGCGCATTGGCCGAGGGTATCGCCGACGCCATGGCGGGCGTGCGTATCCCCTGCTTTGGACCGTTGAAAAAGGCGGCGCAGCTGGAATCGTCCAAGGCCTTCACCAAGGCTTTCTGCGAGCGGCACGATATCCCGACCGCCGCCTACCGCACTTTCGATAACGTGACTGACGCCAAGGCGTTCCTCAAGACGCTCCAACCACCCTATGTCATCAAGGCCGACGGCCTGGCGGCGGGCAAGGGCGTGGCCATTTCGCCCGACTATGTCGATGCGGTGGCGGAGGTCGAGGCCATGCTGGGCGGTCGCTACGGCCCGGCCACCACCCAGGTGGTCATCGAGGAATTCATGACCGGCGAGGAAGCCTCGGTCTTCGCCCTGTGCGACGGCGAGACCGCCGTTACCTTCGGCTGGGCCCAGGACCACAAGCGCGCCTTCGACGGCGACACCGGTCCCAATACCGGCGGCATGGGCACCTATTCGCCGGCGCCGGTGGTGACGAAGGCGGTGCTGGAAAGGACAGAGGCGTTGATCCTCAATCCGACCCTGGCCGGCATGAAGGCCGAGGGTAATCCGTACAAGGGCGTGCTGTTCGCCGGCCTGATGGTTGAGGACGAAAGCCCGCGCCTGGTCGAATACAACGCCCGTTTCGGCGATCCGGAATGCCAGGTGCTGATGCTGCGCCTGAAATCGGACATCGTGCCGTACCTCATGGCGGCGGCGAACGGTACCCTGAAAACCCTGCCGGCGCCGGAGTGGTCGATCGACGCCGCCGTCTGCGTCGTCTATGCCGCCAAGGGCTATCCCGACAGCCCCCTGACCGGTTCGACCATCCGTGGCGCGGACCAGGATTTCGGCCGCGATGTCATCGTCTTCCATGCCGGCACATCGCGTGATGACAAGGGATTGCGCGCCGCCGGCGGCCGGGTGCTCAACATCTGTGCCCGCGGGGCGACGATCCAGGATGCGCGCGACCGCGCCTATGCGGCGATTTCGCAAATCGATTGGCCGGGCGGCTTCTACCGTTCCGACATCGCGTGGAGAGCGCTTTAAGGTGCCGCTGGACGAGCTGCCGCCTTGCGTGTTGTGAAAAAAATTTCTCGCCTGTGTAATTTATTTTTCTCATTGATAAGATTGGATATTTTATTGCAAGGGTGACATTTTTGCCCTGCATTTGCCGGCTTTTGGCCGGTTTTAGGTCTTCCTGAACGTACATGAACAAAGTTCACATATGCCGTTCATATGTACCGGCATACCTCTCTAGCCATGCCGGGCGGGGGTGATGGCACCTCTGGCGGCTCACATAAGGGGAGGTTGTTATGCGTACGATGTCCACGATGATTGTGTTGGCCCTGGCGATGACGGGCGCGGCCTCGGCTGAAGCCGGTCCGGTATTCAAGACGGCGGCCACGGCCAAGGTGGCGACAGCGCCGGCAACGCCGGCGGCGATGAAAATGCCGGATGTTTTTTTGCCGAACTGCTCCGATCTCGACCTTGAGCCGTGGCAGCACGTACAGTGCAAGCCCTTTCGACAACGTCGGGATTTTGAAAATCCGATGGCCGAGGAAGGGGTTCAGCATTATCAGGCGGTCCGTTCCATCCTGACCGATTTGCTGAAGCTGCCGTACAGCGAGCGCACCGACGAAACGGCGAGAAAACTGACCGCAGCCTACTTTGCCGCGAAAGGTGTGAGCCTTCCTGCTGGCGTTCGCATGGGTGACGAAGGCGCGTTGCTGGCGGGAAGCCGGAAACACGCAAGCCAGGCGTTGTCGGATGAGATCGATGCCGTGGACGCCCTGGTCGGGCAGGGCGAATCCATTGACGATTTCGAGGCCGACCTGATGACACTCAACAGCGAAGCCTCGGGCAAGCTGAAGGGCAAGGAACGAACGACCTTCTATCTCTTACTGCGACGCTGGCGGAAGGCTATCGCTTCTGGAGCCCAGCCGATGTCGGGGGAACGGGTGGCGCGGAACTGATGATGGCGGTCAAAACGCCGGACGGGGGCCTGCCGACACACGGAACGGACATTCCTCCAGATGGCGGGGCTATGCATAAGGTCGACTGGAAAACCTTCTGGACCAACTTCAAGCACTATGCACGGATCGACGCCGATGCCACGATGACCTGGTATCAGGCCAGCAGTAATGTCTGGATCGGCCTGGGCGCTGGGGTGCTCACTAGCGTCTTCAGTTGATGGCTTCAGACCTTAAAAGTCAGATATAGAAAAGGGCGTTGAACGATCGGATCGTTCAACGCCCTAACTTTTGTGGCTGTCGTTGCCTTGCTGCCGCTTACGGATTGACCACGGCATCTTTCAGCGGTTCGACCCAGGTATCGCCGTCGGCATCGTGGATGCCGAAGCCCTTGGAGCCTTCATAGACCCACAAGGCGCGGGCGAAGCCGCGGTCTGCCGCCGCCTTGGACACGGCCCGCGTCCAGGCCACCCGGTCGTCCAGGTTTTTGTTGACCTTGGCGTAGGAACCGAATTCGCCGAGGAAGATCGGCCGGTTGTTGGCCGTCGACCACGCCTTGACCTTGTCGAAGGTGGTGGCGATCGCCGCCGTTTCGTCGGCCGAACCGGTCCAGCGTACGCCGCTGGTATTGGTATAGGCCGGCACCCAACTGGCGCCCTGGTGGGTGAATTCCATCGGCTGGTAATAGTGGAAGGTGACGATGATGTGGTCGTCGGCCGGCAGCTTCAGCGTATCGAGCTGGTCCGGGCTGTTCCACATTACAGGGCCGATAATCAGGTTGCGCTTGGGGTCGAACTGGCGGATTTGGGCCACCAGGTCGGGAATCCACGCGTTCCACGTGGCGGCGTCCATGTTGCCGTTCGGTTCGTTCAGCAATTCAAAGATGACATTGCTGGGCGCGGTCTGATAGCGCAGGGCCAGATCGTACCACACGTTGGGCAGCAGCACGCCGCAGCCGTCGACGTCCTTGGCGCATTCCTCGTAATTGTGCTCGTCGAGGATGATGTTCAGGTTGGCGGCCGTCGCCAGGTCGACCAGGTGATCCAGCTTCTTGAGGTAGTCGGGATCCAGGTCGCCCTGGGTGTCGACGATGTGCTTGAAGGCGAACAGCGGCACGCGGATGGTCTTGAACCCTGCGGCGGCGATGTTCTGGATGTCGGCGTCCTTGAACTTGCTCGACTTGCCGGCGAAATAAGGGTCGTCGCCTTCGAACAGGTTGACGCCGGCACCCATGGCCGCGACCTGATCGGCGGCCGAAATCTCGCTGAAGGCCGGCCCAGTGTTATTGTAGAGATCGGGCTTGGCAGCCTGCTGGCCGTTATAACCCTTGATCTGGTCCTGCAGGTTGTCGAGATCGCGGCCGACCGACGGATGGACAGCATCCTCGGTGGCCGGGTTGGTCGGCACACCGGCCTGGGCGTGAGCCAGGGCAGGGGCCAGGATGAGGCCCGCCGTCAGGGCGAGCGCGGACGTCAGGTGACGAAGACGCATGAAGCTTATTCCTTACTGTCGGAGATGAGGCCGTGCGGGGATGGGAGCGGCGTGTTGCTCCTGGTGAAGAACAAGGAGGACACGCGCTTGGGCACGGCGGGCGCCAGGACACGCTGCATATGTTTGTCTCCTCGAACATAAAGCGCCCATCCCCGGGCGGCGCTTTCTTATTTTGATTTTGCTTATGAGTAGCGCGAAGATATGGCTTTTTCAAGGGCCGCCGCGAAACCGGCCTCGTCATCGAGACGCGCTGTGATCGGCAAGCAGGCGATACGCTCGCGCCAGCCGGTGTCCAGGCGCACCCAATCCTTCTCGGTTGTGATCAGGCGAGCGACCTGCGCTTCCGCCCGCGCATCAAGATCATCCAATTGGTCCGGGGTCAGCACAGCATGGTCCGGAAAGCCTTCGAATTCTACAACCTCGTAGCCCAGCCGACGCAGGGTGGCCTCGAACTTCCACGGCTTAGCGATGGCGGCGAAGCCGAAGACCTTTCCCGGTGTGGCGGTCTTCTGCGCCGCCAACCGGGCGATATAAACCGGCTTGGGCGCCAGCAGCCTTAGCAGGTCCAGATCGGGCGTCATGGTTTCGTCCGGCATCCACAACACGACAAGGTCGGCGCGCTTCAGGCCCTCAGAGAATGGTTCGCGCAACGGACCGTAGGGGGCGATGCCGCCGTCGCCGAACGGCCAGGCGCCGTCACGCATATCGCCATCGACGACCAGTATGTTCAGGTCTTTGGCTATGGTCAGGTTTTGGTGGGCGTCATCGACCACGGCCACCTGGGCATTCCCCGCCTCGATCAGCCGCAGGCCGGCGGCGCGGTCGCGCGCGATAACGAAATCGTGCTTCTGCGCCAGCATCAGCGGCTCATCGCCGACCTCGGCGGCCGTGTGCCGGTGGGGATCGACCAGCACGGGACCGTCCAGCGATCCGCCATAGCCGCGCGACAGGCCGACGGCGCGGTTGCCCAGCAGGCCCAGAATCATGGCGGTGACCGGCGTCTTGCCTGATCCGCCCAGCGTCACATTGCCGACGCTGATAACGTAAAGGCTGGAACGATAGGGTTTGGCCGTCATCGCCTTGATCGCGCCCACCGCCCGCCAGACGAGCGACAGCGGCCACAGGGCAAACCGCCACCACGGCGCGCCTTCCGCATTGTGCTTGTACCACCAGGCGGGCGTGTTCAGCATGGAACACCACCGGTCGCTACGTACTCACCTGTCATTGGCCGCCTCCGGCTGGGGCAACAGGGGCGCCACCGCCGCCCAGACACGGTCCAGCGTGCCGGCCTGGCCATGACTGGCCGCCTGCGCCGCCGCATCGGCCACTTTTACCGCTTCGGGATTGTCACGCAGCTGCTCGACGAGGAAGCGCAGCTCCTGCGGTCCGAAGACCTGCCATGCTGCCCCGTCCCGGATCAGGTCGTCGAACACGCCGTCCCAGTTGGCGGTGTCCGCGCCGGTGATTACGCTCTTGCCCAGCCGCGCGGCTTCCAGTGGATTGTGGCCGCCGATGCGCATCAGGAAACTGCCGCCGATGATGACGATGTCGGCCAGCATGAAGAACAGGCCCAGTTCGCCCAGGGTATCGGCGAGATAGACCTGGGTGGCGGACGTGATCGCCTCCGTCTTCGAGCGTTGCGCCACGTGCAGGCCGATGGCCTCGATGTCGAGGCGGATATCCCCGGCCTTGACGGGATGGCGCGGCACCAGGACCAGCAAGTCGCCGTCGCGGATGCAGGCTTCGAGCGCCTTGGTGATCAGGCTGTCCTCGCCGTAATGGGTGCTGGCGGCGACAATGACGCGTCGTCCGTCGGTCAGCGCCCTGAGTGCGCTGAGCGCCTCGGGATCGTACTTCAGCGGTTCGCCCAGCGTCTTGAGATTGGCTGTACCGCCCGGCTGCACGCCCATGTGCTCCAGCCGTTCGGCGCTCGCCCCGTCCTGCGGCATGACCAGGGCATAGCCCTGCAGCAACTGTCGCATGGTGGCCGCAAAGCGCTGCCAGCCGCGAAAGGTGTGCGCCGTGATGCGCGCGCTGAGCAGCACACGCTGAATGCGGCGTTCGTCCAGTTCGCTCAAGGTCGTTGGCCAGATATCGCTTTCGATAAACACGGCCAGGTCGGGCCGCCAGTGATCGAGAAAGGCCGTCACCGCCTGCGGCGTATCGACGGGCGCGAACTGGTGAAAGGCTCCGGCCGGGAGGCGCCGGGCCAGAATCTCGGCCGAGGTGGTCGTCGCGGTGGTGACCAGCACCGTGACATCGGGCCGCGACTTACGCAGGCGCTCGACCAGCGGCAGGGCCGACACGCTTTCGCCGATCGAGACGCCGTGCACCCAGACCAGCCCACCTTCCGGACGCGGCCTGCCGGCTTCACCCAGCCGTTCGCGCCACCGTACCGCGTCTTCCTTGCCCCTGGCTACCCGGCCTTTCAGGATACCTGGCACGAAGCCATGGAACCAGCCCATGGCGCGGCGATAGAGGTGCAGGGCGAAGGTCATGGCCGCCTTCCCTCAGGTTACGCCGAGCAGGGCGTCGGCGCGGGCGGTAACGGCGTTCAGTGTCTCCTCGGCCAGAACGCGCTGGGCTTCGACCTCGATGTCGCCGGCGTCGGCGGGCACGGCGGGAAGAACCTCCCACACCATGGCGCCGCGCGTAAAGGGCAGGGGCAGGCGCATGCGGTCCCACGATTTCAGCTGGATGAAGCGTTTCGTCGACTGGCCCAGGAAGACCATCGGCGCACGCCCCATCTGCGACAGCTTGATCGAGCCCTCGGTCATCACCCGCGCCGGTCCACGCGGGCCGTCCGGCGTCATGGCGACGCAGCGTCCGCCGGTTTCCCTGTCGCCGCGTATCCAGCGGACCAGTTCGCGGAAAGCCTGGGCGCCGCCCTTGTTCTTGCTGGGGTCCGATTTCTTGGCCGACGAGCCGCGGATCGAATGATAGCCGAAGCGCGTGTTGATCTTCATGCTGACATCGCCTGACTTCGACAGCGAGGCCAGGACGCAGACCGGCTGGGCGCGGTCACGCGGCCATGAGGCATGGCCCAGATGCAGGCGCTGATGCCAGAACATCAGCACGACCGGCACCTTGCCGTCCCACACTGCCTCGACCGGCGCGGCGTTGACGATCTGCCACCGCGTTGTTCCGTAACAGAATTTCAGATAGCCGACCAGGGTGGCGGCGATCAGGTCCTGCATGAAGCCGGAATAGAGCAGCTTCTTCATGCCTGTGCCTCCGCCGGCGCCAGGTCGAACTGGACCGCCGCCAGCCGGGCATAGAGGCCGCCGTGCAGGATCAGGGCGTCGTGTGTGCCGCGCTCGACGATCTCGCCCTTGTCCAGCACCAGGATCTGGTCGGCATGGCGCACGGTCGACAGGCGGTGGGCGACCACGAAGGTCGTCCGCCCCCGCATCAGCCGTTCCAGCGCCTCCTGGACCTTGATCTCGGACTGGGTGTCCAGCGCCGAGGTCGCCTCGTCGAGCAGCAGCAGCGGCGCGTCCTTGAGGAAGGCGCGGGCGATGGCGATGCGCTGCTTCTGGCCGCCGGAAAGACGCGAACCTGCTTCACCCGCGCGGGTATTGTAACCATCGGGCAAGTCCATGATGAAGTCGTGGGCGGCGGCGTCTCCGGCGGCGCGCTCGATGTCGGCGTCGCTCACCTCGCCGTTGCCGTAGGCGATGTTGGCGCGGATGGTGTCGTCGAATAGGAACGGGTCCTGCGTCACCAGGGCGATGCGCGAGCGCAGGGACTTCAGCGCGATATGGCGGTGGCTGACCGCGTCGAAGCGGATATCGCCGCCGGTCAGGTCGTAGAAGCGCGGGATCAGGTTGAGCAGGGTCGACTTGCCCGACCCCGACGGTCCGACCAGGGCGATGCTTTCGCCGGCTCGCGCCGTGAAGCTGACGCCGTTCAGCACAGGCGCGTCGCCGTAGGCGAAGCGAGCCTGGTCGAAGCTGATCGCCTGGAAGTCGCGCGACAGGGCAACGGCGTCTGCCGAGTCGACGATTTCGGGCCGGACATCGAGCGCCGCGAACAGGCGGCGGGCGGCGGTCAGGCCCTGGCTGAACGTACCCTGCAATCCCGCCAGTTGCCGCAGGGCCTGGCTGGCCGTGCCGAGGGCCGCGATGAAGGAGAACAGGCCGCCGGCGGTGATGCCACCCGAAAGCGCCCGCCAGCCGACATAGGCCAGAAGACCCGCCAGCAGCAGGCCGGTCAGGAGCTCGGTGGCCGGCGCGGCCATGGTGCGGGCGTTCGAACCCTTGATGATATGGGTCTGGCGCCGTTCGACCACATCGCCGACACGCTTCTCCTCGAAGGTCTCCTGGTTGGAAATCTTGACGATCTTGATGCCGTCAAGGCTTTCCATGATGGCGGTCGACAGGCTGGACGTTTCGGCCATGGCGCCCCTGGCCGCCTTGCGCGTCAGCTTGAGATAGCGGCCCATGACGACACCCAGCACCGGCCCGATGACCAGCACGATCAGGGTCATCGACCAGTCCATGGCGAACATGGTGGCGACGCTGCCGATGACGATCAGCGAGCCCTGGACATACTGCACCACGCCGGCCGAGGCCGCCTCGCGCACCAGATCGGCGTCGTAGAGCACCGACGACAGGTACTGGCCGGAATGGGCCTGCTGCAACCGGCCGAGGTCGGCGTGGACCAGGCGCGAGAACAGCTGTGTCTGGATGCGGCCGACCAGGGTATTGCCGACGCGGTTGAGCGACAGGGTCAGGCCACGCTGCGCGCCGAAGCGGATAAGTGTCGCGGCGACGAAGATCAGCGGCACCCACAGCAGGGGCCGCGCCTTGATCCAGACGGGCGTCGCCTGGGTGATGCGGTCCGTGGCGGCCACATGCAGCAGGAGGTTGATCGCCGGATCGAGCCAGCCGACCAGCACCGAGGTGGTCGCCGCCACCAGCACGGCGCAGGTGACCGCCAGCGCCAGCCGCCGCTTCTGCTTCGACAGATAGTCGCGCCAGACGCGCGCGATCAGAGCCTGGGTGCTCATTTCGGCGGCGGGAGTCGCGTTATTGGTTGGCATTACGGTGTTAGCTCTGGCAAATCGTGCATTGGCGGTTATATAGGCGTTTCCTGAAATTTGTCGCGTGTTTAAGTGTTAATGGCGGCTGCGTACGCAGCCCGCCGAAATCCAGAGGATTTCGGCAAGGCCGACCGGCCGCCGCGCACTTTTGCGCGAGCCCACGTGGCGTTTGAACGCAAAGAGACCATGGTGAAACTCCTTAAAAAGAAGGTCCATAACCGGCCGTTTCCCACCGACACGCGCTGGGGACTGTTCACCACCTATCTGCATTACCTGTGGGCCGACCATGCCTATCTGCGGCTGGGCTTCTCCAATGCCCACTGGGTCGGGCCCGACATGCTGCGCACCAACCAGCCGTGGCCGTTCCAGCTCGAAAAGTGGAAGAAGAAGGGCGTGCGCACGGTCATCAACCTGCGGGGCGGCAAGGGATCGTTCTATTATCTCGAGAAATACGCCTGCGACAAGCTGGGCCTGAAGCTGGAAGATTTCGGCCTGACGTCGCGTTCCTTGCCGACCGCCGAGGAAATCCGCCGGGCGAAGGACTTCTTCTCGCGTATCGAATATCCGGCCATGCTGCACTGCAAGTCGGGCGCCGACCGCGCCGGCATGATGAGCGTGCTTTACGCCCACTTCCATCTCGGCCAACCGATCGAACAGGCCCGGGAGCAGCTGTCGTTCAAATACCTGCACATGAAGGCTGGCCATACCGGCGTGCTCGACCACCTGTTCGAGGTTTATCTGCGCGATATCGCGCCGAAGGGCATCAGCTTCTACGACTGGACGCAAGGGCCCGACTACGATCCTGTCAAGCTGAAAAGCGAGTTCCACGCCGAATGGTGGGGAACTCTGCTGGTCGACAGGATACTCAAGCGGGAATAACCGCCTCCTTATGCCAGGGATGGCGATCGGGTACCGAACTCTTGCAGGTCTTCGAATACCCTGATCGGATCGAACTTCCGGGAGATACCGTCATGGCAACCTACGACAACGCGTCCTCGGGCGGCAACAATGCCGCCGTCATCATCCTGGCCATACTGGTCATCGCCATATTGGCGGTCGGTGCCGTGTGGCTGATGCAGGACCACCGCTCGACCAGCCAGCGCATCGGCGATGCGATTGCCACCGCGCCCAAGGGCCTCGACAAGGCCGCCGACAAACTGGGCGACCAGCCGCCGGCGCAGAACGTCGCCAACAACGTCAAGAACGCGGCGAAGTAGGCTTAGTGGCTGTGATCGTCCGTGTCGGGGTCGATCAGCTTGTGGGCGTGGATGACGAAATAGCGCATCAGTGCATTGTCGACGGTCGACTGAGCCTTGGTGCGCCAGGCCTTCACCGCCTCGGCATTGTTGGGATAGGCGCCGACGAACTCGATCTTGGTCAGATCCTTGAAGGTGGTGCCGTTGACGTCGGCCAGTTCGCCGCCGATGACGATGTGCAGGAGTTGCTTGCTGGGCATGTCGGGTCTCGGATCGTGGTTTCAGGTTGCAGCACTTTTACGGAAAGCGGGAGCCGCTTTTCCTAAAGATGCTGGAGGTGGGCGCAGCGGGCGATGATCTGCGGGAACAGGGCGGGCCCAGAGCAGATCAGGCTCGGTTTCAGGCTGTCTATAGCGTTGAAACGGTAAGGATTGCCTAAATGGTCGGAAACGACAGCGCCGGCCTCCTGGGCGATCAGGGTGGCCGCCGCTACGTCCCAGTCGCGTTTGGGCGTCAGCGCCATGGTGAAATCGGCACGGCCCGACGCCACCGAGGCCATGCGGTAGGCGACCGAGGGGCGCGAATGAACGGTCATGCGCGGCCAGCGCTCGGCCCAGATGTCCTTGGAAAACAGGCGCGCATCGCCCAGCACCTCGGCGTCTTCCAGATCGACGCGGTCGCTGACGTGGATGGTCTGTCCGTTGAGCGTCGCGCCCTGGCCGTGTGCGGCGCTGTACATTTCGCTGGCATCCGGGGCATAGACGACTGCCGCCACCGGTCTGTTGTCCTCGATGATGGCCAGGGCGATGGTCCAGTACGGGCTGCCCTTGCTGAGCCCCATGGTGCCGTCGATCGGATCGAGTACGAAGGTGCGCTTCGAGGTCAGGCGCTCGGAATTGTCGGCCTCCTCCTCGCTCTGCCAGCCGTAGCCGGGACGTGCTTCCAGCAGCGCCTCCTTCAGCCACAGATTGACCTCGGTATCGGCATTGGTGACGATCGAGCCGTCGGCCTTATAGGCGGTGATCAGGCCATGGGCCTTGAGATGCTGGGCCAGACCGCCGGCGCGCCGGACCTTGTCGACGATCAGGTCTAGATCGCTGGCCGGCGTCACCATCACTTGCCCCCGAGGCTCAAGGCGTCGATCAGGACCGAGGGCGCGTCCGTTGTGCCGCGGATGTCGAGGTCGGACGCCGGGATCAGGCGGCGGAACATGTCGACAAGATTGCCGGCGACCGTGATCTCGTTGACCGGATACTGCGCCTGGCCGTTCTCGAACCAGAAGCCCGACGCCCCGGCGGACCAGTCGCCGGTATCATGGTTGACGCTGGGGCCGAACATCGAGGTGACGATCACGCCCTTGCCGGCGCTTTTCAGCAGGTCCTCGCGCGAAGCCGTTCCGGCTTCCAGCGTGACATTGTGCGTCGAAACGCCGGACGGCCCGGCCAGGCTGCGCGAGGCGTGGCCGGTCGAGGCCAGGCCCAGTTGCCGGCCGGCGGCGGTGTTGAGCAGCCACGTCGTCAGTACGCCATCCCTGACGATCTCACGTCGTTGTGCGGTCACGCCTTCGTCGTCGAACAGGCACGAACCCAGCCCGCGCACACGGCCCGGGTTGTCGACGATCTGGACGAACGGCTCGAACAGCTGGTCGCCCAGCCGGCCCTTGAGAAAGCTTGACCCGCGCGCGATCATGGTGCCCGAAATGGCGCCCAGGAACTGGCTCAGCAGGGACTTGGCGACACGCTGGTCGAACAGGACAGCGGCTTTCTGGGTAGCGACCTTGCGCGCGCCCAGCGCGGCCAGGGCGCGTTCGGCGCCGATGCGGCCGGTATCGGTGGCGGCGGGCAGGTCGGTGGCATGACGTACGGAACGGCCTTCGCCGTCACGTTCCATGTTGCCGTTGGCGTCGGTGGCGATGAAGCGGCCCGATTGGTAGAACAGGCTGGTCTTATGGCCGCCGTCGAATCCGTCCGAGGTCAGCATGCGCCAGTTGGTCTGGACATAACCGGTCGAGGCGGCATCGCTTTGCAGGGCCGGACTGAGGCCGAGGCCTGCCGTTTCGATGTCCAGAGCACGCGCCTTCAGCGCCTCGGCAGCGAAATGGGTGTCGTCGAAGATGTCGAGCGCCGATTCTTCGCCATAGCCGCGATAGGTGAGGGCAGGGTCGGCCAGGGCGGCATAAGGGTCGTCCGGCGCCAGTCGCGCCATGGCGACGGCGCGCTCGACCAGGCGCGACAGGGTGGCCGGCGAAAATTCCGATACCGAAACCACGGCGGTCTTCCGGCCGACGAAGACGCGCAGGCCCAGGTCGCTGGTCTCATCGCGCTCGACGGTTTCGACCCCGCCCTTGCGTACGCCGACGCTCAGGCTGCGGCTTTCGGCGAAGACCGCCTCGGCGGCGTCGGCGCCGGCCGTCCTTGCCGCCCGGATCAGGTCTTCGAGGCGTCCGGAGACGGCGTCGACCGTCGTGCCGGACTCGTTTCGCGATTGCAACATGACTTCAGTCTATAGGCCTCCCGCCCGCGGCTGCGCAAGTCTCCTTTGTGACAATCTGGTGTAGCAGTGCTGGTAGAAAAATGACGGCTGTTTGCGAAATCTTCAGGCGTGTCAGGTAGGCTGTAACCTTCGACAGGGCCGGGCGGGGACCGGCGGCGCATAAGGAAGATTTATGCAGCGGACGCTGAAAGCGTGGACGCGGGTGCGGGAAACGGCGCGCCGCCTGACGTCCCATCCCGACGACCGGGCGCTGAAAGACATCGACATCCGCATGACGACAAGTGAAGAGGCGCGAGCCCTCGCATCGGTCACGCGCCGCTACTTCCTGGTTGTCGGCACCTATTTCAGCCTGCTGTGGTTGTCGCGTTTCTTCACTGAAACCGGCCAGGACCTGGCCATTCTCAGCGTACTGTCGGCGGCGGTGGTCATCGCCTGCTTCGGCTTTTCGCTTATCTACCTGCGCGACGGCGACAAGCTGCACCGCATGGAGATCGCCAGCCTGACGGTCAATGTGCTGATGCTGCTCAACCCGCTGGCCTACGAAGTGCTGCACTTCGATCAGTCGCGCATGATCTATTTCCTGTTTCTGGCGGTGCTGTATGCCATTTCGGGCATTTCGCTGCGCGTACTGATCCCCAGCCTGGTTCTTTGTGTCGCCTGCATGTGGAGCCTGGCCATCGCCCATCGCCCGGAAATGGCGCAGGACTATATGGTGCTGGGCCTGGGCGGCGCGGCGACGGCTCTGGGCATGAGCGCCCTGGTTCGCCGGACCCTGTTCCAGGCGGTGCGTGCCCGCGCCCTGGCCGAACGGCTGCGCGAGGAGGCCCAGACCCTGGCCGAATGCGACGCCCTGACCGGCCTGCCCAACCGGCGCAGCTTCTTCCGTGAAATGGAAATGGCCATCGAGACTCTGCGCCTGACCGGCGAAGGCTTCGACCTGGCGCTGATCGATCTCGACGGCTTCAAGCCGGTCAACGACATCTACGGGCACAGCATAGGCGACGCCCTGCTGGTCGAGGTCGGCCGGCGCCTGCGCCGCGTCTGCGGCGACCGGGCGTTCCCGGTGCATCAGTTCTTCCCGTCCCGCATGGGCGGTGACGAATTTGCCGTCATCATGCCGGGCGGCCGCAGCCAGGTCGAGGCCGAAACCTTCGGCCAGCAGGTGACCGACGCCTTGCGTGAGACCTATCTGCTGGGTTCGGTCACCGCCACCATCTCGGCCTCGATCGGCGTGGTGCGCGGCGACGACGCGAACCTGAGCATCTCGCAGTTCCTGGAACGCGCCGACTACGCGCT
>OUNJ011021873.1_pt1 | contig 58984 bp, 55 predicted proteins | sample 1755361 | NCBI WGS metagenome assembly OUNJ01 (sample SAMEA3914825, study PRJEB12502) | metagenome | biome: forest; material: soil | place: USA | collected 2012-03-12 | depth 0.1 m
GCCTTCACCGGCGACACCACCATGGTCACCACCGGCCTGGCGGTGAAGCTGAAGCTGGCGCCGATCGAGACGGTGACCGGCCTTCTCGACCAGCAACCGAAGCCCGGCACCTTCGCCGGCCGCGCCACCCTGGTCGTCACCGCCGCCGGCACCTATGGCATAGCGGCCAGCGCCGGCGCCTGGCTCAACGTCGTCAGCAACGGCGCCGCCCTGACCGCGACCGACCACACCCATGTCGAGTGTTCCCCGATCCACAAGATCGTCTATTATGATCTGAAGCCCGGCCTCTACGGCCTGGAAGTCAGCAACGCCCCCAAGGACAGCCTGACCGTCCTGCTGTTCAGCAAGCCCTGACCGTCACGGCGCCGTACCGCTTTCAGGCGGACCGAGATAGGACGGCTTGAGCCCGCCGGTATCGAGCACCAGCCGCTCCAGAACCACATTGGGATCGATGCGGAAAACTTTGATCGTATGACGCCCGGCGCTTAGGCCCGGAAAGGCGGCCTTCAACACGACAATATTGTCCGACACCGCATGGTCCCAGCCGCTTGTCTTGTCTTCCGGGTTGAGGTCGAAGCTCAGGGTCTGCGCCGGGCCGTTGTCGATGGCCACTGCGACCTTCAGCCCGCCTCCGCCCCGCGTATCCAGGGTCGGCGCCAGGTAAAGGCTCAGCGTGGCGTCGGCGGCCTTCTGCAGGTCGATATCGTACTCCAGCCGCACGCCATCCTCGACCGTGGTCGGCGGCGCCGCCTGCGGATAGCTGATCACCGATGACAGGGTGCGGCCCAGGTCCGGCACGGTCACCCAGTGAACATCCCCGCCGTCGAACTTGCGCGCATAATGCTCGGCCTCGATGGCAACATAGCCGAAGGTATCAGTAAAAACGATTCCGGGTCGAGGTGGCAACGCCTTCCAGGCCCCGGTGACAACCGTGGCATAATCCGGTTCCGGCATCTTGCTAAAATGTAGCACGGCAGGCATCACGTTGGTGTCGGGCTGCTGCCAGCCGGTATAGCCAATGTGGGTCTGGTCCATCATATGGTCCCACTTGCCATGGGCCAGTCCGTTATAGGCCGCTGAAAGCTCGGCATCCTTGCGGAAATCGGCCTCCGCCTGGTTGGCAAAGGTTTCCGCCGTATTTTTGGAATGGGCGTCATCCATTCCGGCAAATTCATGGTTCTGGCCGACAGACTGGTAGAGATCGTAGAGATTGGCGCTGGCTGCCACCGGGTATTCAACCAGCTGATACCACGCGTCACGGCTGGCAATTGACATGATCTTTTGCAATTTCGCGGTCTTAGCGGCCAAAGTGTCGTATGCTGCAGTTGCCGTAAGCAGACTCGCCCCGGCATAGACATCATCGCCGAAAGCATCGGAGTCCAGCAACTCCGGTTTCCGGCGCGCATTGTACTGTGAATACCGCGTCAGGATTTCACCGATCTCCTGCGCATGGTCCGGCCCGAACTGCTGCGTCGCCCACTGCGCCGGATAGGCCTTCAGCGCGTCGGGCGTCATCGCCTTCGGGTTCCACGCCATGTCCATGAAGAAGGACAGCGGATATTCCATCGGCTTGATGTCGCCGACATTGACCACCCACAGCCGGTCGACCCCGCTGTCGTAGGCCAGGTCCATCTGCTGCCAGGTCTTCTCGATCTGGTTGGTGTTGATCCACTTGTAATTGCGCGGCCCGCCGACATAGTCGAAGTGGTAATAGACGCCGTAACCGCCAGCCCTCGGCGCCGCGTCCGGCTTCGGCAAGCGGCGAATGTCGCCCCAGTTGTCGTCGGAAAACAGCAGGGTGACATCGTCCGGCACCTGCATGCCGTGGTCGTAATAGTCCTGCACTTCCTTGTACAACGCCCACACCTGAGGGGTCTGATCCGCCGGCTTGCCGGTGACATCGGCGATGATCTGGCGCTGGTCGGAGACGATCTGCTCCAGCAGCGCGGTCGCCGTGCCCTCGCTCATCGGCTCGTCGCCGTCGCCGCGCATGCCGATGGTGACCAGATCCTCGTGGTGCCCCTCGACCATGCGCTCGATCCCGCCGCGCCAGAAGGCGCGCAGGTTGTCGGCGTTTTTCGTATAGTCCCACGCCCCGCCGGTCACCCCCTGGTCGGTATGGCGATGCCATTCGACCTGGGCCCGTGTCATCGGCTCGTGGTGCGAAGTGCCGAGCACGATGCCGTAATCGTCGGCGGTGGCCAGGCTTTCCGGATCGTCATCGGCAATCGACCTGCCCCACATGGCCGGCCACAGGAAATTGCCTTTCAGGCGCAGGTCCAGCTCGAACACTTTCGCATAGACCTGGTGGTTGACGCCGCCGTACTTCTCCTTGGCCCAGCCGCCGAAGGCCGGGTCCTCGTCATTGATGAAGAAGCCGCGATACTTCACCTTCGGCGCGTCGCTGCGCGTTCCATCCATAACCAGCAGGTTATCCTTGTGCGCCACCGGCACATCTGCCCACCAGTACCACGGCGACACGCCCATTTTGGCGGAAATATCGTAGGTGCCATAAATCGCGCCACGCTTGTCGGCGCCCAGAATGACCAGGGCACGGCGCCCGTTCTTCAGCGGCACCACCGACTGCTGGTAGGCTTCCCATTTGCCGGCAATGGCGCCACCATCGGCCAGGCCGGCGACCTGCCCCGCCTCGCCGATGACCACCACGTCGCCGGTGACGCCGTCCAGGCTGTGGACGACCTGGGGCCGCGTGCCCGATACCCGCTGCAGGTCGTCGGCGAAGTCGTCCGCCACGCGCAGGACCGGCTTTTCCGCCGCCGCGTCGACATAGACCGTCGCCGGCACGCCATGGTCGACCAGGGCGAAATACCCTTTCGTCGCCCCGTCGCATACCGCCACCGGACCGTCGCACGCCCGCGCCGCCACCGGCAACAGGGCCAGCAGGATCGCGATGGCGACCGCCCTGATCACGCCAGCGCCCTGTCGATGGCCGCGACGGCGATGGGCTGCATCAGGGCATAGCCGTCCTTGTTGGGATGGACACTGTCGCCGCCAATGCCCAGTTCCGTCTTCAGGCCACCGTCTTCATTGGCCAGCACCGGCCAGTAGTCGGCATAGACATGGCCTTCGCGCGCACACAGGTCCTGCGCCCAGCCGTTGAGGTCGCGGATCATGGCGACGCGGTTGCCGACTTCGGGCCGCCACGAGAAGCTGGTCGCCGGCGGCACGCTGCCGATGACCACCCGGATATCGTGGGCCGTGGCCAGCCGGACCATGGCGGTCAGGTTGTTCTGGGTCGCGACCGGGTCGTAAGGATCGGTGTTTTCGGCTAGATCGTTGGTGCCGGCCAGGAAATGGACCGCGCCCGGCTTGAACGCCGCCACGTCGGCCATGAAGCGCAGCAGCATCTGGGCCGTTACCTGGCCCGAAATGCCGCGGCCATAATAACCGTTCTGGGCATACCAGTCCGGCACGAAGCCGGCCCAGTTGTCGGTGATCGAATCGCCCATGAAGACGGCGCGCGGTGGCGGATTGCCGGCTGTCTTCAGGCTTTCATTGAGACGATGATAGCGATGCAGATTGCCCCAGTCCTGGCCCACCGGCACGACAGCCAGGGCCGCCGGATCGTTATAGGCCTGCAGGGTCTGCTGCAGCTTTTCGGCGTCCGGATTGGCCTGCGGCGCGTTCTGGGCCGACGCCCTCGCCGCCAGCCCCATCGCACCCGCCACCACTGCTCCGCCAAGAAGCCCGCGCCGCATCATGTCCATCTACCGCTCTCCCTGTTCAAGCGACGGTCAGCACCGCCGTCTTCAGGTCGACGCTGTTTGGTCCGGCCGAGATGGTGAAGGTGCCGGGCTCGACGACGCGCTGCATGTCGACATTGTAGAACTGCAGATCCCACGTATCGATGGTGAAGGTCACCGTCTGCTTCTCGCCGGGGTTCAGGCTGACGCGCTTGAAGTGCTTCAGTTCCAGCACCGGCCGGGTCACCGACGACACGTCGTCGCGGATATAGAGCTGGACCACCTCGTCGCCCTTGACCTGGCCGGTATTGGTGACGTCGACCGAGACGTCGACACTGTCCTGGGTGCCCATGGTCGACTTGGCCAGCATCGGCGCCGAGATGTCGAAGGTGGTGTAGCTGAGGCCGTAGCCGAACGGGAACAGGGGCTTGGTCGAGCCGTCGATATAGCCGCGGCGCGCCGAGGGCTTGTAGTTGTAGAAGATCGGCAGCTGGCCGACATCGCGCGCGATCGACACCGGCAGCTTGCCGCCCGGATTGGCGCGGCCGAACAGGATGTCGGCGGCGGCATTGCCGGTTTCCTGGCCCATGTACCAGCCTTCGATCAGGGCATCGGCCTTGTCGTTGAGAAGGTTGACCGACAAGGGGCGGCCATTGAGCAGGAAGACCACGGTCGGCTTTCCCAGGGCGAAAATCTGCGTCGCCAGGTCGTTCTGGCGGCCGATGAGATCAAGACTGTCGCGGTCGCCCAGGTGGTTGTCCGCCCAGCCCTCGCGCGAGGTTTGTTCGTTGTCGCCCAGCACCATCAGGATGGTGTCGGCCGACTTCGCCGCCTCGACCGCGTCGGCGATCAGCTTGTCGTTGACCGCGTCCGGCGTCCAGTTGATGACGTCCTGCCCCCAGACGTGGCCTTCGGTCAGGCGCACGGCCTCGGAATAGTCGACGCTGAAGCCCTGGGCCTTGCCCTCGGCCATGACGCCGTCAAGGATCGAGACGACATGACGCGGCACGTCGGAATAGCCGCCGATCGGCGTATCCTTGGCATGGGTGCCCAGCACCAGCAGCTTGCCGATCTTCTTGCCGTCGAAGGGCAGGATGCCGTTGTTCTTGAGCAGGACCGGCGTCTTCGTCGCCGCCTCGCGCGCCAGGGCGACGGCCTCCGGCGTGGCGGTCAGGCTGTCGGCGATCTTGGCGTCGACATAAGGCCGTTCGAACAGGCCGCCCAGGAACTTGATCTCAAGGATTCGGCGCACCACCGTGTTGATCTGGTCCTCGCTGACCCGGCCGGCGGTGATCAGGTCGGTCAGGTGCGGATAGGCGGCGCGGTCGGGCGTTTCGATGTCGACGCCGGCATTGACGGCGCGGAACGCCGCCTCGGTATCGTCGGTGACCAGATGGTGGCGCGTGATCATCTCATGGATGGCGAAATAGTCGGAGACGGTGATGCCCTTGAAGCCCCACTCGCCGCGCAGGATGGTGGTCAGCAGCCACTTGTTGGCGTGGCTGGGAACGCCGTCGATTTCATTGTACGACGGCATGACGGTACGGATATTGGTCGTCTTGACGATCTTTTCGAACGGCGGGAAGAAATCCTCGCGCAGGTCGCGCTCGCCAACCTCGGCCGGGCCGACATTGGTGCCGTTTTCCGGCTGGCCATGGCCGGTCATGTGCTTCAGCGTGGCGAACACCTTGTCGGGCGCCAGCGGCAGGGTGTCGCCCTGGAAGCCGAGCACGGCGGCCTTGCCCATCTCGCCGCACAGGTGCGGATCCTCGCCATAGGTCTCCTCGATGCGGCCCCAGCGCGGTTCGCGCGCCACGTCGACCACCGGCGCCAGCACGTGATTGCAGCCACGGGCACGGGCTTCCTTGGCGGCGACGCTGAAGATACGCGTCGCCATGTCTGGATCGAACGACGACGCCAGGCCGATAGCCTGCGGGAAGGAGGTCGCATCCTTGGCCACGAAGCCGTGCAGCGACTCTTCGTGCATGAACATCGGGATGCCGAGACGCGTGCCCTCGACCGCCCACTTCTGCATGGCGTTGACTAGGGTGGCGGCTTCAAGGGCGTTGCGATTGGGCACGCCGCCCGAATCGCCGGCGCCGGTCGGCGCGGTGACACCGACGCGGTCGCCCGGCCGCGCGATCATGCCGACACCGTCGGGATAATTCTTCGCCGCGGCCGCCGGATCGAAGTCGCCGGCCGCCGTCAGGATGCTGCTCTTCTGCTGCCACAGGCACTGCATCTGCATGACCTTCTCGGCCAGGGTCATGCGTCCCAGCAGGTCGTCGACACGGGCGTCGACCGGCTGGCTGGCGTCCTTGTAGGCCGGCAGCGGTTCGGCGGGCGTCTTGGCCTTCTTGCGCGACCTGGCCTCGGCGCCCGAAGCGGCCCCGACGACAAGGGCCATGGAGCTGACGCCGGCGCCCAGCGTGAAAGCGCGACGAGTCGTTTGGGGAGCGGCTTTGGTCATGATATCATCCCTGTGGTTATCTGCGATGCCGGCAAAGCCTGACACCGCGTGCCTTTTGCGGCAGTCTGGTCCCAATGGCCGGCAAACGCAATTGACGCCCGCGGGGTTCGGTGACACTGTTAGCGCTAACAGACAAAAACTCAACAGGGAAATTTCATGAGCCAAAATCTCGCAAGTGCGAATTTCACCCGTCGCGGCGTGATGGGAATGGCCGGCGGCCTGGCGGTCGCCGCCGCGGGCATCCCGTTCGCGGCAAGGGCGGACGACGGTCCGTCTCTGGCGCAGTTGGCGGGCGCGAAAGGCATGCGATTCGGCACGGCGGCGGCGGTACGCGGCAACCCCGGCTCCTGGCAGATCGAAGACGAGGACGTGCGCGCGGTGATTCTGGCCGAATGCAACCTGATCGTGCCCGAGAACGAACTGAAGATGTACGTCACGCACAACAACAATGCGACCGACTACAATTTCGCGCCCGGCGACGCCCTGCTCGATTTCTGCCAGGCGAACAACATGGCCATGCGCGGCCACAACCTGTTCTGGGCACGCGACGAATTTACGCCGGCCTGGCTGAAGACCTACGATTTCGGCGACAACGCCAAGGCCAGTGCCGAGAAACTGCTGCGCGACTATATCGCCACCGTCACCGACCATTACGGCACGCGCCTGACTTCGTGGGACGTCATCAACGAGACCGTCGATCCGGCGACGGGCGAAGTCCGCGCCAACGTCTTCACCCGTGTGCTCGGCAATGACGCGCTCCGCATCGCCTTCGACGAGGCGCGCCAGCACCTGCCCAACATGCAGCTCGTCTATAACGACTACATGGGCTGGGACCACGACGGCGCGCCGCACCGCGACGGCGTGCTGAAGCTGCTGCGCTGGTTCCGCGACAACAAGGTCGAGGTCGACGCCTTGGGCCTGCAAAGCCATCTCGGCACCGACCACGACCTCAAGACCGGCGATCCCGACGCCTGGAAGGCCTTCCTCGATGCGGTCTCCGGCATGGGCTACGACATGCTGATCACCGAGTTCGACGTCAACGACCGCTATGTCGACGGCGACTATGCCGCCCGCGACGCCGTGGTCGCCGACACCGCCACGCGCTACCTCGACCTGACGCTCTCCTACAAGCAGGTCAAGGACATGCTGTGCTGGGGAATCGACGACAAGTACAACTGGCTGCAGGGCTTCACGCCGCGCAAGGACGGCCTGCGCCTGCGCCCGACGCCGTATGACGACGACTTCCGTCCCAAGCCGTTGCGGACGGCCATCGCCAACGCCTTCAAGAACACTGTGGCGCGCTAAAGCTGACGGCTGATTCGTCGCGGTGAGTCGAAAAGGGCTGGCGGGCGAGAAACGAAGCGCAGCGTACTTGAGTACGTGAGCATCGTATCGCAGCCCGACAGTGCTTTGCAGACCACCGCGGCGGATCAGGGCTTCCCGACCATCACGCCGCGGCCTTCGGGAGCGATATAGAGCGTACCATAGTCGAGCATGTCGCCGGACATGCCGTCGAGCCCGCCGAAGCGGTGTGCGTCGTCATTGATCCGCGTCCAGGTCTGACCTTCGTCGTCGGAACGGAACAGCCCTTCCTGGCCCTTCACCTGGCCGTAGAGATAGACCGCCGGGTAGCCGCCGTCCGTCTTCGACTTGCCGAAGGCGACCTTCCACGCCACATCGACGCCCGGCACGGCCGCCAGTGGATGGTTCTCGTCCTCCGAATGCAGCAGGCCGTAGGGCGCAGCCAGCCACAGGTCACGCACGCGGCCCGGCACCACAGCCAGCTGTTCGTTCTGCCAGCCTTCGATCTTCGGGATGCCCTGGACGATCGGCTTGAACGACGCACCGCCGTCGACACTGATCAGGATCGCCATGGCGTAACGGTCGAAGACGTAATAGACGCCGTCGATCGCCTTGTCCGCCACGGGTACCAGCGTCATGTCGCGTCCGGCGGGCCAGCCCTGGCTTTTGGTCCACGTCCTGCCCTTGTCGGCTGAATAGACGGCGTCTTCCTTTTCAGGCACCCACAGCATCGAGGTGCCCTTGGCCGACACCGCCACCGTGCCGGCGGAATGCCAGCCGCCCTGGGCATCCTGACGCTTGTAGGCCGTGGCGCCGAAACTGTTCCACGATGCGCCACCGTCCTCGGAATAGAAACCGTTATTGGCGGAATTGGCCACCGTCCGCGCCACGAAGCTGGGGTTCAGCCCGGCATAGTCGACGCTGAAATTGCTTTCATTGGCCGGCGTGAACAGGGCGCCCGGCGAAACCGACAGGTCGTCCCACGCCGCCCCGCCGACATCGCCGAACGAGGCCAGCAGGATCGCGCCGCCGGTCGGCGAGGTCAGGCCGGTCGTCGCCGTCTCCTCGAAATTCCTGACGTTGAAATCCCAGGTGACCGGCGCGGCCCCGCCGGCCTGGCTGAGGTTTTCGCTCATCCACAAGCCGTAGCCGGTGCCGTAGATCGCTTCGTCGCTATTGAATGGATTGATGCGCACGTCGGCGATCCAGTGGCCCATCTTGTCCACGCCCTGCGTATAACTGGCCATCCACGGATAGCCCGTCGCATCGTGGCGCGACAGGGCGCCCAAGGCCTGCCAGTGGGCCCCGCCATCCGTCGAGCGGAAGATGTCGTCGCCGGGACTCCAGCGGTCGAGCGTAGAGACCAGGACCGTGCCCGGATGTTCGGCATCGACGTCGACGCCCGAATAGCCGAAAGCCGCGCCGCCCGGGTCGGGATGGACGGGTGAGATGTTCGACCATTTGCCGTCGGGCGTCATTTTCCACACGCCGCCGGTCGTGGCGTTGCTGGGGTTGACCACGCCCTTGCCATCGCCGGCAGCGAAGGTGACGTAAAGACTGCTGTCGGCGTCGAAGACAGCGTGCTGCGGCGTTTCATCCGGCGTTCCGTCGACTTTGGAGAACGACATGCCGTCATCGGTGCTCCTGAACAGTCCGCCCTTGCCGTCGGCGCTGCCGGCATAGATGGTGCCGGCATGGCCCGGATCGAACAGGACCAGGCTCAGCCTGGCGCCCGGCGAGGCGATCTTGGCGAAGGTGGCGCCACCGTCGCTGGACTTCCACAGGCCGTCCTGGCTTGACGCCAGCAGCAGGACCTGGCCGTCGTGCGGATCGACCTGCAGCCGGTCGCCCGTGCCGCGCCCGTCGGAGTTGGCGCCGAGATGGATCGGCAGATCGGTCTTCTGCCAGCTCTTCCCCTGGTCGTCCGAGCGCATGACGGCGCCCATGTGCGCCCATTGTCCGTAATATTCCCCGGTGGCGGCATAGAGCTTGTTGGGGTCATTGGGATCGACCGCCATCGACAGGACGCCGATCAGCTGCGCGTCGTCGTGGCCCAGCCCGTCAAGCAGAGGCACCCACGCCTTGGCGGCGTAGTCGTAGCGATACATGCCGCCGATATCGGTGCGGGCATACAGCAGGCCCTTCTGTTTGGGATGATAGAGGAAACCGTCGACAAAGCCGCCGGCGCCGAACGGCACACTGCGCCAGCTATAGGTCTGGACCGGATCGGCAGCGCAGGCGCCGCCTGCCACCAGCAGCAAGGCCGCCGTGCATACCGCCAACAGTTTCCGCATGATCGTCTCCCGTATTTTTATCGGCCAAAAGGCTTTTACGAGAGAAATGTCATATAAATCGAGGTGCGGTCAAGCTGTGTCGTCGCCCTCGCGCGCCGCCTTGTTACCGCTTTCCTGGCGTAGCGGACCTCGCACCGGGCACACTTCCTGAAGGTATCCATCCAGCGAATTGAAGATGTGGTCTGAGACGATGCTGTAATGGATGAACTTGCCTTTCTTGACACCCTGGATCAGGCCGGCGTTTTCGAGGATGCTTAGGTGCTTGGACAGCGACGGCTTGGCCATGTCGAAGCGCTCGGCGATCTCGCCAGCCGTCAGGGTGGCCTTCGACAGATAGGCCAGGATCTTCAGCCGGGGTTCCGAAGCCAGGGCCTCGAAGGTCTTGACGACACGCATCGGGTACTTTCGCGAAGGCCGCGTCATTTAGCCTGTTGACGAAATGATCGGCGCGGGGTAACAATTAGCCTGTTAGCTAAATGTAAGACGGCTTCATGCGGAAGTCAAGTTCGCGGGGGGCGAAGATGGGTGCGGCGGCCAGGGACACCAAGGGACATGAAAGCCCGCTGAAGGGCCTGATGGGGGCGGACTGGCACCGGCTGCATCCGGCCGTGCAGGCGCGATTCCTGCACGAGCCCGAAGCCGGCCATCCGGTCGTCTATCGCGGCGTGATGGACAAGGTTCATTGTTCCGCCGCCGGCTGGCTGTTCGCCCAGATCACGCGCATCATCGGCAATCCTCTGGCGGCGCATCGCGGCCGGGACGTGCCGATGGAAGTCCGCCTGACGCCGTGCGACAAGGGCGGCGTCTGCTGGCGGCGGACCTACGGTTTCACCAGGCCGTTCACCGTCGCCTCGGCCAAGCGTCAGGACGCCCAGGGACGCCTGTGCGAATATGTCGGGCTGGGCTTCGGCATGCGGCTCGACGTCTTCGCCCGGTGTGGCGCGTTGCATTTCGTCAGCACGCGCTATTTCTGGGAAGTGGCGGGCGTACAGATCCCCTTGCCCCATGGACTATCGCCTGGCCGTACCCACGTCATCCACGAGGATCTGGGCGGTGGCGAGTTCCGCTTCACCATCACCATGGACCATGCGTTCCTGGGCCGCACCTTCTTCCAGACCGGCCGCTTTCATCGCGCCTCTTGACCTGGGCGGCGGCGCGGTTGAAAGGTGCCGCATCCGGAGGTCCGCCATGCCGCTTATCAATCTCAGCCCTGAAGACGTCGCCGGCATGCTGGACGACATCGTGCTTGTCGACGTGCGCGAGCCGAACGAGTTCGCCAGCGAGCGTATCAAGGGCGCGGTCAACCTGCCGCTGTCGCGCTTCCATCCCGCTGACTTGCCCTCAGGCCATGTCGTCCTGCAATGCGCCGGCGGGGTGCGGTCGGCGCGCGCCGTCGAAGCCTGCGAGGCCGCCGGCGTCGCCGTCAGCGAACACCTGGCCGGGGGCATCCGCGCGTGGATGGCGGCAGGTCTTCCGGTCGAGCGCTGACAAACTCTCCTCCCCATTTGGGAAATGGGGAGGAGATTATCAGTCCAGCGTCGACCGGTACCGCACCATCGCCACCGCGGTCGCGACCGCGATGAACACCAGCAGCGGCCAGATATTCGGCCACAGGGCCTGGAAATCGGCGCCCTTCAGCATCACACCGCGCACGATCCGCAGGAAATGGGTCAGCGGGAAGACCTGGCCGATCGCCTGCGCCCAGCCGGGCATGCCGCGGAACGGGAACATGAAGCCCGACAGCAGCATCGACGGCAGGAAGAAGAAGAAGGTCATCTGCATGGCCTGCATCTGCGACCGGGCGATGGTCGAGAAGGTGAAGCCCACCGCCAGGTTGGCGACGATGAACAGCCCGACCCCCAGCGCCATGATCCACGCAGAGCCGATGAACGGCACCCCGAACACCCAGGTCGCGGCCGCCAGCACGATGGCGGTCTGGACGATGCCGACACCGATATAGGGCACGATCTTACCGGCCATCACTTCCCACGGCCGCGCCGGCATGGCCAGCAGGTTTTCCATATTGCCGTGCTCGGTCTCGCGCGTCATGGCGATGGAGGTGATCATGATCATGGTCATGGTCAGGATGACGCCCAGGAGCCCGGGCACGATGTTGTACTGCGAAATGCCTTCGGGATTGTACATGCGGTGGATGACGATGGTCACCGGCGGCGGTCCCTGGGCCAGCGGCGCCCATTCGCCTTTCAGGTCGTGTACCAGCGACGAGGTCACGATCTGCTGGATGAAGCCGACCGCATTGCTGGCCGCCGACGGGTCCGAGGCGTCGGCCTCGATCAGAAGCTCGGGCCTGTCGCCGCGCAGCACGCCACGTGTGAACCCGGCCGGCACGGTGACGGCGAAGGCGGCGTCGCCCGACTGCAGGGCCTGGGTCGCCTTGTCGGCGCTCGGCACGCTGGCGACGATATCGAAATAGCTGGAGTTTTTCATCCCTGCGACCAGCGAACGGACGATCGGGCTGTCTTCTTCCAGGTACAGCACGGTCGGCAGATGGCGCGGATCGGAATTGATGGCGAAGCCGAACAGGGTCAACTGGATAACCGGCACGGCGATCATCATGCCGAAGGTCAGCCGGTCGCGCCGCATCTGGATGAATTCCTTCAGCAGGATGGCGCCGATACGGCGCAGCGAATCAAACACGGCTGGCCTCCACGCTGTTGTCCTTAGACTGGTCCATCAGGTGGATGAACACGTCCTCCAGGTTGGGCCGCACCTGTTGCCATTTGACGCCCTGCGCCTGGCCCTTGTCCGCGATCAGCGCCTTCAGCCTGCCGAGGTCGCTGCCCGACACGTGCAGGGCATTGCCGAAATAGGCGACGTGATCGGCGCCGGGCTGGCCGCGCAGGCGCTCCATGACCTCGCGCACCGCCGGCCCCTCGCCAACGAAGGTATAGAGGCCCGAATGGTCGATGATGTCGTCGACCCGGCCCTGCGCCATCAGGTTGCCGTAGGCGATGTAGACGATCTGGTCGCAGCGTTCGGCTTCGTCCATGTAGTGGGTCGAAACCAGCACGGTCAGGCCTTCGGACGACAGGCGGTGGATCTGGTCCCAGAAGTCGCGCCGCGCCTGCGGATCGACGCCGGCGGTCGGTTCGTCCAGCATCAGCATCTTCGGACTGTGCAGGGTGCACGCCGCCAGGGCCAGGCGCTGCTTCCAGCCGCCGCTGAGCGTCCCGGCCAGTTGCTTCTGGCGGCTGGTCAGGCCCAGTTGCTCCAGGGTCTGGTCGACCAGCTGGCGCCGGTTCTTAAGGCCGTAGAGATTGGCGACGAACTCCAGGTTCTCGCGGATGCTGAGGTCCTCCCAGTAGGAGAACTTCTGCGTCATGTAGCCGACATTGTTCTTGATCTCGCGCGACTGCTTGACGATGTCGTAGCCGAGGCAGGTCCCCTGCCCGGCGTCCGGCCGCAACAGCCCGCACAGCATGCGGATGGTCGTCGTTTTGCCCGAGCCGTTCGGGCCGAGGAAACCCCACACCTGGCCCTTCGGCATGGCGATATCGACGCCGTTGACCACGGTCAGCTGGCCAAAGCGCTTGGTCAGGCCGCGCACGTCGATGGCGAGGTCGGAGGCGGCATCAGCCATGGCAAGAAGCCCCTCCACCATCGCGCCGAAGAGGCGCGACAGTCCCCCTCCCCGACAAGCGGGGAGGTTCAAGACAGCGTTTTTCTTCCTGTTCCTCCCCGCTTGTCGGGGAGGGGGACCATGAGCCCGACTCGATGACAAGGCCGGCAAGAATGGGCGAAATGGTGGAGGGGCTTCTTGCTTGCCGCATCACAACCCCACATCCACCGGCTGGCCGGCGCGCAGGGCGTCGGGATGGTCCGGCGTGGCCTCGACCAGGAACATCAGCTTCTGCCGTTCGCTGACGCTGTAGATGACCGGCGGAGTGAACTCGGCCTCGGTGGAGATGAAGCGGATCTTCGCCGTCTGCGCCTGGCAGTTGTCGCAGGCGACATGCACCATCTGCCCCACCTTCAGCTTCGGCAGATCGGCCTGCGGCACGAAGAAACGCACGAACTCGCGCCCGGCCGGCAGGACGGTCAGCACGGCCGATCCCGCCGCCACGAACTCGCCCGGTTCGCGCAGCCGCTCCGCGACACTGCCGGACAGCCGCGCCCGCACGGTGCGGTCGTCGACGGTCCAGGCGGCCTGCGCCACGTCGGCCTGCGACGCGCCGGCCTGGGCCTGGGCCGCCTTTTGCTGGTCGATGCGCGCGGCCAGTTCCTTGTCGGCGACCTGCTTGTCGATATTGTCCAGGGTCGCTTGGGCCGACTTGGTGGCGGCGCGCAGGCTGTCCATCTGTTGCGCCGACACGAAGCCCTGCGGCTCCAGCTGGGCGTAGCGCGCCTCGTTCGACCTGGCCAGGTCAAGCTGTGCCGCCGCTTCCTTGCGCTGTTCCAGGAGCGGCGCGATATCGGCCTCCCGCGCACCCTTGCTCAGGTCCTCGGCGTTGGCCGCCGCCGCCGTGGCGCGGTTCTGCGCCCCGGCCAGGGCGTCCTGCTGCTGGGTGGCGTCGAGCGTGAACAGAAGCTCGTCCGGCGTGACAGCGTCGCCGCGATCGACATCGACCGCGTTCAGCCACCCCGACTGGGGCGCAGCGATACTAACCGGCTGGACCTCGACATAGCCCGAATAGCCGGTCTGCGGCTTCTGCGCGCAGGCGGCCAGCCCAACACAAAGACCGGCCAGCAGGCCGGCGGACACGGGTTTAGGCATGGGACATCTCCTTCGGCGCGAGCCCGGCGAGGAACAGCCGTACGTGCGCCGCCAGGTAAGGCTCGGGCGGGAACGGCGTGTCCTCGGTCGGGGTGAAAACCAGCGACCACATGATGGCCTTGAGAAAAGGGGCGATGAACAGGTGCGCGGCCATGTCCGGGTCCAGGCCGCCGATCTCGCCGCGGGTCATGGCGCGCCGGAACAGGCCCGACAGCGCCGCCAGCATCCTTTCGACCACCTCGCGGCGATAGAACAGCGCCAGGTCGGGAAAACGCGAGGCTTCGGAGATGAGCAGCTTGGGATAGACCGGCAACTGTCCGCTACGAATGATCGTTCCCGCCATCGTGGCCATGTTGAGCAGCGCCGGCTCCAGCGGGCCATCGTAGCTGTTGAGGAAGCCGGTGATCAGGCCGACGCGCGGCGCCACATCGCGGCGGACCAGCGCCTCGAACAGGGCCTGCTTGGTCGGATAGTAGAGATAGACGGTGCCCTTCGATACACGGGCGTTGCGCGCCACGTCCTCCATGCGCGCGCCGGAAAAGCCGTGGCGCGCGAACTCGGCCAGGGCGGCTTCCAGTATGTCGGCCTGGCGCACTTCCGGCGCGGCGCGCCTGGGGCGCGTGGCGGCATCTTCGGGCAAGGTCCGCATCCTCTCACAGTACTGACCAGTCAGTACTATACTCTCGCCGAAACCGTCCCGCAAGATGCGTCGGGAAAAAGGGCTTGCCGAAACCTGCGGTCGCGATTACCGTCCGCAGGTGAAAAAGCCCGGCGGTTTCAAGTGGTAACGCCGGTAACGATTGTTGCGGGGGACATCATGTCACGACTTTTGACCGCGGGCGCTCTGGCGCTCGGGCTTTGTTTCGGTACGCTGGCCACGGCCGCCCGGGCCGACGATGCGGTGCCGACCTACGTCAGCATCCCCAAGCCCGCCGCCGGTTCGACGATCCTGATGGTCGCGCCGACGGTGTCTCTGGGCCTTTTGACCGCCGCCGGCAGCACCGAGCCCAAGGACGAATGGTCGAAGGCGTCGCAGCAATATATCGCCGCCAGCCTTGGCCAGTCGCTGCAGAACAGGTCGTACAAGACGACATCGATCGACGCCAACACCTATGACGATCCGCGCGCCCTGCAGATCCTCAAGCTCAACAGCGCGGTGACCGATTCGATCTATGCCAACAAGCTGCCGATGTCCAAGCTGCCGACCAAGGCCAGTTTCGACTGGTCGCTGGGCGACGGCGCCTCGGCCCTCCTGCCCCCCGGCAGCGACCCGGCAGCGCCGCCGGCCTATGCCCTGTTCGTCGACGTCGCCGGCAACTATTCCAGCAGCGGCCGCGCCGCCATGGCGGTCGGCATGGCCCTGCTGCACGTCGCCGTTCCGCTGGGCAGCCAGGCCATCCAGGCGACCCTGGTCGACCTCAAGACCGGCCAGGTGGTGTGGTACCAGGACATGATCGTGCCGTCGGGCACCGACATCCGCACCGCCGAAGGCGCGGGCGCGGCGGTCAACACCCTGCTCAAGAAGCTGCCGCTGTAAGCCTGCGTCCATGTCCGCCGCTCGCTCCCCTCTCAGGAAGGCCGCCGTCCTGCTGATGCAGGCAAGCCTGCTGTCGTCGGCCCTGGCCGCGCCGATGCTGGCGGCGCCCGGCCCGGCCTTCGCCCAGGACGACGACACGCCGCTCAGCGTCAACCTGGCCAACGACACCGCCGAACGCAAGCCCGGCGACAAGCCCGTGGCGGGTTCGCTGGAAGCCGGCATCTGGACGGCCTCCGACAAGGCCGAGCAGCAGGCCAGGACATCGGGCGAACGCGACAACGACCCGGCGCTCAACGCCTATGTGTCGGGGGTGCTGACCCGCATCACCGGACCGTTCTCCGGCGATGTCCGCGCCTATGTCATGGACCGGCCGTTCTTCAACGCCTCCATGGCGCCCAACGGCTATACCGAGGTGTGGACCGGCCTTCTGCTGCGCTGCCAGACCGAGGATGAACTGGCCTTCGTGTTGGGCCACGAAAGCGGCCACTTCCGCCATAACCACGTCATCAAGACCTACCAGGCGGCCAAGAGTGGTCAGGACGCGGCCCTGGCGGCGACCTTCCTGCTGGCCGTGGCGGCAGCGGGCGCGTCGGCCAACGCCACCTCGTACCAGCAGCTGTCGCAGATCAACAACATCACGTCGGGCCTGATCGACGTCGTCTATCTCGGCGCCCTGGCCGCCTATTTCAGCTATTCGCGCGAGACCGAGGGCCAGGCCGACGCCTACGGCCTGATCTACATGCGCCAGGCCGGCTATTTCCCGGGCGCGGCCGCCCAGATCTGGCGTGAACGCCTCGATGAGACCGCTGCTTCCGATTTCGAAAAAGTGCGCAAGTCGCCGGCGCGCATCAATGTCTTCGGCGACCATCCACTAGAGACGGCGCGCGTCACCGCGCTGGCTGCCCAGGACAAGGCCGCCAACCACGGCGCCGAAAGCACGCGCAGCGACGCGGATGCCAAGGCGGCGCGCCTGGCCTATCGCGAGCATATCCGGCCCTATCTCGGCGCCTTCCTCAAGGACGACCTGCGCCGCCAGGACTACGGCCAGACCATCTTCATCATCAATCGCCTCAGCATTGACGGCGCCGACCTCGGCGTGCTCGACTTCTACAAGGGCGAAGCCTACCGCCTGCGCGCAAAGACGGGGCCGGACGGCTCCGACCTCGAAAACGCCGTCCAGGCTTACAAGGCCGCCCTGGCCGCGCCCGACGCGCCGAAGGAGACCAACCGGCAGCTGGGCGAGGTGCTGCGCCGCCTGGGCGACAACAAGGAAGCGCTCGACGCGCTGAACGCCTATCTCGCCGCCGCGCCCACCGCCGACGACGCCTGGATCGTCCAGGACGAGGTCGACACCCTGGCCAAATCGGCGCCCGCCGCCACTCAGACCGACACGCCGGCGGCGCCGTCCGCCACGACATCCTCAGGGGGAACTCCATCATGACCATCAAGACCTTTGCCCGGCTGGCCGCCGCCTGTGCCACCGCCGCGCTCCTGACCGCCTGCGCCTCGGGTCCCGCGCTCGTTCCCGCCGGCAAGCTTGCCGTGGGCAGTTCATACAGTGTCACGCTCGACCGCAACTGGTCGGACGTGTCGAAGCTGTTCTATATCCACGCGCCCAAGGTGAAGATCCTGTCGATCGACGGCGTGCTGCTGAACCGCCTCTACGTTTCCGACGGCCTGTCGCCCGCCGACCCGCTGATGATCAATCCCGCCCAGGCCGATTCGACCAACAACCCTGCCCCGCGCGGCAAGGCCGACATGTCGCTGTCCGAGCAGATGGAGTTCGTCGCCGCTTCGGTGACCGCGCTCGACTATCAAAAAGTGACGACGCTCGATCCCAAGCCGGTGACCATCGGCGCCAACAAGGGCGTGCGCTTCGAATTCACCGCCAAGACGACCGATGGCCTCGACATGCACGGCCTGGCCCAGGCAGTGTCGAAGGGCGGGCTCAGCTATTACATTGTCTATATCGCGCCGGAAGAGCACTACTACCAGGCCAGCCTCGCCAATGCGACGGCGGCGATGGACAGCGCGCAGCTGCCCTAGATCTTCACGAATATCCGCTTGCTGTACAACGGCCACAACGCCGCCAGCAGGATCAGCAGCAGGATGAGGGAATAGGTCACCGACGCCACGCGCGCATCGGGAATGACCGCTTCCAGCGCCGCCGTGCCCTGGTCGTGGATCGTCTTGCCAGCCAGCAGCGGCAACTGCGCCACCACGTCCAGCAGGGTGATGCCGACGAAGGCCAGGGTCGCGTTGGCGCCGAAGACGCGCAGCGGCGTTGCCCACGCCCTGGCGTTCCACACATCGGTGACCAGCGACAGCAAGGCATAGAACAGCAGGCTGGTTCCCGCCGAATAGACCGCGAAGCTGGGCGTCCAGATCTTCTTGATGATCGGCGTCGAGCCGTCGAGGCCCAGGCCGATGATGACCAGAGCGAGGCCGCACAGGGCCAGCGTCCCGATCGCTCCTTTCACGCCGCGCTGCTGGACGTAAAGCCCCGCCATGGCGCCGATCAGCACGTTGACGATGGCCCCCAGTGTCGACAGGAAACCCTCCGGATCATAGGTCACCTGGCCGTCGGTCAGCCCATAGGGCCACATGTGCGGCACGGTCAGCACGGCGCGGTCGATCACGGTCGGCAGGGAATGGCTGGAATCGAAGCAATGCGGTCCGCAGCCGGGCATGTTCCAGAAATGCAGCACCGCCTCGTAACCCAGGCCCAGGACCAGCGCGGCGACGAACAGCGGCAGGACGCCGATCCTGACACCGCCGCCGTCGGGCTTGGCCACGGCCAGGCAGAACAGCGACACGGCGCCGTAGGCCAGCGCGATCCTCTGCAATATGCCCATAATGCGGACGTGGGCGAAATCGAAGCCCGGCAACAGGTTGAGAAACAGGCCCAGCGCGAACAGCGCCACCATGCGCAGAACCACGTGTCCGGCCAGGGCGCCCTTCCCCTTGTCCTGCGACCGCCGCGCCAGGGAAACCGGGATCACCGCGCCGGCGCAGAACAGGAAGGCCGGAAAGATCAGGTCGGCGACGGCCAGGCCGTGCCAGTCGGCGTGGTTGAGGACACCGAAGCGATGCGTCCAGTCGCCGGCATAGGCGACGCATATCATGCCCATGACGCTCAGACCGCGCAGGGCGTCCAGCCCGACCAGCCGCGCGTCGGCCGTCTTGTCGGCCTCGATATCCTTGCGTTTCCTGAAGGTGATGATCTCTGCCATATGCCCCTCCTGTGACATCGAAGTCATCTCACAGGCCGATCGTGAAACCAAGCTGTAAATCCGTGTAAGGAGAACCTGACATTTTTTCACGATGTCAGGTTGACATGACATTTTAAACGATGTAAGGTCCGCCTTACATGATCGATCATGCCCCTGAAACAAGGCATTCAAAATGTTCAATAATCTGTCCGTCAATGCGCGCTATGTCGTGGGCCTTTCCCTGTCGATGGCCCTGTACGTCGCCGCCCTGTTCGGCTCGATCTTCCTGATCCAGTCGCAACATCCGACGGGTCCGTGGCTGTGGTTCCTCGCCGTCCTGCCGGCCCTGCCGATCGGAGGCACCATCGTCGTCTTCCTGCGCTATATCGACGCCGTCGACGAATATGTCCGCGGCGTGGTCATCAAACGCTTCGTCGCCGCCACCGGCCTGACCCTGTTCCTGTGCACCGCCTGGGGTTTCCTTGAGGACAATGCCGGCCTGCACCATTTTTCGCTCTACCTCGTCTACCCGCTGTTCTGGATGATGTTCGGCCTGGCCAGCGCCTTTTACAGGAAGGCGTCATGAAACAGGTCCTCCGCGAACTGCGCACCGAGGCGGGCCTGACCCAGGCCGACCTCGCCACCCGGCTGGGGGTCTCGCGACAGGCGGTGATCGCGCTTGAAACCGACAAGCACATCCCGTCGCTCGACCTCGCCTACAAGATTTCCGCCGTCTTCGACCGGCCGGTGGAAACCATCTTCACCAACCCCTACCGCACCTAAGCCGTTTCTCCGAAAGGAAACCCCATGAACTCGCCCGTCACCGCGGCGCGTGGACGCCCGAACCTTGTCCAGCGTCCGCTGCGCACCGTCCAGGTCCTGAGCTATGCCACAAGCTTCGCCTTCGTCCTGGTCGTCGTGTTCGCCGACCCCGGCCACCGCATCGCCCTGGCCGCGCTCGACGCCGCCTCCGCCCTCATCCATCTGATCCTGAAGTAAGGAAAATACGCCATGACCCATCCCGTTCAACCCCGCCGCCACAACCGTACCGGCACCTGGCTCGCCATCGCCGTCGGCATCGCCGTGGCCCTCATGTCGACCCACAGGAGCCACGCCGCCACGCCTTACCCCGATGCTGCCCATGAGCGTTTCAGCGTCGCCGTCAGCGGCTCGGGCCCGGACGTCATCCTGATCCCGGGCCTGTCGTCGTCGGCCACTGTCTGGGACAACACCGTCTCGCGGCTGAAAGGCCATTACCGCCTGCACGTCCTCAACCTGGCCGGTTTTGCCGGCGAGCCGGCCGGCGCCAACGCCTCGGGCGAGGTGCTGACGCCGACGGTCGAAGCGCTCAACGCCTACATCAAGACCAACCACCTGCAACAGCCGACGATCGTCGGCCACAGCCTGGGCGGTTTGCTGGCGCTGATGCTGGCCAGGGCGCACCCGGACGATGCCGGCCGTCTGGTCATCGCCGACGCCCTGCCCTATGTCGGCGTCATCTTCAACCCGCAGGCCACCGTCGCCATGATGCAGCCGCAGGCCGCCGCCCTGCGCGACGGCATGATCGCCGCTCCCGACGACGCCTTCAAGGCCCAACAGACCCAGTCGGCCGCCTTCCTGGTCAGCGGCGCGAACGACCAGGCAAGCGTGCTCGGCTGGTCGATGACCTCGGACCGCCGGGTGACGGCGGAGAGCTTCTACGAAGACCTGACCACCGACCTGCGTCCCGACGTCGCCGCGATCGCCACCCCGACCACCCTGATCTATCCCGTCGCCCCGGGTCAGGACGCGGCCATGACGACGCAGGTCTATAGTTCCGCCTATGCCGGCATGCCGCATTTCACCATGACCAGGATCGACAACAGCCGCCACTTCGAGATGCTCGACCAGCCCGACGCCTTCGAGACGGCGCTGGAAGCGGCCTTGCAATAAGGCCTGAAAAAACGAGGCCGGGGTTCACGCCCCGGCCTTTTTTACATCCGCGCCGTATAGGTGACCAGGCCCGGCAGGTCGGCCACCTTGTCGTACAATGCACGAGCCGTGGCGTTGTGGTCGTGCGTCACCCAATAGACGCGCTCGGCGGCGATGGACCTGGCGTGGTCGACCACCGCCGCGATCAGCGCCCGCCCCACGCCCTTGCCGCGCACCGTTTCATCAACGAACAAATCCTCAAGATAGACATAGTGGGTGCCGGCCCAGGTCGAGCGATGCACCACCAGGCTGGCGAAACCAACCACCCGCCCGCCCTCCACCGCGACATACAGCGCCATCGGTTCAGCCGGATCGAGAAACCGCTCCCAGGTCTGGTCGGTGATCTCGTCGCTCAGGACATGGTTATAGAAGACGAGATAGGCCTGCCACAACGGCAGCCACGCCGCCTTGTCCTGTCCGGTTGCCGGTCTTGTGTCCATACCGGCTGTTTAGGCGGCGCGGCCCGGAAGCTCAAGCCTCTTTCAATGCCCGCTTGGCGAACAGGGCGATCGTGCCGGCGACCAGCACGATATGGGCGAACATGGCGCTGGCGAAATTGAAGTCCATCGCCGGCGGAAAGGCCGGATACGGACCAGGCTTCGGCGCGGTCAGCGGCAGGACGGCATAGGTCATCACCAGGTACAGGAAGACACCGTAGAGCGGCGCGAACGCGAGCACATGACGCCCCACCACAGGCAGCTTCCGACAAACCAGCAGCAAGCCGAGCGCCATCAGGACGGCTATGGCGAAATGCAGCACGAACCCCAGGATCGCCGCGCCCCAGCCGCCGTTGAACGCCGCCAGGCCCAGCACGTGGCTGGCTATGCCCTGGCCTATGCGCATGGCCGGCACCTTGTTGCGGATACCGAAAACGACGCAGGCATAGACGATGTCCAGCAGGCCGGCGGCCAGGCCGCCCCACACGAAGGTACGAGTGGTGTTCATGGAAACGCTCCCCCTGTTTTCGGGGAGCCTAACCCGCCGGGCGCGATCCGTCCAATTCGCTCAACCCCTGCGCATGTGCATGGGCTCGACTTCGTGGTGGTGGGTCAGCGACCACAGGCACACCATGGCCACGGCCGCCATGCCGACAATGGCCGTGGTGACCATGACCGGCTCGTGGTCGCGGAACAGGTTGCCCATCGCCACCCAGGCCAGCGCCCACACCACGGCGGCGCAGTAGGTCAGGCTTTCGCTGAGATAGGTCATCACGCCGCCGAACGCGATCAGGGCCACCAGGAACCCGGCCGACACCTCGACATTGGCCGGGCTGAAGTCGTAGCCGCCGGCGACCAGCAGCGACGTGAAGTCGACGACGCAGGCAGCGCTGAGCCAGCCCGTGACCAGGGCCAGCGGCGCGAACACCATCAGGCTGTCCATGCGCGACAGCAGGTCGTCGCCCCGCAGACGCATCAGGCCGGCAACCCCGATCGCCAGGGCCGCGGCGACCAGCAGGCTGCTGACCCAGTCGAAACCGTTGATCGGCACCCAGACCTGCCACACGGCGTTGATGGCGCCGATACCGGCCAGGTTCCAGCCGACGTTTTCCAGGGCGCGGTTGAACTTCTGGTCCGGCAGGGCCTGCCATACTGCCGTCACCAGCATCCAGGCATAGATCAGTCCCCAGATGACGAAGGCGGGCCCCAGCGGCACCAGCGGATGCGTGGCCAGTTGCGAGCGTACCTCGACGCTCTGGCCGACATGCAGCCACGTGGTCAGACGGGCCGTCAGTATCTGGGCGATGGCGGAAACGACGATGGCGGCGCTCTGCCAGAAACGGTTGTGCGTCGGCCAAGCGATGAGTTCACGAAGCATGCGGTCCCCCGTGCAAAGGAATCGGAACCGCCCCGGATTAAGCTTTTGACAATAATTTCATAAAGATTCGATGAGAATGCGGATGCCTCAATCGCGGCAGTAGCCTTCATTGGCGTCGACCACCAGGCAATCCTTCTTGTCGGCCAACCATTTCATGCCGGTGTCGGCGCCGTCGCCGCGATGGATCGTCAAGGCCTTGCCGTCACGCGTGATGGCGATACCGCCCGGCACGGCCGTACCCTGAAAGGTGCGCGGACCGTCCAGGTTGGTGATGACGACATTGAAATCGTCACCGGCGGGTGTGATGACCATCGAGGTGCCCTCGGGGCCCGTCCACTTGCCGGCCAGTCCCGGCACGTCTCCGGGCGCCGGCGTCGCCATCGAGGTCATCAGCGATGCCGCCTCCGCTGCCGTCATCGATGCGGCGGGCGACTCGTTGGCAGCGGCCTGCTCGTCGCGGTCCGTGCCATCGCGTGGCGAACACGCCGCCATGCCCAGAACGGCCGACATGGCGACAAGATGCAATAGTTTCATGGCCTTACTCCAGACGCCGTGTCAGCCCAGCTTAGGGTGAGGGCCACTTATAAAACCATGCTCCCGCCATGGCCATTTAATAAAATGTAAGGTGGCCGCCGCGGCGGTTCGCGCGACGGGCGAACGGCGGCTTGTCTTCGCGGCCGCCGGCCGTTACAGGCATCACATGCTATCGAAAATCTCCATCCGTCGCCTCATCCACGGCTCGCCCGATTATGAGGCCGCCGTGAGCCTGCGCCGCCGCATCCTGCGCACGCCGCTGGGGCTCGATTTCACGCCGGAACAACTGGCCGCCGAAGCCGACGACACCCACCTTGCCGCCTTTGACGGCGACGATATCGTCGCTACCGTCGTACTGTCACCTTATGATGACGCGACGCTGAAACTGCGCCAGATGGCGGTCGACCCCACCCTGCACGGTCAGTCGGTCGGCTCGCAACTGCTCCGGGCCGCCGAGGACCTGGCCCGTGCTGACGGCAGGACGCGTATCGTCCTTGCCGCCCGTGTCACCGCCGAAGGCTTCTACCACCGCCACGGCTACGCCCGCGAAGGCGACATCTTCACGGAAGTGACCATACCGCACGTGCGGATGGTCAAAAGCCTTTGAGTTATAAGTATTTTTGGTGCCCCGGTCGGACTCACTTTACGCAGATAACATTTTATTTTATTTCATGTATTTCCTGGATTAATTTTGACGTGACCCCCAAAGTGACCCCTAGTCGCTTTTTTACGTCAAAAAATCCTCAGATTATTTGGGTGTAAAATGGACCGCGCTTTACGCATGGATAGTGGGCTTTCCGGGCGGCATGATGGTGGGCCGGTTGTCGAAGACTGCATGAAGCTTGATCTGGCCTGGCTGATGCGGCTGGGGCCGATCCAGAGCGGCCAAGCGGAAAATGGCGAAGTCAGATGGTCATGTGCCGGCACGGCCGTTGGATCGATTCGGTTCCGGCTCGATCTGCGCGAAAGCGAGTTTGCATCATTGACGCTCGATTTCCAGTCCGATCCGTTCGGAGGGCGGCAACGGCTAAGGCAGACGATCCGGCTTGCCAGTACGGCCCAGCCTTTTGGCGGTCGCCGGTGGTGGATGCGCTGCCCCGTGACGGGCAGGCGCGCGCGTGTCCTGTACCTGCCGCCGGGAGGCGACCGTTTCGCCAGCCGGGAGGTCTGGGGACTAGTCTACGCCTCGGAGCGACTCAGCCACTTCGACAGGCCATTCGAGAAGTTGTTCCGCCTTCAGCGTAAGCTTAGGTGCCCTCAAAGCTGGGCCACTGTGCCCGAGCGGCCCAAGGGTATGTGGCGGCGAACCTACGGCCTGCGCATGGCCCGCTTTGAGGCCCTGGACGGCGCCTGCGCGCAAAAGGTATGCAATCTGGTCGGAATGAATTGAGGCCCCTCCCCGGGGGATGTTCTTGGCCGTATTTCGCTGGCCCGGCTATATGGGCTTACAGGGTATAGGCCATTTTGCGAAGGGTTGACCCGTGTTAAGGCGAAAATTTAACTAGTTAGTGAGGCTATAGAAATAGACTTGAGGCAAAGCATGATGTCTTGGAACGGCTGCTATGAAATTAAAAGGTTGGCTTAGGTTGTGGGTAGTCTTATCCGCCGTCGGAGTGCCACTAGCATCCATGCTTTCATTTCATTCACAGCAAAAATGGTGGCATGACAACGATGAAGTTATTATGAAACTGTGTGTTGACGAGGAGATCGACAACCCGAAACATTCAGATGCACTGGAATGCGGGCGTCAAAGTGGAGTCCTGAAATCATTTTATGAGCGCGAGAATATCACACCTGGCTTATACTGGAGTGAGAGCCTTGGTTTATTTTTCATACTTGATTGTATTATAACTGCCTTTTTAATTGGCGCGTTTTTCGTCGTGCGCTGGATTATTGTGGGCTTTAAGGAGCCTATTGCGGATTGATCTTATGTACTTCCCTGCCCAAAAACAGCGAAAAAGTTAGTAGTGGCTTTGGCCCGGCTACATGGGCTTACGAGCTATAGGCCAATTTTTCAGATGGCTGACATTTGGCAGGCAAATTCTTAGCTGTTGTCTGGAATTTGTCGTGAGGAAAAGTCCATAGCCTTTACGGCAAATCTCCAAAATGAGTTTCCGGTGATTAGAATCTGCACACAAATAATAACCACTTTCGAGAACCATATATTAGACTTGATATGGGCATATTGCAGAGAGTGTCTTTTACGAAAGTCGTTATGAGTTGTCGTAGCGGTTAATGCAACTCCCCATAGCTCCACAAAAGGCTTCTAACATGATATGGCTTGTTGGCATCGGAGTAGTGCTTTTAGCTATTATTACTTTGACCTGTATGGAAATTTCCGTCCGCTTGGGCTACATTCTCGCAGGTCTCAATGGCTTGGCCGCTAATCGCGCAATATCGAATAATGTGCTTAAAGCTCTAGAATCTATTGATAAGCACACGCAATGGATCGAGATGCATACGAAAACTACAGCTGGGCCGCAGTACGAGATTCAGTATCACCGCGATCGTGCGGGTTTGTGAAACAGCAACATGCCTCACTATGAATTGATGGCAGGCAGGGGCGACAGCAACCATGCAAGTCTCTAGTCCATAGATACTCCTCCGGCAAAAGCTGCGGCGCGTCACTTTGGGGCCTATATAGTAAGTGACGCAAGTGTCGCACTGTCGCACCAGTCGCCAAAGGCGGCGACATGGCGCGTGCGCGTCAGGGTTTGCGTCACTGCGGCGCGTCACTTTGCGTCACAAATCCCAAGTGTCGCACACCGGTTTGACAGGCGTGCCCGTAACAATGAAATCGCGCGGGTGCCGGGTATGGTCGGGAGCTTTGACGATACGAAGCTGATCCTTCGCAAGCATATCCTTAATCAGCGCCTTTACATCTGGTAAGCCGTTTGCGGTTTCAAGGTCCGAGCCGATTGCCTCCGCCACGGCCTTTCCTACCCAGTTCGAGGCTCGGACATCAGCTCGCCACCTTCCGGAATCCACGGCCACCTGGACCCTTGCGCGGATTTCGTCCCCTGTGGCCAAGGCGACCAAGGCGGGATCGGGGGGTGTCCAGCGTTCGATCACGCCCACTTTGTCGCCGCCTTCAGGTCCGCCATTGGCGAGGTTGACCGAAACCAGCCGATACCAATCCGCTTTTTCGAATGGCGCGCGATTGGATTTGTCGTTGGAGACGGCGAGATAGCCTCGGCAATCCTCCGGGCTGATGCCGGCCTTCTTAGCATCCTCACTAGCCATGCGATTGATCACCAAGACGATGCGGGCGGCGTTTGTGAGGGCGCTGGCCCCGCGCGAAGCGTCGGCATCCACCTGCTGGCCTGAAAGCTTGCGGCTGTGATGGACCAGAAAAACGGCACACCCCACGTCACGAGCAATCGCGGCCCACCTTTTGGCTATGGCATCGATCTGGCCATTGTCGTTTTCGTCGGCACCGTGACTCGAAACGAACGGATCGATGATCACCACGTCGATTGCCTTAGCCTTAAGCTCTGCGATAAGGGCCGCATTCACATCGTCATCAATCAACAACCCATTTGGGCCTTTGAATGCCGTGCGTAGGCTCGATCCGGCATCATTGACAAACAAGCGCCCGTCATAGTCCCCGTTTTCAAAGCCGTGATGCAGGGCACAGGCGGCGAGTTGGCGGGAAAGCTCGTCGCCGTCATCCTCCAGATTCCACAGCCAAACCCGCTTAGGGCCGTACCACAGGGTCTTGCCAAGTATTTCCCGGCCGGTCGCCAGCGATAAAGCCACGGCGACCATCAACGCGCTTTTGCCGGTCCCACCCGGAGCGATAGCAAGAGTGAGCGTGCGGCGCATCAGCCACCTGCCGAGTAGCCAAGGGCGGGGCGGAATGCCGGCTACCTCTGGCACGATGAAGGGCTTTGCGGTTATCGTTGTATTGGCGGGCGCGCGGCTGGGTGCCGTTGCCTCGGAGCCTTCCGGGAGGCGAGCGGCATGGCTTTGAGGGTTAACCCACCCTGCCGCCTGCGCCGCTGCAAAGACCGCAGGGTAATTCGTGTTCTGGGGATTTAAGCCATCCCATCTGGCAGCATCCTGAGGGACGTACTTGGCCGATTTGGCGGACCAATCCAGCCACAGGCTCCGCCCGGTATCGCCCAGCGGTTTGAGCGCATGGCCCATAGCGATCCACAGGTCATAATCATCCGAACGCAGGTAATTTAGCGCGGAGCGAAGCTCGGTGATAATTTCAGGGGACACCTGAACCGCGCCCGCCTCCGCCGGGGAGTTTGCCCTATCGTGCCGACGATGGCGCGGCGCCAGCACGGTTGCAACATAATCACTGATACAGCCTATTTCTCCGTCCCGGACTTTTCGCCCGGTCACGGTGAAAAAACGTCCCCCGGCGTAGGCTTCAATTCCGCTTCCATTCGACCCCAAGGATCGAAAGTGGCGGCCGTAGCCGATGGCATGAAGGCCCTTGCCGCTAGGGCTTCGCTCTACATATCCGGGCAAGGCGTCACATAGATCGGTTAGCTGGTTGAGTTCGACGTTATCTAGATCAATGCCCTGCCAATGGCTACCAGAGGCGTCCGCGCCTAAAGCGAACCCTAAACCCCAACCCCTGCCTCGACTGGAAACCGCCTGTATCGCCATCTCATACGTTGCGAGTTGGACGGCATCGCTTGGGCTGGCGGTTGCCCCACGTGGTGTGCCATTGACGTAGAAGGGGATTTTATCGGGCTTCGCCTTGCCTGGCTTTTGAACCGACTGCCACATTAGCCATCGGCTGGCCAATTTCATTTGCTCGAAGGTGGCAAATTCGGAGGCGTGATGGGTGTAAGCGACGCCTATTGTCACCGTTGCACCTCATGCACCAGAGTGTGGGCGCCTAGGAGTTCACCATGGCGTTCCCAAGCTCCCATAACTGCCCCCTCAAAGACGACACGGCTAAGTTCGTCACGCCATGTCACGCAAATCGTGCCCTTGTGATCGTGAAGCGAAATTAGGGCCCCGCGCCAAAATCTCCGATATCGGGCGGAAAGAAGCTCTACCGGCTCGCAGGCCATGAGCCAGACAGCGGCTAGCCGATCCAGTCTGGAAGGCTCGGTCGCCTGATTGTGGGCGGATAGAAAGGGTTCAGAGGGAGGCATTACAGGCTCAAAGTCGCCGCACTCTGGAACGAAGCCGGTAGAAAAATCCTGAGCGAATGTAAAGGTCAGCGGACAGGGGTCGGTCACTGTGCATCTCCCACCAACTTGAGGAGGCTTTCTGTCTTGACGAGGGCGCGCCGGCCGATTCGGACCGTTTCGGTTCGGCCTTGTTCGATCAAGATGTAGAGCGCGATGACGTTTGATCCGAGTGCTTGGGCGGCTTCGCCAACGCGGACATAGACAGGCGGGCTATTGAAAGTTGCCGCAGACAGATGCTTGCAATTTGCAAGTGATATGCTACTTTTCATGTGCGTTCCAATGTACTTTTGGCGGTCCCGTTCTCCCAGGCGGGGCCGTTTCTGTTTTTGGGTTAGGCGGTGGCGCCGGATCGAACATTGCGGCGCGGCTGTCGGGCGGCATTCAGACTCTCCAGGTAGCTGGGCTGAGCGTCAAGCCAGGCCTCGATGTCGGAGCGTCGGATGAGCGTGCGCGTACCCAGCTTTATGGCCTTCAGTGCGCCAGATCGCAGGATTTCATAAAGGGTCGAACGCGACACGCTGTATGCGCTGGTCAGACGGTCGATTGTGTAGAACTCCGCCACGTCGGCGGGAAGGTTATGCGAAAACACGAGTGGTCTCCTGAGAGGGCGAAAGCGGATTTGCTTTCATACATTCACCTCTATCAGGGGACACGGATGGAAAGTTGCACCATAAGTGGGCGGGTTATTCCACACGAATATTGGGCCACGGCAAAGTATCAAGCACTTTTTGGATGGCCGCTTGCGATGCCCGCGTGTCGATGTACAATCGTATGAAATGGTTGGCGGCCAGCTTGCTCCACCCCCCCTCAATCAAGCGCTCCCCGATCGCAAACCAGTATCGGTTACGATCTTGACCTAGCGTGCTTTTCGGACGGTGCCTGCTCGGATAGTAGGCTTTCATGGCCTCGCGCGCAGCGATTTCTTCTTTCCGAGGGCGCCTACCTTTTTTCCCCAGCCTGTCTTTGAGGGCTTTCTTTATTGCAGCTTCCGACGCGGCCGGGCCGTAGTACATGCAAATCTCGTCCCACTTAGGTATCTCACCGACAATCTCGCTCGGACCAATTTCGTCGCACCAAACGTCGCACGGATAGACAGGTGAGACAGGAGGCCGCGTAGGATCGGCAATATATTCATTTACGAACTCGGCCACCTTTGTCTCCAGTGGGGGTAGTAATGACGACGTGTCTCGCGGACGAGTGAGCCAAAGGCTAGCCATACGGCTAATAATCTTAATGCCTGCGGGCTCTTCCGCTGGCAAATCCTTACGTTCGCCGATGTTTTGTGTCAGCCAACGAAGTTCTGGCGGAACACATATGATCCAAAGCCGGTTTCGCTCTTTGCGTTCTTGGCCGTTGAACCCTCTTTTGCGGCTATGCTCTTCCAATTTGAGCAATCTAAGGATGTCGCGGCGCAAAATCACACTAAGTTTCCTGTGCGTTCCGGCCTTAACGGCACGACTTCACCGCCGTCCTTCAGTTTGTCGAGATAGTCGGACCACCATTGCGCCATGCGCACGCGCTCGTCCCAATGCGTCCCTCGATGGTAGGCCGCGCGCACATTGTCGCTGTCCTTGTGCGCCAGGGCGCGTTCAATGGCGTCGGGGGACCATTTGCCGCTTTCGTTAAGGAGCGTGCTGGCCGTGCTGCGGAACCCGTGCGAGGTCATTTCATCGTTTCGATAGCCCATGCGTCGCAGGGCAGCATTGAGCGTGTTTTCTGACATCGGACGCAACCACGTCCGCAGGGCCGGAAAAACGAACTTACTATGGCCCCGGACAGCTTCGCCTTCCTTCAAGATCGCCAAGGCTTGCCGCGATAACGGAACAACGTGCTCTTCACGCATTTTCATTTTGGCGGCGGGTATCCGCCACACGGCATTGCCAAAATCTATCTCGCTCCATTCGGCATGGCGTAGCTCGCCCGGGCGGACGAACACATGCGGCGCCAATCGTAGGGCCAGCTTTGTCGTGACGTTGCCGTCATAGTCCTCAATCGCCCGCAACAGCGCGCCTACCGCCTTAGGATCGAGAATGGCGGCATGGTGCTTTATCTTGGGGGATATGAGCGCTTCACCGAGGTCCGCCGCAGGGTTGTGGCGCGCGCGACCCGTGATGATGGCATATCGGAACACACGGGCGGCAAAAGCCCGCATCCGCTTCGCGGTTTCGTGCGTCCCGCGTTTCTCAACTTCCTTTAGGACGGCCAGGACCTCAGGCGGCTCAATCTCTGAAACAGGACGTTGCCCTAACTTGGGCTCAAGCAAAGACAGTATCCAACGAGTCTTATAGATGGTGACCGGCGTCATGCCGTCAGCTTCGCGCTTCTCAATGAACTCGTTAGCCAAAGCCGCAAACGTGTTGTCTGCCGCAATCGACGCGGCCACTGCCTTGCGCTTCTTGTCATCTCGGGGATCGATGCCGGCTGCGATCAGCTTGCGCGCTTCGTCACGGCGTTCCCTCGCATCCTTCAATCCTACGTCTGAATAGATGCCGAGTGACAATTGCAATTCCTTGCCACCAAAATGGTATTTAAGCCTCCAAACCTTTCCGCCGGTCGGGCGAACGATCATGAACAGGCCCCCTTCATCATGGAGCTTGTATTGCATATCGCGCGCTTTCGCGTTGCGGATCGCCGTATCAGAAAGAGCCATGGCGCAATATTCCTCCCTTGGGGTCACGTGACCCCACTTTTAGGGGTCATTTTTAGCGGGGGTCAGTTCGAGACCCCCATTGTGACCCCCAAGTATCGCGGATATTCACGAACACGGAGAGACAACGACGGACGCCTCAGCCCGCAAGATACATGATTTTAAAGGGATTTTCAAACATCCGCGCACAACGACGGACTAAATTTTGGTGCCCCCGGTCGGACTCGAACCGACACTCCTTGCGGAACCGGATTTTGAATCCGGCGCGTCTACCAGTTTCACCACAGGGGCACGCGGCGCTGTCTATAGCGTCACCGCAAGCGCGCGCCAACAGGATTCATGTCATTTGTGCACAGGACATGCGCCGACGCGCCAGACGACGGCGTAGCCTTCGTCGTCCACCCGGCAGGCGCCGGGCAATTGCCGCACCGCGCCCGGCATGTCGGCATTGACCATGACGATATAGTCGAAATGCGACGGCCAGCCGGGCAGGAAACCGTCCGCCTTGCCGTTCTGCGTCGCCAGGTCGTCGGGCGTGGCCAGCAGGCCGCCGCTGACCTCGTGCGTGTCGTCGTAAGGCGGCTGTACGCTCAGCGGCTGCTTGCCCGGCTGGGCGAAGACGGTCGGCACATAGGCCTGGCGCCAGATGACGGCCAGGGTCGGCAGGTGCTCGAAGGTCGGCGTGATATCGGCAAGATAACGGCCTTCGGGCTCGGCGTCGGGATCATCGACCGGCGTCATCACGGGCAGCAGCCGGGCGCCGGCGGGCACGTGCGCCAGGGCGCGACGCAGCGACGCGACGTCGGCCTGCCGTTCTGCCCAGACGTGCGTCAGCCACATTGACCGCGCGCCAAGCACGGTCAATGCCACCGCACAAGCCGCCACCTCCCATCGCCAGCGGCCGTTCCATTCGGGCAAGACGGCGGCAGGCAGGATCAGGGCGGCCATGGCCATCAGGCGGTAATCGACCATGCTGGTCGAGCCCAGATCCTGCGGTGACACCAGTACAGCCAGCAGGACGCAACCTCCAACGGTCAACAGCCCCCAATGCACGGCCAGCCGCCGCATGACCGCCGCCACCGCGACCGGCGCGGCAAACAGCACGGCGAAGACGACATCCGGCCACAGGCGATAGGTCCGCACCGGCGCCAGCAGCATGTCGGCCAGCCGGTCCGGGCTGAACTGATCGAGGATCGTTCCCTCCCAGATCGGCATGGGCAGGCCATCGCCACCATCGTCGGACCTCAGCGCCGTCAGGCCCAGGAACAGGACGGCCGCGACGGCCAGGCCGCCGGCCAGCAGCAGGACCGGCCGCCACACGCCTTGCCAGAAAGGCCGCGAGCGAACATCGAAGGTCTGTCCCACGATCAGGCCCGTACCGACGGCGGCATAAAGCAGCAGGCCGAACGGATGGATCAAGCCGATGATGGTCGCGTCAAACGCCCGCAGCGCCAGTTGACGCGCCCATCCCCCCTGTTCGTCCCGCCGCCACAGGGCCAGCAAGAGCGCCGCGCCGTACGACAGTTCCAGGCTCATGAACCCGGTCAGCAGAACCAGGCTCCATCCGGCCAGGAAGACCATGACATGCCAGGCGTTGGCGCGTCCGAACAGCGCCCGCGATAGCAGCACGCTGCCCAGCGGCGGCAGGACGGCGGCCAGGCCGAGGATAACCCGCCCCGCGACCGGCGCGGACACGACGCGGCCCAGTACGGCCGCGAAAGCGTCCATGGCGATATTGGTCGCGGTCTGAGACCAGTCGACGGCGAAGAAGCGCGACATCGATCCGATGTGCCCGCTCAGCAGCCAGAAGCGCACCACATGGTTGGGATAGTCGAGGACCGGCGGCATGGCCGTCACCAGGACAGGCCACAGCGTCACCACGGCCGCCGCGGCCAGCACCGCGTTGCGCGCGGAGACGGCGGGCATCCTCACGGTTTCGCCGCCCTGGGCAGGATGCGGCCGCTGCGTTCCAGCTTGCCCCAGCCGACGCCTAGGCCGCGCAGCGCCGACAGCAGCGCCCGGATGACGACATAGTACATGATCTGGCGATAGACGAAGCGCTGCGACAGCAGCCAGAACACGGGGTACGACTTCTCGCGCGGCTCCAGCCAGTAGGCGATGGCGCCGCACAGGGCATCGATGGCCAGGAAGGTCAGCCAGTAGAGCAGCATCCGCCCCAGGTCGGTATCGTTCTGCGCCCAGCCGTGCTGCGTCACGCGCACGATGGTGGCGACGATATTGATGACCAGGGCGAAGTCGATAATCGGCGAGATCAGCGAAAAGCCGATCTGGAAAATCCACGCCTGCGGCATGCCGATGAAGGCCAGCCCCTTCGGCCGGCCCTTTTCGACCACCGGCCGGTGCTTCCACAGGCATTGCAGCGTGCCGAACGCCCAGCGGAAGCGCTGCTTCATCAGGTCGCGGAAGCTTTCCGGCGCCTCGGTCCACGCCACCGCCTCCTGGTCGTAGGCGACCTGCCAGCCCTGGCGCTGCACGGCGATGGTCAGGTCCTGGTCCTCGGCCAGGGTATTGGCGGGATAGCCGCCGACCGCTGCGATGGCCGACCGCCGCCACGCGCCGACCGCGCCCGGCACCACCATCATGGCGCCGAAGGTCGCCAGGGCGCTGCGCTCCAGGTTCTGGGCGGTGACATATTCGACCGCCTGCCATCTGGTGACGACGTTGAAGCGGTTGCCGACCTTGGCATTGCCGGCCACGGCGCCGATCTCGGGGCGCACGAACCAGCGCACCAGCCGCGCGATGGTCTCGGCCTCGAACTGAGTGTCGGCGTCCAGCGCGATGATGATCTCGCCGCGCGACGCCGCGATGCCGGCATTGACGGCATTGGCCTTGCCGGCATTGGCCTGGGTGATCAGGCGGACACGATCGTCGCCTTCGAAGGCGCGCGCGACGATGGCGCTGGTGGCGTCCTTCGAACCATCGTCGACCACGACGACCTCCATGGCGACCCCGACGCTGCCCAGCACCCGGCGTACGCTGGCCTCGATCACCCGCTCCTCGTTATAGGCCGGAATGACCACGCTGACGAAAGTCTGGCCCAGGAAGTCGACGACATTGGCGTGGTCGACATTGCCGGGCGGCTCCATGTGATCGGTATATTCGGCCCAGATCGCCAGCACCGACAGGATCAGGGCGCGCGAAATGCCCAGGATGATGGCGACGATGAACAGCCATTTCAGCGCCGCTGCCGCCCAGGCCAGCGCCATGAAGATGCCGACGTCGAAGCGCACCTCGGCCAGGTCCTCGCCCTTCAGCTTCGGCATGACCTGATCGCGCGACAATCCGGCCATGTCGCCGACCGTGGCGAAGGTGAAGCCCTCGGCCTTCAGCCGTTCGATGATCGTCGGCAAGGCGGCGATGGTCTGGGCGCGATCGCCACCACTATCGTGCAGCAGGATGATCTGGCCCGACCGGCATTCGTCGGGCTGGTCGCGGCACAGCGCTGTCTGCTCGCTGGTCACGCCGTCGTGGACGCCGTCGATAGTGTTGTCGATGATCTGCTGTACGCCCGGCCGGGTCCAGTCCTCCGAATCGACATGCAGGCCGATATTGGTGTAGCCCAGCTTCTGTGCCGTCAGCACCGGCCCCAGTTCGTCGACCGAGGTCGGCTCGGCGTCGCCGAAATAGGGATTGCGCACCAGCCGCATCGAATGGCCGGTATAGGCCTCGACCACGCGCTGGGTCGAATTGAGCTCGAAGCGTGCCTGCCAGTCCGCCACCTTCGACATGTCGGGGTGGGTATAGGAATGGTTGCCGATGTCGTCGCCGTCGCGCATCATCTGGTGCAGCAGCGCCGGATGCGAGATGGCTTTCTCACCGATGACGAAGAAGGTCGCCGGCACGTGCTCGCGCTCCAGTATCTTCAGAATCTGCGGCGTCCACTTGCTGTCGGGCCCGTCGTCGAAGGTCAGGGCCAGGTAGCCCGGCCGGTAGCCGGTACGATGGACGACATAGGGCGTCGGCAGGTCGGCATAGATTTCGTTCTGCGCCACGCCCATGCGGTCAAAGGTGACCGAGCGCCGCCCAGCCTGCGGCGTGGCGTCGACGTGGACGATCTCGCCGTTGCCGACGACCTCGGTGTCGCCGACCGTGTTGAGCTGGTTCAGGTCGGGCATCTGGCCGGTGCGGTAGCTGGCGAAGGCGCTCCAGATCGCGCTGTCCTCGGACCCCAGCCGCCACAGCGCCACGCCCGATGCGTCGGACGCATCGACGCTCAGCAGCTGGTTCCACGCGCTGACGGCGTCCAGCAGCCAGACCTCGTGGTGCAGGTTGTCCTCGTCATAGGAGAAATAGGCGTTGCCCGACGCGCGGTCGAACTGCACCGTCGCGTCCGATTCGCGCGCCGAGGTCCACGCTTCCTCGACCGTGCTGGGGTCGGCGGTCATCTTGCCGTCGGCCCCCGGATGCCAGTCATAGGCATAGTTGCCGATGCAGATGATGGCCTTGGACGGCGGCACGCTGCGCAGGTCGCTGAGCAGGCGCAGGTTGAACCAGTCCTGGGCGGCGATCGGGCCCGGCGGATCGACCATCGAATGCTGGTCGTAGACCATCAGGAACAGTCGGTCGGTGGCGGCGGCGAAGGCCTTCAGGTCCCAGCTTCCGTCGTCGGCCGGCGCCGTGGCGGTGACCATGTACCCCTGGTTCGACAGGTAATCGTGCGCCTGGTGCAGGAACTTGATGTAGTTGGGCAACGCACTGTCCGGCAGCGCCTCGAAGTCGAACACCACGCCCTGCGCCTTTTCGGCCTTGAGCATGTTGGCGATCTGGAAGATCAGCTTGTCGCGCGCCGACCGATCGGCGACCAGCTTGGCGGTGTTCAGGCCCTGCCAGGTGGCGTCCTGGATGTTCTGCACCATGACCAGTTCCGCCGGGCGGTGCTGGGCGCTGGCCAGGGTAGCGGTGAACTCGTCGTCGGCGCTGTAGTCGAAATGGTTGTCCGACCCGCCGACAAAGGCCAGGGTCGGAATGACGATGTCGAGATTGTTGACGTGTTTCTGCAGCGAGACCAGCGAGGCGTCGTCGCCACTGAGGTAGAAGCCTGCCAGCTCCTGCTGGGCCAGCGGCTTGCCGCGACGTACGGTCAGCGGCCGCACGCGCGGCGCCGCGTGGCTGGACGGCATCTGCGAAGCGTGAAGCTGCGGATACTCCATGCGCAGGTCCAGCCCCTGCGGCACCGGGACGATGATGATCGACAGCACCAGCCCGACGAACAGGACGATGGCCAGCACCACCAGGCTGACCACGCCGATGAACGAGGCGCGCTTGCGGCGTCCGGTCGGGTCATAGAAGATCGGCTTGTCCATGCGGCGGGTACTCGTTACGGATTATGCAGGACGGCCTGGCTGACCGGCAGGTTCTCGATGGTCTGGCACGGTATCATCTGGCCGGGCCGGATGATCTTCAGCAGATAATCTTCCAGCGCGGGATCGTAGAGTCTGCGCGTGGCCGGGGCCGTGCCGCGCGCCGGCCACATCTGGTCGTCAAGCGTGTAGGTCTGGTCGAGGAAGGTCTTGAAGTCGGCGACCGAGGAAAACGCCGTGAAATCGAAGGCGCAGCTGTCGTCGTCCTCGTCGTAGAGCTTCTTCAGGAACGATTTCGGCGTATCGTAGCCGTCGGGCCAGCCGGACGGGTTCACCAGGCTGGTATCGTCGCCGTAATAGACGTCCTCGACATTGTCGACATTGCCCTCGGGCAGGCCGTCGACGGGCAGGCGGAAATAGACGATGGTCTCGTAATGCGGCCCGTGGCGCTGCAACTGCGACACCGCCAGGGCCGGCACCGCATAGTCGTCCTGGAACATGTCGTGCACGTCGTCGGGAATGGACCAGCCGTCGGAAAACGTCACCGCCGCCAGCCCGCATGCCACCAGCGCCAGCGCCGGATAGAAGGCCTGCCCGTCGCGCGGATTACACAGCCAGCCAGCCAGTCCCGCCAGGACGAACACGACGCCATAGCCGATGGTGCGGGTGTCGAACGGATCGAACTGGGTCCGCAGCCTCAGAAGCAGGGCCAGGCCGAGGAAACCGATCCCGGCCAGCAGCAGGAACCGGACCGGCGCCGCCATCTCGCCGCGCTCGAAGGCGAGATTTTTGCGCGCGATGCCAAGATAGAGGGCGGAGGTGGCTGCAATAGCCAGCCCGCTCCACCAGACGGCAACGATGAACTGGCGCAGCAGGAACCACAACGATTCCGGCGCCGCCGTGCGCGGCATGCCAGTGTCGAAGCCGGTCATATGCTTGTTGAATGCCAGGTAACCGAGATAAACCGTCCCGGCCAGGGCGAACAGCGGCAGGCAACGCAACGCCGTCCACCGGCCATAGACGGCGAACGCACACAAGAACAGGATGAAGGCGTAAGGCCCGAAGAAATAGCGCGCGAAGCAGCCAAGCACGAGCACGCCGCCCAGCAGGACGTATGGCCAGATGCGGCGATAATTGTCATTGATGGCCGCGATGGCGCAGAACGCACCGCAGGTGCAGAACAGCAGCAGGTTCTCCGACCAGGTATACATGGCGATGTTCAGCGTCACCGGATTGACCGTCACCACCGTCGCCATGACCAGCCGCCCCGACGCCTTCCACACAAAGCCGAATGTACCGGCCAGCAGCAGGAGGTTGGTCACCTTGCTCGACACCATCAGCGCCGGCAGGCTGACCGACGGCGCGGTCAGGGCCAGGACCGCCGGATAGCCGCACGGATAGATGGCCATGTACTCGTTGCCCGACACGCAGCCGACACCGTGGCGCAGGCCCTGGGCCAGGAACATGTAGTACCAGGAGTCCGGGCTGATATAGCCGAACAGGATCGCGACGGCGCCCGTCAGGCAGAAGATGACCGCCAGCACGGCAATATAGGCGCGTGGGGTCTGTGGCAGCGTCGGCATCGAACCTGTTTCCCCGGACTTGTGACGCACCCATACGCCTGTTGCGCCCTTGCGCACAAGGCCGGCGGGCATCCAGAGCCAAGGAATTTTCCGCGCTGCCGTCCGGCGTCAGGCCAGCATGTTGCGCTTGTGCGCCGGCAGCTTCTTGCCGCTCCGCGAAGGCGGCGGTGGCGCGGGCGGAGGTGGTGGCGGTGGAGGATCGTCCTTCGACGTTTCCGTTTTTTCTGGCGTTTTTTCTGGCGTCTTCTCAGTTGCCTTGTCGGCAGCCCTTTCAGCGGCGACCGCCGGCTTCGTCACGCCCGCCACCGATGCCTCGCGTTCCAGTTTGTCGAGCCGCCAGCGCGGATGCTCGACGACCAGTTCGCCCTGGGCGGCGACGATCATGCCGATGATCTCGGCCTTGCGGTCCCAGAATTCACGAAACGCCTGCAACTGGCTCCACACCAGAACGCGGTGCTCTTCCGAAGCCTTGGCGATCTTGACCTTGGCCGGGCTGGAATCGTGCGTCTTGATCTTGCCGCCGTCGGCATCCAGCGCCTCGGCCAGCGCCTTGCGCGTCTTTTCCGGCCGGTTGGTCAGGGCGATGACATGGCCGAAACGCGCCTGAAGCAGGTCGCGCAGTTCGCGCACCCGGTCCATCTGCGACGCCCCCGGCGCGCGCAGGGCGCGGTTCAGCGCCCGGTCGATCTCGTCATACATCGCCTCGGCGATTTCGACCCGCCCCTGCACCAGCCGGCGGCGCGCCACCATCTTGCCGGCGTAATGGGCGGCGACGGCGACCACGAACAGCAGGACGGCGCAGACCAGCACCGCGACCAGCAGGCGCGGCTCGAACGCCGAGCCCAGCGTCAGGCTGTCCGGCGTCGTAGGATCGTCGCCGAAGTCGCCGCCGAGGTTGTCGTCGGGCGAAAGAGCCAGCAATGCCAGTCGCAAGATCAAGGGCTTACCTGCTACGCTTGGGGCCGGGGCGGTTCGGGCGGACGGGTGTACAGCTGGTCCTGGGCCGACCGCACGGCCGCCGCCATGACGTCGGCCGGATTCCAGTCCTCGTAGAATTTGTTGCACGCCATCCAGATATTGGCATCGCGGCTGATGGCGACGGGTTCCGTGGCCGGATAACCGGGCGCCGCGCCGACGACCGCCGCGCCGCTGTAGGGTCCGCCCAGGGTCTGGACCGGATCGGTGACCGTGGTGTGCGGGCCGGTCTGGTTGACCGCGATATTGATGACGGTGCCGTTGCCGGCCAGGCCCGGCGCGATGCCCGGCACCGCGTCCTTGACCTCCTTGAACCCGTCCAGCGCGTCGTTCAGCCCCTTGACCTGCTTGTTCATCGCCTCACCCAAGGCGATGCAGCCACCGAGAAGCCCGGTGACGTAATATGGCAGCCGCCCGGCCTCGGACATGTCGGGCGCCCCGGAAACGGCGCGGACCGGATCCTTAGCCTCCGCCTTCCTGCGCCGGAAAAAGCCATCGGGCTCGTCGTCGCGGCGTTCGGCGCGCGGCTGGATCGCCCGCCGGGCGTGGCCGCGCACGAACATGGCCAGCGCCAGGGGCCAGTCTTCATAGGCCGTGCGCCGCTTCTCGCGCAGGCCGCGCAGGAACGAGATGACGGCGGCCGCCACCAGGGCGATCAGCAGCAGCGTGCACAGGCCGCCGGCGACATAGATTCCGCCGTAACTCGGATCGCTGGGGAAGTCGCTGGGCAGACCGTGCCCCGCGTCGTAATCGCTCTGCATCAGACCTTCATCCCCTCCCGCGGCCGAAAGTCGCGTCAGCCGCAAAGGTTAACAGATGAATTCGGCAAGTGCCAGTCCGCGGATGCAATTCGCGCGCATTTAGATGGGCTTAGTTGCCATTTTGCGCCTTGAGCGCGGCCTCCTCGGCACGGCGCAGCAGCGACTTCAGCTGCGACACCTCGTCGGGCGTGAAGTCGGCGAAGATCACTTTCTCGTACTCCACCGCCGCCGGGGCGACATCGGCGAACAGGCGTTCGCCCTCCGCCGTCAGGATCAGGTGGTGCGACCGGCCATCGTGCTCGTGGGGCGCGCGCGTGATCAGGCGGCGCTTGGCCAGTCCCTGCGCGGCGCGCGAAATCGTCACCTTGTCCATGCCGGCGCGCTTGACCAGCGCCTGCTGCGTCGATGGCCCGTCCTCACGCAGCACGACGATCAGCCGCCACTCCGGTATCTTGAGACCGTAGAGGCTGTCATAGGCCGTCGAGATCAGCATGCTCACAGCGCTGGAAGCGACCGCCAGCCGGTACGGCAGGTACTCGTCAAGCGTCAGGTTGCTGTGGGTCATGTCAGCCGAATCCTTTTGTAGGGAGCTTAACTCATGGCAAAAGCAGCGGCCACTGACAAATGAGGAATAGTTAAGCCGTTGACTATCCGGACTAATGTAAGCGATTACAGCCATCCTTGCGATTTTTTGCGGTCTGTCTTCACGCGGGCCGCGACAAAGCCGCGGCGACCTGATACGACACCGCGTCGCCGCTCAAAGGTCCCTGCCCGCCCGTGTCCAGCCTCCTTTCCCGCCTCGCCGCCAACCGATTCGGCCTGACGCCGCTCTACACCTGGATGCTGAACCTGGCCGGCGGTCGCCACGCCCAGTGGGCGCTGGCCGTGGTCTCCTTCACCGAGGCATCGTGCTTCCCCATACCGCCCGATGTCATGCTGGCGCCCATGGTCCTCAAGCGGCCGGAAAAAGCGTGGCAATATGCCTTTGTCTGCGCCGCCGCCTCGGTGCTGGGTGGCGCGCTCGGCTACTATATCGGCTATGCGCTGGAGCCCGTCGGCCTGGCCATCCTGAAATTCTTCGGCCACAGCGAAGGCATCGACGCCTATCGCCGGTTCTACGGCCACTGGGGCTTCTTCATCATCCTCGGCCAGGGCGTGACGCCCATTCCCTACAAGCTGACGACCATCGCCACCGGCCTGGCGCACTTCCCGCTGTGGCAGTTCATGCTGGCCTCGTGCATTACCCGCACGACGCGCTTCTTCGTCGTCGCCGCGCTGTGCAAGCGCTTCGGTCCTGAGATCATGGCCCTGATCGAAAAGCGCATGCTGCTCGTCGGCACTGTTGTTCTGGCGCTCGTCGTGCTAGGCTTCGTCATCGTCAAGCTTCTGGCGCACCACGGTCACTAGGGTCCTAATGCCTCCCAAATCGTCCCCGTTCGGCAAGAAGCTCGGCCTCGCCTTCACGAGATGGTGGAGCATCACGGCGCTGATCCTGTCGCTGGCCATGCTGGCCACGGCGTGGTCGTTCCAGATCTTCGACCACCTTGCCCCCTGCCATCTCTGCCTGAAGCAACGCGACATCTACTGGATCGCCGTCGGCGTCGCCCTGGTGGCCAGCGTCTGGGCGCTGTTCACCGGCGCCAAGGGGCCGCCACGCGTCTTCTCCTTCGTCCTGTTCGCCGTCTTCGCCACCGGCTGCGCCATCGCCGCCTACCATGCCGGCGTCGAGTGGCACTGGTGGCGCGGCCCGCAGACCTGCACCGCCACCGGCGGCGAGATCAGCCTCGACCAGCTGGCGGCCTTCGTCACCGGCGCCGCCACCACCAAGGGGCCGATGTGCGATGTGGCAGCATGGCGCATGTGGGGATTGAGCATGGCGGGCTATAATGTCATCGCCACGGGCATACTGGCGGTATGGAGCCTCATCGCTTCCCTGCGTTTCCGTCCGCGGCGGAAAGCGGTCAAGGCATGAGCTATCCCTTACCTCCCCGTCCCGGCCACGGCGCGCTGCGCGACCGCATGGCTGAAATGCTGCGCGTCGACCACGCCGGCGAGCTGGCGGCCGTGCACATCTATCGCGGCCAGGCGGCGGTCTTCGCCGGCACGCGCGAAGAGCCTCTCGCCGAACAGTTCCGCCGCATGGAGGGCGAGGAGCAGACACACCTCGACGCCTTCGAAGGCCTGTTGCGCGAACGCCGTGTCCGCCCGACCCTGCTGGCGCCGGTGTGGCGGCTGGCGGCCCTGGGCCTTGGCGCCGGCACCGCCCTGCTGGGCGAAAAGGCCGCCCATGCCTGCACCGAGGCGGTCGAGAGCGTCATCGAGCAGCACTATGCCGACCAGATCGCCGAGGTCACGCCGTCCGATCCGGACCTCGCGGCGCGCCTGACCCGGTTCCGCGACGACGAGATTGGCCACCACGACCGCGCCGTCGACCAAGGGGCGCGCGAGGCTCCGGCCTATCCGCTGCTGTCGGCGGTCATCCGCGCCGGCTGCCGCGCCGCCATCGCGCTCAGCGAGAAAATCTAGCACGCTTCGGGGGGACGGATGGCGGACAAGGACAGGAAAGCCGGGCCGCTTGCCACCCTGTGGAACCTGCTGGGGCCCGGACTCGTCACCGGCGCCAGCGACGACGACCCGTCGGGCATCGCCACCTACAGCCAGGCCGGCGCCCAGTACGGCCTGCACACCCTGTGGACGGCGCTGATCACCTTCCCCCTGATGGCCAGCGTGCAGGAAATGTGCGCCCGCATCGGCGTCGTGACCAGCCAGGGCCTGACCGGCGTCCTGCGCAAGAACTATCCCGCGCCGGTCCTGTGGCTGATGGTCCTGTTCAGCTTCCCGGCCATCATCCTCAACATCGGCGCCGACATCGCCGGCATGGGCGCGGTCGCCAACCTGATCTTCCCCGCCGTGCCCGCGATCGCCTTCAGCGTCGCCTTCACCGTCCTGCTGCTCGCCGCCATCATCTGCCTGCCGTACCAGAGGTTCGCTTCGGTGCTGAAATGGCTGTGCGCCGTGCTGCTGGTCTATCTTGTCGTGCCGTTCCTGGTCAAAACCGACTGGGCCGCGGTGGCGAAGGCCACCTTCATTCCGCATGTCGAATGGAACCGCGACTTCATCGCCACCCTGGTCGCCATCCTCGGCACCACCATCTCGCCTTATCTCTTTTTCTGGCAGACGACCATGGAGGTCGAAACCGTCCAGCACCGCCACGTCGTCGTCGACAAGCGCTACATCAAGGATGTCGGCTTCGACGTCGACATCGGCATGCTGTTTTCCAACGCCGTCATGTTCTTCATCATCCTGACCACGGGTACGGTCCTTTATACCGCCGGCATCCGCCATATCGACACGGTCGAACAGGCGGCCCGGGCCCTGGCCCCCGTGGCCGGCGCCGGCGCCTATTACCTCTTCGCCATCGGCGTGGTCGGCACGGGCTTCCTGGCCATCCCCGTGCTGTCGGGCTCGATGTCCTACATCATTTCCGAGACCTTCGGCTGGCAGGAAGGCCTCGACAAGAAGCTGCATGAGGCGCCGGCCTTCTATGCGGTCATCGTCGTGTCGCTTCTGGTGGGCCTGGGCATCAACTATGTCGGCATCTCGCCGATCCAGGCCCTGATCTGGTCGGCCATACTCTATGGCCTGACCTCGCCGGTCATCATCGCCATCGTGCTGCACATCTCCAACAACGGCAAGGTGATGGGCACATATACCAACGGCGTCTGGTCGAACCTGCTGGGGGCTCTGACCTTCATCCTGATGACCGTTTCGGCGGGCTTCCTGATCTATTACCAGTTCAAGCCGTAGCTGAATCTTCGGCGTCCGGTTCCTCGTCCTTCGGCCGCAGGCCCAGCCGCCACACCGCCGCCCGCAACCCGACGATGCCGTTCAAAAGCCCGAACAACAGCATGTCCATCGGCGTCCTGTGCCAGGCGGTGATGCTGAGGATATAGCTGAAGATGCCGTAGACGATCCACGCCACGAACAGCCAGGACAGCGCGAAGCGGAACAGCCCGCCGCCGACGCGATAGGCCACGGTCATCAGCAGCGCCGCATAGGGCGCGATCAGGATCATGTCGTAGTCGAGGATGCGCGGCGTCATCAGAGGCACCAGCCCCATGCCCAGCAGCAGGCGTTCGTCGCGGCTGAGCTTACCCCACTGCGCCACCGCCATACCGGCCAGCAGCATGACGACCATGAATCCACCAGCCAGTTCGTAGTTCAGCAGCGACTTGGTCGGAATGCGCCACACGATATCGGTCAGTTCGAACCAGCCCATGCCGGGCTGGCGTGTCAGGGCCACCGAATGCAGGGTATTCTGCCACGCCCTGCCGTAATGGCCGTCGGTCAGCACCATCAGGTAGGTCACGCCAAGCCCCGCCACGCAGCGCCAGCCGAACGAGAACGCCCGCTTCCACAGCGGCACGTCGTCGAGCAGGAAGATGACGAAATAGCACAGGAAGGTCGGCTTGACGCAGGCGCACAGCAGCACCACGAGGGTGAACGGCCAGTGCTTGCCCGGCGTGTCCGATTTCGACACCAGAAGCAGGCTCAGCAGCACCATGGCGTGCATGACCAGGCCGACATTGGCGCACAGGAAGGTCATCGAGGTCAGCGACGCGATACCCAGCCAGCGCCAGCGCACGTCGATGCCGTCGAAACGCCTGAACAGGGCGAACCATACCAGGAGCAGGGTCGCCGGCCACAGCAGCACGGCCAGGAACAGGCTGCGCGTGCCGGGTATGCCCAGCATGTTGATGAACGGGATGAACAGGCGCGCCACCTGCGGCGCATAGACATAGGCCGCCGGCTTGACCCCGGCGCAGGTCGGCGGATGGATGGCATAGGGCGAATGGCCGTCGCCCAGCGTCTTGGCGCCGCACAGCACCGCGTCGATGTCCATCATCATCCATGCATGGTGGGTGATCATGTGATACATGCCGGCCACCACCGGCCAGGCGCAGAAAGCGCAGAACAGCCACAACAGGGGCTTGAAGCCGGTCAGGCGCCGCAGGATCGACAAGGCATCCATTCAGCGTCCCTCGAAATCGAGGCTGTGGCGCAGGTATTCGAGCAGGGTTTCCCTCACTTCGTCATCGATATGGCCCAGGTCCAGGAAACCGTCGCCGTTGTCGCCCAGGCGCAGCCGCACGCTCTGGCCCATGAAATCGAACACCGCCATGCGCCGTCCGAAAATCCAGCCCTCGCGCTTCATCCTGACCCGCGTCCCCAGGCATGCCTGAAGCGTCTTGCGCACCGCATCGATCGGCAGCCGGGCACGCCCGGAAGGCCGCGGAAAATGCACGCGGCCGAACGCGCGTCTGTCCAGATGAAACCGCACCGGTGAGGACATGTTCTATGCCAAGGAACTCGAAAACCGCCGACTACGCCTCCAGCGGCGTATCCCAATACAGGTAATCTATCCAACTTTCGTGCAGATAGTTAGGGGGAAAACGGCGGCCAAGCTCTTGCAACTGAAACATTGTCGGCCGGTGTGGATTTTTTGTCGGCATCATGTGCGCCTGGTGGGGAGTTTTTCCCCCCTTGCGCAAATTGCACGGCGCGCACGCCGTCAGGATGTTGGTCCAGCTCGACTTTCCACCCTGGCTGACCGGCACGACGTGGTCGAAGGTCAGGTCGTGCGGCGAGCCGCAGTACTGGCAGCGGAAGCGGTCGCGCAGGAAGACGTTGTAGCGCGTGAAGGCCGGCGGCCGGTCCTGGGCGATGTAGGTCTTCAGGCTGACGACGGACGGCAGCCGCATCTTGATGGAGGGGGAGCGGACTTCGATGTCGTAGGTCGACACCACGTCGACGCGGCCCTCGAACACCGCCTTGACCACTTCCTGCCACGGCCGGGTCGACAGGGGGTAATAGCTGAGCGGGCGGAAATCGGCGTTGAGCACCAGCGCGCGCCAGTCGGACGGCGGAGCCTTCAGGACCTGCATGGCCGCCTCCGGCGCATCAGATCGCTTCTGGGGGAGCAGCACTGTTTGAAGACGTATCTCCTTACACACGCGTTATCCACAGCCCTATCTGAACCCGATTCTGCCTTAACGAAAGGCCAAATTTCAATGAATTTTTTATGGCAGCGGCGGTGCAACACCGCCAACTCAATTGACCTTTTCCGCCCCTGCCTGACTCTACCCCGTCTTCACTTCACCTCTCCCCTTTCAAGGGGAGAGGACGAGAGCTGAGCGTAGCGAAAGCGATCGGGTGAGGGGGCCCCGCCACCACTTCGCGCATCCGGGACAAACATGTATAGCAGGCCATGACCTTTCGCACACGCTTCGCCCCCTCGCCGACCGGCTACCTGCACCTTGGCCACGCCTTCAGCGCCCTGACGGCCTATGAGGCCACCCGCGACGCCGGCGGCGAACTCCTGCTGCGCATCGAGGATATCGACCACACGCGCTGCCGTCCCCAGTTCGAGACCGCCATCTATGAAGACCTGGCCTGGCTCGGCATCGACTGGCCGCAGCCGGTCTTGCGCCAAAGCGAGCATCTCACCGACTACCAGGCAGCGCTCGACCGGCTGAAAGCCCTGGGCGTGGTCTATGCCGACCACCGCACGCGCAGGGCCCAGGTCGAAGCCGCCCTCTCCGCGCCACAGGACGCAACTGACCCCTCCGGCGGTGTTTCACCCGATCCGGCGTGGCGCCTGTCGCTCGACGCCGCGCGCGAATATCTCGGCCACGCCTATGACGACCTGCACTTCAACGACAGCGGCACGGACCATCCCGCCCGTCCCGAGGTCAATGGCGACATCGTCCTCGGCCGCAAGGACATCGGCGTCGCCTACCACCTCTGCGTCGTCGTCGATGACGCCCGCCAAGACATCAGCCACATCATCCGCGGCCACGACCTGTTCGACGCCACCCATACCCAGGTCCTGTTGCAGGCCCTCCTCGGCCTTGCCACGCCGCAGTACCGCCATCATGCCCTCCTGCTCGACGAGCAGGGCCGCCGCCTGGCCAAGCGCAAGGGCTCGACGTCATTGCGCGACTATCGCGCCGACGGCCTGACGCCTGCCGAGGTCAAGGCGCTTCTGGCCGCCGCGCCACGAGACGTTCCGGCATGAAAAAACGCGGGCCGCCGAAGCGGACCCGCGCCATTTTCACATCCGGTTGTCCGGTTGTTCAGAGCGGCTTGATGTCGACAGCGGCGGTCTTGCCGCGTTCGCTTTGCAGCTCGTACGACACCCGCTGTCCGTCCGACAGGCCTTGCAGGCCGGCGCGCTGCACGGCGGAAATGTGAACGAAGACGTCGTTGCCGCCTTCTGCGGGCTGGATGAAACCGAAGCCCTTCGTGCTGTTAAACCACTTAACCGTACCTTCGGCCATGTGAGCTCTCCTTGGTTGCGAGCTGTTATCGAGGCGCGACCGGGCGAGCCCACCCGCGCACAATCGTGGATCTCGGTAGCAGCAGGTCGAAACCAAAGCGCCGGCGTGGCCGCCGTCACCCGGGTTCCCATTGATCTTGGCAGCCGGAGTAACGAATTGTATCAGGATAAAGCCGCAAGGTCCGCGTCCGGTCAAACAAAAATACGTCCGATCCGGCGAATTTGCTGAAGAATCCGCAGCGATTCTGGCCAAAATGTCCCACTTTTCGCCTCAAAGGGTGTAAATTTGCCGCAAGACGGCTGCGCATCGGTCATCAAAAGTGCTAAGCCTGCGTCATGATCGCCGGCCCTTCACCCGCGCGCCGGCTTTGTGATTCCATACCCGAGGCTCCATGCGACCACCTTCCGTCCGTTCCTGGCTGCTCAGGGAAGTGCTGTCCCTGCCGGCGGCGGTGCTGCGCGGCCTGGCGGGCGGCGGCGTGGTCCATGTCGGCGGCCGCACCCTGGATCCGCAGATCCAGTTCCTGTGGCGGGCCTGGTTCAACGCCACGCCGGGCCGCACGCCCCTGGGCCTCGCCGGCCGCGACCTCGACGAGGTCCGCGTCGAATGGGCCGAAACCGTCGCCCAGATCGGCATGCCCCACGGCCTGCGCGTCCGCTATGAGCCGATCGGCGGCGAAGCGGCCAGCGCCACCTTCGGCCTGGCGCCGATCAACGGCCTGCTGATCCGGCCGCAGGAAACCGCGCCCGATGCGCCCCTGCTCGTCTTTTTCCACCAGGGCGGCGGCGTGCTGGGCCCGTCCCTCCTCAGCCGCGCCTTCTGCGCGGTCTTCGCCGAAGCCGCGCGCTGTCCGGTCCTGCTGCCCGATTACCGCCTGGCGCCCGATCATCGCTTCCCGGCCGCCGGCGACGACGCCCGGCTGGCCCTGGACTGGGCCCAGGCCAATGTCCTGCGCCTGGGCGCGGCCAGCGGCAACATCGCCATCGGCGGCGTGCTGACCGGCGCCAACCTGGCCACGCGGCTGTGCATGGACCTGAAGCGCGATTTCAAGCCTCTGCCGGTGGCGCAACTCCTGATCACGCCGCTGGTCGACCTGTCCGACCCGGCGATCAAGGCGGACGCCGCGTCCGGCCTGTGGCCCCTGACCTCCGCCGACATCGAGCTGATGATCGCCACCTATGCCGGCGCCGGGATCGAGCTGACCGACCCGCGCATCTCGCCGGCGCTGGAAAAGCTGATCATCGGCCAGCCGCGCGCCCTCATCGCCTCGGCCGGGCTCGACCCCCTGGCGGCCCAGGGCGAAGCCTTCGCCCGCCGCCTGGCCCAGGCGCGCACGCGCACGGTCTACCGGCGCTACGATACCCTGCCGCTCGGTTTCGACCTGTTCGCGGGCCTGGTCGACACCGCCCGCGCCGCCACGGCCGATATCGCTGCCGCCTGGCTCGACCTGCTGCGTACCGGCCGCCCAGACGCGGCCGAAGACGAAGCCGCCTGAGCGTGCTGGCGTCCCTCACCGCCTATGCCGGGCAGGGTGACGCGGAAACACCGCTGCCGGTCGATGACTGGGACCCGCCGTTCTGCGGCGATATCGACATGCGCATCGCGTACGACGGCGCCTGGCATTACAACGGCACGCCGATCCTGCGGCCGTCCCTGGTGCGGCTGTTCGCGCGCCTGCTGCGCCGGGACGGCCAGGCCTATGTCCTCGTCACGCCGGTCGAGAAGGTCGGCATCACGGTCGAGGACGTGCCGTTCATCGCCGTCACCATGAACCAGGAGGACGGTACACTGGTTTTCCGCACCGGTGTCGGCGACACGGTCGCCGCCGGCCCGGACCATCCCTTGCGCTTCGTCATCGATGCCGAAGGCGCTTTCGTGCCGTACGTCCATATACGCGGCGGCCTTGAGGCGCGCCTGTCGCCTTCCCTAGCCCGCGACCTCGCCGCCCTGGCCGAGGTCGCGGACGGCCACTTGGGCATTCGCTCTGGCAACAGCTTTTTTACCATAGGGCCGGCCAATCAGCTTTTCGATTCTGCCGGATGAAGCCTATGTTCAGCACCGGTTCATGCGCCCGGTCCTAGACTCGGGCGCAAGGGGGCGAAGAACAGCAAGAGGTTTATCGCCATGAAACGCCTTACCACCCAACACCTGATCACCGCTGCCGCCGCCTGCCTTGCCGCGGGTCTGCTGGCGTCGGGCACGCCGGCGGCGGCCCAGTCCTACCATCACCATCGCGACGGCTACAGCGACCGCGGCTATGACCGCGGCGGAGACCGTGGCTGGCACGACCGCGGCCGCGGTTACGATCGCGGCGGCTATCGCGGTTCCGCCTACGGCGGCTGGCACGAGCGTTCCAGCTGGTATCGCGGCGGCTACGTCTCGCGCGACGACTGGGATCGCGGCGCCTATATCGACTACCGCTACCATCGCGGCCTCTATCGCCCGCCCTACGGCTACGAATGGCGCCGCGTCAACGACCGCTATGTCCTGGTCGCCGTCGCCACCGGCCTGATTGCCGCCATGATCGACAGCAACTACTAGATCCCGGCCGGACTGAAGCAAAACGGCGCCCTTGCCGGGGCGCCGTTTTTTGTGACCGGACCACATTGCGCCCTTACTTCGGCTGTGGCACATCTTCGTCACCGGGGTAACTTCTTTGATGGGAAAAGATTTCCATGAAACGCCTGCTTACAACGGCAGCCCTCTGCGCCCTGTCGCTGACCTTCGCAACCGGCGCCGCCCATGCCAGCCCGCGCCATGACCACCACCATGCATCCTATAGCTGGCACGACCATTCCGACTGGCGCCGTGGCGGCTACGTCTCGCACGACGACTGGAATCGCGGCGAGCGAGTCACGGATTATCGCCGTTATCACCTGAAGCGCCCGCCCTCGGGCTATGAATGGCGCCGGGTCGACAACAACTACGTCCTGGCGGCTGTGGCGACCGGCCTGATCGCCTCGTACATCGCCGGCCACTAAGGCGGCTTGAACACAAGACGGAACGGCGCTCCCTCACCCGGAGCGCCGTTTTCGTCTTACAGCTTCAGCATCCTGGCCGCGAACGCCGTATCTTCCAGTCCGAAGGCGCCCAGCGCCGCCAAGAAGATGCCGGTGGCGTCGATTCCCGCCTCGGCATATTGCGCCGTCATGCTGTCGTGATCCTGGAAGCGGTCCGGCAGGGTCAGGGTGCGGATCTTCAGCCCGTGGTCCAGCGCGCCCTCGCCAGCCAGGAAATGCAGCACGAAGGCGCCGAAGCCGCCCATCGCGCCCTCCTCGACCGTGATCAGGCATTCGTGGTGCCGCGCCAGCTGCAGCACCAGCTCGCGGTCCAGCGGCTTGGCGAAGCGCGCATCGGCCACGGTCGTCGACAGCCCGCGCGCCTGAAGCAGGTCGGCCGCCTTCATGGCGTCGGACAATCTGGCCCCCAGCGACAGGATCGCTACCTTGGAGCCTTCGCGCAATATCCGCCCCCGCCCGATCGGAAGCGCCGCCGCCATGTCCGGGATCTCGACGCCCGTGCCCTCGCCGCGCGGATAACGGAAAGCACACGGACCCTGGTCGTAGTCCGTCGCGGTGGCGATCATCGCCGCCAGTTCGGCTTCGTCGGCCGCCGCCATGACCATCATCTGAGGCAGGGCGCCTAAGTACCCGACATCGAACGCCCCGGCGTGGGTGGCCCCGTCCGCCCCCACCAGCCCGGCCCGGTCGATGGCGAAGCGCACCGGCAGGTTCTGCAAGGCGACGTCGTGCGCCACCTGGTCGTAACCGCGTTGCAGGAAGGTCGAATAGATGGCGCAGAACGGCTTCATGCCATCGGCCGCCAGGCCGGCGGCGAAGGTCACGGCGTGCTGTTCGGCGATGCCGACGTCGTAGCACCGGTCGGGAAAGACCTCAGCGAAACGGTCGAGCCCCGTGCCCGACGGCATGGCGGCGGTGATGGCGACGATCTTCGGATCGACCTGCGCCCGCTTGATCAGCTCGGCGGCGAAGACGTCGGTATAGCTTGGCGCATTGCCCTTCGGCTTCGACTGCTCGCCCGAGACGACGTCGAACTTGGCGACGCCGTGATACTTGTCGGGCGCGTTCTCGGCCGGGGCATAGCCCTTGCCCTTCTGCGTCACCACATGGACCAGGACCGGCCGGTCGTTGATGTCGCGCACCCGCTTCAGCACCGCCAGCAGGTGCTCCATGTTGTGGCCGTCGATCGGCCCGACATAATAGAAGCCCAGTTCCTCGAAGAAGGTGCCGCCGGTCACCCAGGTCCGCGACAGTTCCTCGGACTTGCGCACCAGCTCGAACATACTGCGCGGCAGGCGTTCGGCGACGCTGCGGCCCCAGCGCCGGATCGACTGGTACGCCCCGCCCGACACCAGGTTGGCCAGGTAGGCGCTCATCCCGCCGACCGGCGGGGCGATCGACATGTCGTTGTCGTTGAGGATGACGGTCAGGTTGCGCGTCGTCTCGGCGGCGTTGTTCATCGCCTCATAGGCCATGCCGGCCGACATTGAGCCGTCGCCGATCACCGCCACCACCTTGTTCGTCCCGCCCTTCAGGTCGCGGGCGGCGCAGAAGCCCAGCGCCGCCGAGATCGAGGTCGCCGCGTGCGCCGCGCCGAACGGATCGTAGGGGCTTTCGGAGCGCTTGGTGAACCCCGACAGCCCGCCGCCTTGCCGCAGCGTGCGGATGCGATCGCGCCGCCCGGTCAGGATCTTGTGCGGATAGCACTGATGGCCGACATCCCAGATCAGGATGTCGTCAGGCGTGTTGAAGATGTGGTGCAGCGCGACGGTCAGTTCGACCACGCCCAGCGCCGAGCCCAGGTGGCCGCCGGTCTTCGACACCACGTCGATGGTTTCGGCGCGGACTTCGTCAGCCAGGGCGCGTACCTGGGTCGGACTGAGGTTCCGGATGGCTTCGGGCGTATGCAGGCTGTCGAGGACAGGCGTTTCAGGAGGCATTCAATGCAGCCGGTTTCTGGTGCAACAACAATCGCCCAACTCAGTTGCGCCGGTTAAGAACGAAGTCAACACTTTCGCGCAAGTATCGCGCGCTTCCGCCGAAAATATCAAGTCTTGATCGCGCCTGGTCGCTCAAAATGCGGACCCGCGTCTTGGCTTCCTCAAGGCCCAGCAGGGTGACGAAATTGGTCTTTCCCCGGGCGGCATCCTTGCCGCCGGCCCCCTTGCCCATCAGATCGGCGTCGCCCTCGGCGTCCAGCACGTCATCGGCGATCTGGTAGGCCAGGCCCAAGTCCTGGGCGAAGTGCAGCAGCGACATGCCTTCCTTTTCCAGCACGTCGGCGACGACCAAAGGGATCTGGAAGGCATAGACAATCAGCGCCCCGGTCTTCAGCCGCTGCATCCGCGCCACCCCGCCCAGGTCGTCGTGGACACCGATCAGGTCGATCATCTGGCCGCCGGCCATGCCCAGCGGCCCCGCCGCCGCCGCCAGCAGCCGCACCAGTTCGCAGCGCACATTGGGGTCTTCGTGCGTGTCGTCGCTGGCCAGGATCTCGAAGGCCACGCTTTGCAGGGCGTCGCCGGCCAGCACCGCCGTCGCCTCGTCATAGGCGCGGTGCACCGTCAGTTGCCCGCGGCGCAGGTCGTCGTCGTCCATGCACGGCAGGTCGTCGTGGATCAGGCTGTAGGCATGGATGCATTCCAGGGCGCACGCCGCCCGCAGGACCGAATTTTCGTCGGCGTCGAACAGCCGTGCCGCTTCCAGAGCGAAGAAGGGCCGGATTCGCTTGCCGGGCCCCAGCGCCGCGTAACGCATGGCTTCAGTCAGCCGCATCTCGGCGCCTTCGCCGCGCGGCAGGAGCTGGTCCAGCGCCATGGTGACCAGGTCCGCCGTCTCGGCCATACGTTGCCTCAGTGGCGGCAGGTCGGTATTGGCGGCAACCGGGGTCAAGCGGCAAGTTTCCTATTCCAAAAACTCCGGATTTCGACTTCCGAAATCCGGCAAGCGCCAAGTCTTTCAGCAAAAAGGTGCACGCCCGAGCTTATGCGAGGCATCTCTTAACTAAAATCAGCGGGCACGACGCCTTCGGCGGCGCCGGACTTGCCGAGCGAGATTTTCTCGACCTGAAGCCTCGCAGCCTCCAGCCGCGCCTCGCACAGCGCCTTCAGTTCAGCGCCCTTTTGATAAAGTTCCAATGACTTTTCCAGCGGCGCGCTGCCCGATTCCAGCTCGGCGACGATCTTTTCCAGTTCCTTCAGCGCCTGCTCGAACGACACTTCGCTGGTTTCGGCCATGGTCTTTTTCCTTACCGGAGACGCAGTTCGTAGCGGCGGCAACCCCAGTATTTGAAGCCCTGCTCGACCGTCTTTATAAAGCCCATTTTCTTCAGTTCAAGGCTGATCAGCAAATTGAAATAGCCGTGCGCCAGCACCAGGACGTCGCCGCCCTCGCGCGCCTTGCCGACCAGGAAATCGGCCGCCGTCCGGGCCCGGACCAGAGCTTCCTTGCGCGTCTCGCCGCCGGCGTTCGTGTTGGTGTACCACCACCAGGTCCGCGCCACCCAGCCCCAGCCCGACGAATTGGGCGAAAACTTGATGAACGACGGCAGGTGCGGCGGCGGCAATGGCGCCTCGACCAGCATGGCCAGTTGCTCGAACGGCTTGTCGCCGCAGATCGCCTGGGCGGTTTCGATCGAACGGCGCAGCGTCGAGGAATAGATGTAGCGGGCATCGTGCGCGAAGCCGTTGAGGCAGTGCGGCGGGATCTGGCCTTCCAGCAGACCGGCCTCCTCGTACTTCGCCCACCAGTCGCGATAGCCCTTCCAGTCCAGCTTGACGCGCCGCGACAGGGCCGGTTCGCCATGCCGCACCAGGGTGATCGCGCCCATAGCCCCAGTCTTCGACAGAGATGTCTTTGGCGGCGCCGCCTCAGTCTGGTTATGGTCTCGCACCCGGCCCCCAATGGGCGAGCCCGGATGACCGGATTCGCCGTTGGCGTTAACAACAGGCGATGTTGGTAACGTTCCGTGAGCGGAGGGGCAAGTGTTTTATGGCCGGCAACCCGGAGCCTCTTTCTTATACCTCCCCATCTTCGATGGGGAGGGGGACCGCACGAGCGCGTAGCGCGAGATGTGGTGGTGGGGCGTCTTGCTTCAAACCCGCCTCAACTCATCCCGCGTTCGTGCCTCATGGATACAGCGGCTCGCCATTATCATCGCGGGATATCACCACACGCCCGGCAATGTGATGTCCCAGAGGTATCGCCGGCGGCACGGATGGATTATCAGGATAGGACTTGCCGTCGAAACGCAGGCGGGCTTCGTATCCGTGCCCAGCATATATGCCATATTCTCTTTGCCAGACGCCAATATCCGGCCGGCCGTGATTTGACGTTGAAAGCACACGGATCGGAAGCAGGGAAATCGTCATATCGGTCACGACGCGATAACCGTTCCGCCACGGCTGCAAGACTACCAAATGGCATCCACCGCTACCGCACCAATCGTGTCCCGACAGGTAAGCCAGGATTTCGACCCCGCCGCTCGCCAGCGGCACCCTGGCCACCGCGACCCGCGCCGTCGTGTCCGGCGGATCACCGTCGCGAACGGCGAATTTCTGCAAGGCGGTCCGAAGGTGGCCGTCAACCGGCTCCGCCGCCTCTACGCGCGACGCCATCATACAGGTCGCCAGAAACAGCGCGAAAACAAGGCTTGTCCGCACGCTCAATCCGCCCGCACCAGCTCCAGGTGCACGACATTGGTCCGCGACGTGCGGAAGCCGGCCTCGCAATAGGCCAGGTAGAACAGCCATAGCTTGCGGAAATTGGCGTCGAAACCCTTGATGCGGCCTTCCTTCCACGCGTCCTCGAAGCGGTGACCCCATTGCTTCAGCGTCTCGGCATAGTCCTGGCCGAACTTGAAGTCGGAGATCAGCTTCAGCCCCGCCGCCCTGGTCTGCTCGACCAGCTTCGAGGCCGACGGCAGCATGCCGCCCGGGAAGACGTATTTCTGGATGAAGTCGGCGCGCTTGCGGTAGTCCTCGAACATCTCGTCGGCGATGGTGATGATCTGCAGCCCAGCCTTGCCGCCCTGCTTCAGCACATCGTGCAGCTTGGTGAAATAGGCGTGCCAGTAGCTCTCGCCGACCGCCTCGAACATCTCGATCGAGACGACCGAATCGAACTGGCCCTCGATATCGCGATAGTCCATCAGCCGGATATCGACCCGGTCGGCCAGCCCCAGCCGTTCCATGCGCTCGACGGCGTAGTCGCGCTGCGCCGGCGAAATGGTGACGCCGGTGACCCGCGCCCCCACCGTCTCGGCGGCGTATTGCGCGAAGCCGCCCCAGCCGCAGCCGATTTCCAGCACGTGCTGGTCGGGCCGGAGGTCGACCAGTTGCGCCAGCTTGGCGTATTTGGCGTTCTGCGCCGCGCCTAGGTCCTTGTGCTCGCGGAACCGCTCGCCCTGGAACAGCGCCGACGAATAGGTCATGCTCTGGTCCAGCCACTGGTCGTAGAAATTGTTGCCCAGGTCGTAGTGGGCGAAGATATTGCGCTTGGAGCCTTCCTTCGTATTCCTGTTCAGGGCGTGCAGCCATTTGTTGACCGCCTGGACGAAGGCGTTGCCGGTGAACAGCTGGCCCAAGCGCTGCGAATTGAGCGTCAGGACCTCCAGCAGGGTCGCCAGGTCCGGCGTGTCCCACTCGCCTTCGCGGAACCCGTCGCAGAAGCCGATGTCGCCGGCGCGCATCACGCGGTTCATGAAGTTGAAATTGCGGACCTCGAGCGTGCCCTTCGGCCCCGCCTCCTTGCCCTCGATCGGCATGTGCGCGCCGGACGGCAGGACAACGTCGAGCACGCCGACCTGCCACGCCTTTTTCAGCATGTCGATGCCCTTGCGGACATGGAACGGCAGCGATTTCAATTCAGCTTCGGGGGAGACGATGTCGGACATGAGCAGCCTTGATGCGGAAGGATATGACTCATACGCAGGCCGCCGGCGTTCAGACCCGCGCGCCCCACCAAATATGGCGCAAATTTATCAAAAAACAATAAGGCTGAAGGTGTGGCGCGGCTTGATTTAGCGGCCCAGATGTCCGGTTATGCGTTGGAATCGCGGCTCATCACGGAATGGGGCCAAATCATCATCAAAAGCTCCAGGCGTGGAGATATCCCAAAGACGCTCACGGAAAATGGGATCGATTTCCACAGCGCGGGCAGCACAATCCATCGCATTGTCAAATGTCGAATCAAGCTGCACGTCTTTGTCTTTTACATCTTTCTGCTTTTTCAGTGCCGTATATTTCTGGCCGAATGCCGCAGCAAGATAATACCAGTATTCCGCCCGTTTGGTTGCCGGGGAGTTTGCAAGATAGGCACTTAAATCAATGACTTTCTGGTATCCGCCATCTTTCACGTACAGCGCCTGAAGCATGATATTCAAGGCTTCGTCGACCGTAGGCGCCACACCGGAAACCAAGCCTTTGACATTGGGATTTTCCGACGCCTGAGACAGTTGCACAGCCAAGTTCTTGACTTCCGTGCGCGCATCGCCGGACAAGGTTTGTTCGATATAGTTGAACTCCACAACCAATGTCAGGCGTGTATATATGTAGAACGCGATAAAGCCGGAGATGATGCCCACGACAAGAATCATCGGGCCAAGGGTTGGAATAAACTGCCCCATCTCGTCACAAGGGCCAGCCTTGCAAGGCAAAGCTCCTGGCATCGTCTTGAGGAACTCGCCAAAGCCCATCAGGTAACCACTCACTTTTGTGACCTGACTGAGGCCAACGCCGACCAGCATGGTCGTAAGCCAATCTGATATCCGCTCCAGGTTGGTATTGCTGGCCAGCCTCCGTCCGTCTCCAGGCGCAGTCTTGCCGTCAGGATTATCCTGCCTGTTTCCGGCCTGTCCTTGCACCAGAACTCTTGGAATACCAAAAAGGAATCCGAGTAAGCCGCCGACCGCACCCGCCGATAGCAGTATTAGCAGCAGAATGCATACCGAACGTATTCCCCCGCCAAACCCCATCAGCGAGACGCACAAAATCACCAGCCCCACTGCAAAAAGAGCGAAGCCACCCATTTCGAGCTGACTCTTGCGTCCGCTTTCAGCCATCCGCCTACCCCTGCGAGCATGCCTTTGGCAAAGGCTATCACAAATTGAAACAAGCAACCATACGAAGAAGCAATATTCTGCGTTACCGCTTTACCGTTACCGCGTGGCCGTCGTAGGCGACGCTCTTGTCGAAATCGTCGAAGTCGTCCGACGATGATGTTCCAGGCGCGATGAAGCGCACGCGGAAGGTCCGGCTGGCCACCATGCCGGGGTATGAGCCCGTGCGGTCGCCGATGGTCAGGGTGCCCGACTTGTCGTCCCAGGTGAACGGGATGCGCGTCGCGGCGCCATGCGTATATTGCATCGACACGCCGTCGTCCTCATAGAGGCTGAAGGCGCCGTCACGGCCGGTATAGATGTTGATCGTCAGGGGCGCGTCGGGCTTTTCATCGACATACTGCGTCACCGGTCCGACCGGGATCACTGAGCCCGCCCGCACGAACAGCGGGATCCGCGTCACCGGCGCGTCGGCGGTGACCGACTGGCCGCCCGCGTAACGCTGGCCGCTGTAGAAGTCGTACCATTCGACGCCGGCCGGCAGATACACGCTTCGCGACCGCGCCAGGTAGTCATGCACTGGCGCGACCAGCAGGGCATGGCCGAACATGTATTCGTCCTTGATGTCCTTGACCTTGTCGTCGCTCTCGAAATCCATCACCAGGCCGCGCATGATGGTGCCGGAGCTGTAGTACGTGTCCGACGCGGTGGTATAGATATAGGGCATCAGGCGGTAGCGCAGCTTGTCGTACCACACCATGGCGTCGCGCATGTCGGAATTGTCGGGCGAGATGTTGTAGATCTCGCGCTTGACCACCTCGCCGTGGCTGCGGAACAGCGGCGAGAAAGCCCCAAACTCGAACCAGCGCAGGTTCAGCTCCTGCCATTCGCGCAAATCCTCCGGCTTGATCGGCCCGTTCCAGTCGACGCGGTTCTCCTGCGCCGCGCCGACATCGCCGCCCTGGTAGCGGTTTTCCTGGGCATAGCCGCCGATGTCGTGTGTCCAGTTGGGGATGCCCGACATCGAGAACTCGACGCCGGCCGAGATCTGGTCATAAAGGTTGTTCCAACGCCCGGCCGTATCGCCCGACCACGCCGCCGCCGAATTGCGTTGCAGGCCGGCGAAGCCTGACCGCGTCAGGATGAACTGGCGCTTGTCCGGCTGGTCGCGCCTCAGCCCGTCCATCATCGCCGTGGTGTTCATCAGGGCATAGGGATTATGCACCAAAGCCCCCGGCCCCATCTGGGTCGGCGTGATCAGCTTGGCGAAGTCGTCCGGCCGCTCATTGGAATTGACGTCCGGCTCGGTATTGTCCATCCACCAGGCGTCGAAGCCCTTGACCACCAGGGTGTCGTGCAGCTGGCGATAATAGATGTCGCGCGCTTCCTGGTTATAGGGCGAATAGTGGCTGTTGAGATAGCCCGGCCCGACCCAGTCCTTCGTGCCGTTCTTCACGTTCTGCTCGAACATGTAGCCCTTGGCGTCCAGTTCCTTGTAGTTGTCGGTATTGGCGTAGAACTTGCCCCAGATCGAGATCATGATGTGG
>OUNJ010000369.1_pt2 | contig 58410 bp, 68 predicted proteins | sample 1755361 | NCBI WGS metagenome assembly OUNJ01 (sample SAMEA3914825, study PRJEB12502) | metagenome | biome: forest; material: soil | place: USA | collected 2012-03-12 | depth 0.1 m
CGATCTGCGCCGCCATATGGGCGAGGGGCTGATGGGCAAATCGGCGCGGGAAGTGATGACGAAAAATCCGGTGACGATCACCCCGCAGATGCTCGCGGCGGAAGCGCTCGGCATCATGAACGGCAAATCGATTACCACGCTGTTCGTGCTGGAAAACGGCAAGCCCGTCGGCATCCTCCACATCCATGACGCACTGCGCGCCGGGGTGATGTGAGCGTGGCCGTCGAACCGCGCAACGAAGGCCGCACGGGCCTTTCCGCCTGGTGGGCCGTGCGCGAGGTGGATTATCTTTTCTCGCGCCTCGGCCATTACACGCGCTTCGTCGCTTACAGCAAATGGTCGCTGATCGGCATCGTGCTGGTGCTGACGCTCAGCCTCATCGGCTGGCCGCTGCTGACGAAGGATAAATCCGGCATCCGCGTGTCGTTCGTCGATGCGAAATCGGTGAAGGAAAAACCGGTGAGCCCGGTGATGCAGAACCCGATTTATCGCGGCATCGGCAACCATGGGCAGCAATTCAAAATGGTGGGGCGCACGGCGACGCAGCAAACGCCGACGCTGGTGATTATCGACCACCCGGAAGGGCAGATGCTGAAGGAGAATAATGGCTGGAATTACCTGACGGCGGACCGCGCGGAATACCAGCAGGACAAAAAAATCATCGATCTTTACGACAATGTGACGCTGGTGGATGATAAGGCAAACACGTTCAACACCATCCACGCGACGGTGCTGATGCCGAGCATGGATGTGTCGGGCCATGACCCGATCACGGGGGTGGGCGACCTCGGCAACATCCTTGCCAGCAGCTTTGAAATCAAGGATAAAGGAACGCACTTTATTTTTTACGGCGGCGCGCAGCAGCTCAAAGTGACGGTGGATCGGGCGAAGAAGAATGAAAAAAAATAAAAAAACGGGGATGGTGATCGGGCTGGTGGGAATGATGGCGGCAAGCCAGGCGTTCGCGCAAACCGCATCCGCGCCCGCGACCGCAGCCGCGCCGACCAACGGCTTCCAGAAAAACCAGCCGATCGAGATTTCCTCGGATAAGCTGGATGTCTACCAGGACCAGCACAAGGCGATTTTCACCGGCAATGTCATCGCCGTGCAGGCGGATAAGACGCTGCGATCAGTGACGATGACGGTGTACTATCGCGACAGCAACCCGGAAAAACCGGCGAAGCCAGCCAAGCCCGTGAAACCCGGCGCGTCGGTTCCGCCGCCCGCACCGCCGACGCCGCCAAGCCCGAAACCGACGGACCCGGAAGGCGCGCAAGGCATCTACCGCATCGACGCGGATGAGAATGTGGTGTTCACCACACCGACGGAAACGGCGGTCGGCGACAAGGGCATTTACGATGTGGATGCGAACACCATCGACCTCACGGGAAAAATCGTGACGCTCACGCGCGGGCAGAATATTCTGAAAGGCACGCATGCGGTGTATGACATGAACACGGACCGCAGCGTGCTGACCAATAACGGCACGGTGGTGGATGGCAACGGAAACGCGAAACCCGCGCGCGTGCACGGGCTGTTCGTGCCGACCGGCGGCGATGACAGCGCGCCCGCGAACGATAAAAAAGGCAAGAAAGCGGGCGCGAAACAAGCGGGCGCAACGGGTTCTTCCTCCGCAAACATTTCCCAACCGGTGAGCAGCAATGGCCAGTGACGATAATGGTTTTGGCGACGAATGGCTGCTGCGTCCGAAGCAGCCGGGGCCCGCGAACAGCAACGAGCCGCCCGCGCCGCATGATTATTTGCCGGTGAGTGTCGAAGAATTCCCCGCCTTCGTGCCGAACGTGCCGGAGGTCGTCGTCGCCATGCCGCGGCCCGAGCCAGCGGGGCCAAAAAAGCCGGTGCTGGTCGAGAAAGAATCCGGCCTTTCGGTGCGGAATCTCGGCAAGCAATATGCGCGGCGCCCGGTCGTGCGCAACGTGTCGCTCGACGTGCAGCGCGGCGAAGCGGTGGGGCTGCTCGGGCCGAACGGCGCCGGGAAAACCACGTGTTTTTACATGATAACCGGCCTCGTCGCGCCGGATTACGGCACGATCCATTTGGATGGCGTGAACATCACCAACCTGCCGATGTATCGCCGCGCGCGGCTGGGGGTGGGCTACCTGCCGCAGGAAACCAGCATTTTCCGTGGCCTCACGGTCGAGCAGAACATCATGGCGGTGCTGGAAGTTTCAGAGAGCGACCCGCAGACGCGCCAATCCATGCTGGATGAATTGCTCGCGGAATTTTCGATCACGCATCTGCGTTCGTCACCTGCCGTTGCGCTGTCGGGCGGGGAGCGCCGCCGCGCCGAGATCGCGCGCGCGCTGGCCGGGCGGCCGAGCTTCATCCTGCTCGACGAACCGCTGGCGGGGATCGACCCAATCGCCATCGCCGAAGTGCGCGACCTCGTGAAACACCTGAAAGACCGCGGCATCGGCGTGCTGATTACCGACCACAACGTGCGCGAAACGCTCGACGTGATCGACCGCGCTTACATCATCCACGAAGGCTCCGTGTTGTTCGAGGGCGCACCCAAAGACATCGTGAATAACGAGGAAGTGCGGCGGGTTTATTTGGGTGAGAAGTTTAGTTTGTAGGGGCTGGGGTCTGGGGACTAGGGGCTGGTAAGGAAATTTATGGCTGGCGTAAAAAGTTATCGTGATTTGCAAGTGTGGCAATTAGCAAAAATGCTGGTGAAAGATATTTATATCCACACACAGACTTTTCCAAAAGATGAAACCTATGGATTGACCCAGCAATTAAGGCGGGCGGCAGTTTCATCCCTTCCAATATTGCTGAGGGGCATGCACGGGCCAGCCGCAAAGAATTTATGCATTTCCTATCAATTACTTTAGGTTCGTTAGCGGAAGCTGAAACGCAGCTCGAGCTGGCGGTTGATCTTGGCTATATTTCGATACAAGAAGTAAGCATCACCATGAAAAAGATGGACCAATTGGGGAAAATGCTGCGTGCGCTGGTTGCTTCGCTTAGTAGAACTCAGGCCGCTGCAAACCAGTCCCTAGTCCCCAGCCTCTAGCCCCTTGAATCCTTCCTATTTTTCTGGTACATTTCTTGCATAAAAACAATAACTGCAAGAACAGGGACCGCTCGCATGGTCGGAATGAAGCAGGAATTTCGGCAATCCCAGAACCTGGTGATGACCCAGGCGCTGCAGCAGTCGATTAAATTGCTGCAACTTTCAGCGGTGGAGCTTCAGGAATATATCGACGAGGAACTCGAGAAAAACCCGCTGCTCACCAAGGAAGAAGCCGAAAGCGAAGAACACCCGAACGAACTGGCCGCCGACGAGCCCGGCGCGGAAACGCCCGCCGCCGCGAGCGACGAGGACGAAGCACCGCGCGCCGAAACGCGCGAGATCGAGGTCACGGATTCCGATTATTCGGTGAACGAGGAACTGGTCGAGGGCAGCTACGGCGACGAGTGGAGCGAGGGCGAAACCATGCAGGTTTCTGCGGGTTTGCAGGGAAGTTCGGGCGGATATGACGAGGAGGGCGAGGGCTTCGGCATCGAGTCGGCGAGCGCGCGGGACAAGACGTTGCGGGAGCATTTGCTCGAACAAATCCATGTCGATATTACGGACCCGATCCAATTGCTCATCGCTGAAAAACTGACGGATATGCTGGACGAAACGGGCTATCTGCGCGAGGAAACGGCGAGCTTGGCCGAAAGCTTGGGCGCGACGCAGGAGGACATCGAAGCGGTCATCACCAAGCTGCAGCAGATGGAACCGGTCGGCGTGTTCGCGCGTTCGCTCACGGAATGCCTGCGTTTGCAGCTCGCCGATATGGACCGGCTCGACCCGGTGATGGAGACGTTCCTCGACAATATCGAGATGATGGGCTCGGGCGATGTGGCGGGCCTGCGCAAAAAATGCAATGCGGATGCCGAGGATTTCGCGCAGATGATCGCCGATATTCGCCGCTGCAACCCGAAGCCGGGCCTTGGTTTCGCGAGCGAGGATGTGCAGGCGGTGATTCCCGATGTGATCGTGCGCAAGGCAAAAGCGGGCGGCTGGCATTTGGAGCTGAACCCCGAAGCGATGCCGCGCGTGCTGGTGAACCGGCATTACGCGGCGGATGTGGGCGCGCGCAAGGAGGACAAGGAAGCGAAGAAATTCGTCAGCGAGCAGCTCGCGAACGCGAACTGGCTCATCAAGGCGCTGGACCAGCGGGCGAACACGATCCTGAAAGTGGCGACAGAGATCGTGAAGCAGCAAGATAAGTTTTTACAGCACGGGATTCGCTTCCTGAAACCGCTGGTGCTGAAGGATATCGCGGCGGCGGTGGGCATGCATGAATCGACCATCAGCCGCGTGACGACGAGCAAATTCATGGCGACGCCGCGCGGCACGCTGGAACTGAAATTTTTCTTCACGAGCAGCATCAACGCTGGCACGGGCGCAAATGATTTCAGCAGCAAAACGGTGCAGTATTACATCAAGGAACTGGTGGGCGCGGAGGACGCGAAGGAGATTCTGTCCGACGATGCGATCGTGAAGCGCCTCAAGGACCGCAATATCGACGTCGCGCGGCGGACGGTGACGAAATACCGCGAGGAGATGAATATTCCGTCGAGCGTGGTGCGGCGGCGGCAGAAGGCGGGTTAGCTGTCACTTCGAGGATGGCGATTCGGCGCCGCAAACTCCGTCATTGCGAGCGAAGCGAAGCAATCCAGTTTTTCAAGAGAGCATTAGTGGCGAAGACTCGCCACGCTGGATTGCCGCGGCCCAAGGGGGCCTCGCAATGACGCAGGAATGCAAGGCTTGCGCATTCAAAAGGCGGATAAAAAAGAAGCCTACCCGGTGAGGGGTAGGCTTTGTTAGTTAGTGTTCGGCAGTAACCAGAAAAGACTGTTTTTTGCATCATCAGCCTTTTGCTTGGCGGCCTGTAATTTTGCGAGCAATTCAGCCTGTTCCCTAAGAGAGATTCTGATGCTCCCTCTAAGAAAGTCACTGGCAAAAGTGCGAAGCGCTTTTGTTTCAGTCGTATCATGCATGTCCCAATCAGTATGATGACGAGCATCACGGATTAAGTTCAGCAGTTGACCCTCCGACAAACTTTGACAGTCATTTATCGAGGGCCGTTTGGAAATCCACTGCAAATGTCCAGTGATACTGAACACAAGGCAGAAGGCTCCGAATGCAGCCAACAGATATACTGGAATGAGAAGCTCATTCATGTGACATTCTCCTATGTCATAAAACAGGGATATACGATTCCCAAACGTACGCAGCGGATGCGAAAGTGCATCGCGATTCACCCGCAAGAAAGGGTGAAAGAAACGCTTCCCGCCGCTACCCCGAAGGATAGAAGCAAGGAAGCGTTTACGTCAGTGGCCGCTGAGCAGCCGGTTGAAGCCGTGGCCCAGTGCGGCAGACATCACGGGAACATGGATGACCAGTTCCCATGCGCACCACAGCAAGGCCGCCGCCGAAACGAAGACGATAACCCACCAATATCCCCAAGCAAGATAGTATTTGGGGTGGTATTTGTAGATGAACTTCTCCATCTGGATGGGGTGCGTCAATTCGTAGCGTTCGGAACGGATGAAGCCGAGCACAACGAGTGCACCGAAACCCCAGCCGAAGAACGCCCCGAAACCGACATCGACAGCATAGCTGGCGTCGGAAGTTTCGGGTATGGCGAACATGACGACCGCACCGATAGCCCAGCAGGTGAGACACAGCAGGACGCCGGAAAGCATGTAGAGCCATCCTTTGACCGTCTGCGGCACTTTGGGCAGCGGGTCGGTTGACCAGCCGTTTGCTTCGAGCGCTTGGATTTCCTCCTCGAAAGTTTTGAGTTTCGAGTCGGGCAATTCCAAGAGATCTTCCATGAGATCTTGGATCGGATCCGCGCTCGGCACGGCATGTAAACGTGACATGTAGTTATTCTCCTATGTCATAAAACAGGGATTACGATTCCCAAACGTACGCAGCGGATGGTTACATCCAAATAATCGCGGTGACGAACTGCTTGGCAGCTTGTGTACCGAGATAGCCAAGGCCGATCACTATCAACGCCACGATTCCGAAGAAATACGCGGTGTTGGCAAGGTAGGCCTGGTAAGGTGAAGGGGAATGCTTGCGCATGGTGTTTCCTTTCACTTGCAGCCGTATTGCAGGAGATTCCAGCAATGCGGCAAAAAATCAGAACGGGCGCCAGTTGCAGACGAGGGCGGCAGCGACGATCACGATGGTGACCACGATTCCGCCAAGCATCCATCGCCACTTAAAGTCGCCGAGTGAACTGCGATCGTAGTAGGGTGGCTGGTCGTTGCCTGTTCTGTTCGGGGGCTGCTGTCCGTCATTCGGGTTGCGGATGTCGGAGCGGCAGTCGGTTGCTTGAAGCATGAGTGATTTCCTTTTCACAAAAGCCGTGTGGAAATATTCCAGCACAGCGCGAGGGTGATGCGTTCTGCATCAAAAAGTACGCGTCCATGAAAAATGCCATGGAAAAAGATACTAGTAGACCCGGATATTCTAGCGCAGGCGGGCGCGGCTGAATGTGAAAGATTGGTGACAATTGGCTTATCCACGGGCACGGCACCTGCCTTCTTCCACCAAATATGACAATTTGATGACAATTGCGCCCGCCCCATGGATTTTTTGGCCAAAAACCGTTACGAATCACTTTTTTACAGGCAAGCATTTATAGAATTCTGCATAATTGCTGCACTGCGAAAATCCCGGGCAATCTTAACCAATCATTTAGGCTTTATGCGTAGGATGGGTAAGTATTTCAGCGAGGGGGAAGCGCATGGTGGGCCAGACGGAAGCGGTATCTATGGACGATAAGGAATGGCTGACGAAAATCGATGCGCTGGCAACCGCCGACCCGTCGCGCGCGCCAGCGAACATGAACCCGCTGCCTGCCGCCCCGGCCAACCTCGCCCCGAGCGGGATGGTGCCGATAATTCCGCAAACGCCGATTGTGGCGCAGGCCGAGCCACAGCCGGTGCAGCAGCAAGTGGCCGAACAGGCGCGGTTCGCCTCGACCGGCGCAGCACAGGTCGCAGGCGTCAGCAGCCATGTCGAAGCGGTGCCGCACGCCTCGGCGGATACGCGCTTCAAGCATAAAGTCATCAACACCGTGATGCCGAACCTCGGCCTGCTCAACCAGTTCATGCAGGACCAGGCGGTCGGCGACATCATGGTGAACGGGATCCATAGCATTTACATCGACCGCAACGGCAAACTGGTCGATTCCGGCGTGCGGTTCAAAAGCCACGAGGAAGTCTGGGCGCTGGCGGAAACCATCGTGAAATCGGTGGGCCAGAGCATTTCGCACGAACGGCCGATGGTCGATACGCGCCTGCCGGACGGTAGCCGGGTGAACATCGTCGCGCCGCCGATGGCGGTGGATGGGGTGAGCCTGTCGATCCGCAAATTCCCGAACCGGCAGATCACGCTCGAAACGATGGTGTCGAGCGGGCAGCTGACGCCGGAACTCGCAAAATTCCTCAGCGAATGCGTGGCGAAACGGCTGAACATCATCGTCTGCGGCGGCACGGGCTCGGGGAAGACGACCTTGCTCAACGCGCTGTCGGGCTCGATCGGTGCGGATGAGCGCGTGGTGACGATCGAGGATTCGGCGGAGTTGCGCTTGCAACAGCCGCATGTGGTGCGCCTCGAGGCGAAAATCGCGACGACGCAGGATAAATTGCATACGCAAGTCACCATCCGCGACCTCGTGAAGAACGCGCTGCGCATGCGCCCGGACCGGATCGTGGTCGGCGAATCGCGCGGGGCGGAAGCGCTGGATGTGCTGCAGGCGATGAATACGGGGCATGACGGCTCGATGACGACGCTGCATGCGAACACGCCGCGCGATGCGTTATCAAGGCTCGAAACGATGGTCGGCATCGCCATGCCGCAATTGGCGATTCGTCAGGTGCGCCAGCAGATCGCCAGCACCGTCAACCTCATCGTCAACATGTCGCGCTGCAAGGACGGCGTGCGGCGGGTGATGTTCGTCAGCGAAGTGTCCGGCATGGAGGGCGAGGTGGTGGTGATGCAGGACCTCGTGGTCTATAAGGACGACGCGCCGGGCCGCCCGGGCGGGTTCATCTGGGCGAACGGCGCGCCCCGCCACCAGCTTGTGACCGATGCGGCACGCTCCTCGGGAATGATGCGCGGAATCCGCTGATTGGGCGCGGGAATTGTTTCTTTTAAACCGCTGCGGAGTTAGCTTGGGTGCCATGAACCGCCATCCGCGAACGGGTACGCTATGACCGACGAAACTGCGCTACGCATCGCCTCCCTCGAGCGGCAGGTCGAGCTGCTAACGCGCCTCATCGCGCCCGGGCAACAGGCAGTGAGCGATACGCCGCTGCCGGAAGAACTGGACATGCAGGCCGCGCTCGCCGATGCGGTGCAGGCGCTCGCGCCGCTGAAAGCGCTGCTCGACGATGAAACGGTGAACGATATCCTCATCAACGGGCCGAAGAATGTATTCGTCGAGCGGTTCGGCAAGCTCGAAAAAACCGACCTTACTTTTCCGAACGACGCGCAGGTATTTTTGCTGGCGGAAGCGATTGCGAACCATATCGGTCGTCAGGTGAATGTGCGTAAACCCTTGCTGGATGCGCGTTTGCCGGATGGCAGCCGCGTCAACGTCATCGTGCGGCCGCTCGCGGTGGATGGCACGGCGATCTCGATCCGCAAATTCGCCAAGCGCTCGATCACACTCGACCATATGGCGAGCCAGGGCAACACGTCGCCGCAATTGTCGGAGCTGCTGAAAGTCATCGCCCATTGCCGGCTGAATGTGCTGATCTCGGGCGGCACGGGCTCGGGGAAAACGACGCTGCTCAACGCCGTGTCGGAACATATCGACCATGCGGAACGCATCGTCACCATCGAGGACGCAGCGGAGTTGCGCTTGCAGCAGCCGCATGTGGTGCGCCTCGAAACGCGGCCGGTGCGCACGGACAGGAACGAGGACGAAGTGACCATCCGCGACCTCATGAAGAACGCGCTGCGCATGCGCCCGGACCGCATTCTTGTAGGCGAAACCCGCGGCGCCGAAGCGTTCGACATGATGCAGGCGATGAATACCGGCCATGAAGGCTCGATCACCACCATCCACGCCAACCACCCGCGGGATGCGCTGGCGCGGCTCGAGAACATGATCATGATGGCGAACCTCAATCTGCCACCGCAGGCGATTCGCTCGCAGATCGCTTCGGCGATCCATGTGGTGATTCAGGTCAGCCGTATGAAGGACGGACAGCGGCGTGTGACGTTCCTCTCCGAAGTGGTGGGGATGGAGGGCGACATCATCACCATGCAGGATTTGTTCACCTTCCAGAACAAGGGCGAGGGGGCGGACGGCAAGCTCGCGGGTGAGTTCAAATGGTCGGGCATCATGCCGCGGTTTTTGCGGCGCGTGGCCTATTACGGCGAGGCGGAGCGCTTGTCGAACGCGCTCGGGGTGAAGCTGCCGAAATTATAGATTTTTAACTTACCCAACGTCGTTGCTGCGGTCGGTATTCATTTTGATGGATCCCGAAACAAGTTCGGGATGACGCTGTGGCGATAGCGGTGCCCCACACTCCGTCATGCTGAACTTGTTTCAGCATCCATCGAAAATATTTTTAACTACGCGCAGAAAATTTTGTGCATCCTCTTTCCTTATCCACTGGAAATTTAACGCCGACAGGCATATATTAGAGTTATGCAGTCATTATTGGATGCACTCCCCGCGCGATAGATTCACGCTCCCCATCAACTTCCCAACGAAAGAGGAAATCATGCAACTTCATATCTCGGGCCGCCATGTCGATTTGGGTGACGCATTCCAGCAGCATGTCGAAAAGCGTTTGAGCGAGGGTTTCAGCAAATATCTCGACCGGATCGTCAGCGTCGATGTGGTCGTGTCGAAAGAAGCGCACCACCAGTTCCGCGTGGATATCCACGGCAACACGGGCACGCATGCGGGTGTGATCGTGAAAAGCCAGGGCGGCGCGAGCGAGATTTACGCCGCGTTCGACGATGCGGCGACCAAGGCCGAGAAGCAACTGCGCCGCTACAAGCGTCGCATCAAAGGCCACCACAGCGAGGGCGGCACGAAGGAATCGCGCGCGGCGACGGCACGCAAATATATCCTGAAGCCCGAAGCGCATGACGCAGAACTCGAGGAGAAGGGCGCACCGGCAGTGGTTGCCGAAAAAGCGACCAACATCGAAACGCTCAGCGTCAGCAGCGCGGTGATGAAAATGGACCTTGCCGATTTGCCAGCGCTGATGTTTTTCAATGCGGGGAACGGGCGTATCAACGTGGTCTATCGCCGCGCGGATGGGAATATTTCCTGGGTCGATCCTGAGGGCGTGGCGGCTTAGGGTAGCCCCCAGCCGTCGTCCCCATGCTGCACCGCGCATAGGATTGCGCGCGGGTTCGTGATATAATGGTATTTTCCATCCTCTCGCGGAGGTTTTATGGACATGACCAAGCCACTCGCCCATGCCAGCGCATTCGCCTATGACGGCATCGGCTGCCTGCTCACCGGCGACACGGCCAGCGGCAAATCGCGGCTGCTCGCGGAAGCGGTGTATCACGGCGCGAAAATGATCGCGGACGACCAGGTGCAACTCGCGGTGGAAGGGGAGCAACTCATCGCCCGGCCCGTGCCGCATCTCAGGGGCATCCTCGAACTGCGCGGCTTCGGCCTCGTGCGGATGGCGGACACGCTCGACGCGCACCCGATCCACCTCACGGTGCGGCTCGATTCCGCGTCGCATGTACGGCTGCCGGAGCCATGCTCGCAGAAACATTGCGGGCTGAATATCCCGTATTTGCTGCTGCCGCCGCCGCCGAAACTGGCGATTATCTCGCTGCTGCTCTACCTGAAAGCGATGCAGGAAGGGCGCATCCTGCCGACGGATTGGCACCCGAAAGGGTAGGCCGCAATCAAACCATTGCATTTTGCACTGCACTGGCCTAATGCAGGCCAATGATCGGAATCATCGTAGTCACGCACGGCGCACTCGGCAATGAACTCATCGCCGTGGCGGAGCATGTAGTGGGCCGCCAGCAGGCGCTGATCCCCGTGCCGATCGGGCCGGAAGACGATATCGAGCGCCGCCGCAATGAAATCCTCAGCAAGGTGAAGGAAGTGGATGACGGCTCGGGCGTCGCCATCCTCACCGACATGTTCGGCGGCACGCCGAGCAACCTCGCGATCTCGGTGATGCAGCCGGGCACGATCGAAGTGGTCGCGGGCGTGAATGTGCCGATGCTCATCAAGCTCATCAGCGTGCGCAATTCGATGCCGCTGCTCACCGCTGTGATGACGGCGCAGGAAGCGGGCCGCAAATATATCAACGTGGCCTCGAACCTGCTGAAAAAGGCGGGCTAGTGGCGACCGCGCGCGCGACCATCGCCAATAAAAAAGGGCTGCACGCACGGGCTGCGGCCAAAGTCGTCAAAACCGCCTCTGCTTTCACCGCCCGCATCGAAATCACGCGCCTGCCGCGCCCCGGCGAAGAACAGGACCCGACGGCGAAAGCGGGCGCGACCTCGATCCTCAGCCTGCTCATGCTCGCCGCCGAACGCGGGGTGGACATCCAGCTCGACGGCGACGGCGCGGACGCGGAAGCGGCCGTGGCCGCGATTGTGGCGCTGGTGGACCGGAAGTTCGACGAGGAGGAGTAGGCCGGACCTGTTTTCCGCCTTAACCAATTATCCACCGTTTTCTATCCACCTTTAAATTAAATACGCGTAAAGCCATTTTTTGGTGAGGCCCGGCCACAGCCGTTCGCAAAAATGTCAAGTTGCGGTGCAAAAATATAATTTTCCGCTTGACCCGGTTTGCAGTTGCCTTACAAGGACCGGTTTGCTTTTATTGGGGTGTCACGTAAGACACGTTAGAGACCGGGCTCACCGGCTTTTTATCACCCCTCGGAAGCCTTCGGGCATTCCACAGAAGCAAAGGTAGGTTGATCTATGTCGTTACAAGCACATTACTCCGTTATCCAAGAAAAGCACCACCGGCTGGAAGGCCTCATCAACGAAGAATCGCACCGGCCATCCCCGGATTTGGCGATGCTGCAAACCCTGAAAAAACAAAAACTGCTCCTCAAAGAAGAACTCGAACGGATTCGCCACCTCGAACTGCAACGTCTCGACGCTGCGTGAGGTCGCGTCGCCTGCGCCGCCCTAGCATAAAGTCGGTCATGGATCATCCCAGCACGGATTTTATGATGCGACGCAGGCACACTCGATACCCATGCCTCGCGCAATGGGTCAGGCTCCATCACTAAGCTGATGGAACTTCGAGCGGGGGACTTACCAGTTCCCCATAACAGGAAGCCCCGCCGGCCTCATTGGCCCCGGGGCTTCTTTTTTGGGGGTGGAAATCAGAGAAAATTAGAATTGCCACAAGCGTCATTCCCCGAATCGTTCTTCACGATTCTAGGGGAATCCATCGCTTACGAATTCAGAAGGGATGGATTCCCCTAGAATTTTCCTCAAGAGAAAATTCGGGGAATGACGGTCTGTGGGTGCGGCCCGACTAAGCCGCTTCTTCCGCGTCCTCGTCCATCGTGACGTCCATGCCGAGGGCGCGTTTATAGAGGTCGAGCATGTATTCCTGCTCGCTGCGCTCGTTGGATTTCATCTTGCGCAATTTGAGTACGCCGCGCATGGCCTTGATGTCGAACCCGTTGGATTTGGCCTCGGCGAACACGTCCTTGATGTCGCTGGCGACCCCGGCTTTGTCCTCCTCGAGGCGCTCGATGCGTTCGATGTAGCTGCGCAGTTTGGGGACTTCGACCCCGCCCGTGGTAATTTTTTGCATAATGCTCACCTTTTTTGTTGTTTTGGTGTGGAAAAGGTAGCGCACCGGCCCGGCGCCCGCAACTTGGCGCTTGCCATTGTCCACAGCCGCGTGGTAAGTTGCCCGACCTAATTTCACTAACGCCTAAAATATTGTCGGAAGGGGGTATTGTTCGTGGTTGAAGTAGTTGTTCGTGATAACAACGTGGATCAGGCTTTGCGCGTGCTCAAGAAAAAGATGCAGCGCGAGGGAATCTACCGCGAGATGAAAATGCGTAAGCATTACGAAAAACCGTCCGAAAAACGAGTGCGCGAGGCTGGTGAAGCCGTTCGCCGCGCCCGCAAACTGGCACGCAAAAAATCGGATATGTTCGACTAGGCGATCGCCAAGTTGCATAATTCATAATGAAAAACCCCGCTGATTGGCGGGGTTTTTTATTGGCCCGATGGCAGGGGTAAAAATCCCGGCTAGCGCGTCCGCTGGTTGCTGGCATCGACCGCGCGTTCGACCTGCGTGAGATGGACCTGCTGCGGCTGGTAGCGCAGCTTGGCGGCGACGGAGCCGGTGAGCATAGCGAGCCGCTGGTCGATTTGCTCGCGGGCGATGGCGGAAAGCTCGGGCTTTTGGCCCTCGGCGAGGTGGGGATCGCGGTCGGCGCTTTTGTATTTTTGCAGCAGGGCGATTTCCTGCAATTGGCCGTGCTCGTTGAGCGCATCGCTCACGCAGGTGAGGCTTTTGGCGATTTCAATTTTTTCTTCCGGCGCGAGTTGCGGGCATTGGAACGCATCGACCCCGCGCTTATCGGCGTAATCCGAACCGGCGATGCCGTAGCCGCGCTCCTCGAAACTGCGCACGATATGGTACCAGGCGCCATAGATGGCGGAGCGGTCGCCTGTGATTTTCAGTTCGTTATGCTGCTGCCAGTGCGAGGCGTCGAGCCTGTTGGGATAGGCTTGTTCCAGCCACGCATAGGCCTGCCTATGCAGCCGGTTATCCAGCGCCGGGTGGTTGATGAGGCTGTGCTGATCGTCCATAGTGCCGCAGTGTAGTGTACCAGCCACTACCCTAGCAAGCGTGGTTTAAGAAAGGCTTAAGCTACAACGCTTTCAGCGCCTTCACCAGATTCTCCGTCGCGACCTTCGCATCGCCGAACAGCATCATCGTATTATCCTGATAAAACAGTTCGTTCTGGATGCCCGCATAGCCCGCCGCCATAGAGCGTTTGTTGAAAATCACGTTCCTCGCATCGCCGACATTGAGGATGGGCATGCCGTAGATGGGGCTTTTCGGGTCGGTTTTTGCGGCCGGGTTGGTGACGTCGTTCGCGCCGATGACATAGACCACGTCGGTGGTCGCGAAATCATTGTTGATCTCCTCCAGCTCGACGACGTTGTCGTACGGCACGTTGGCCTCGGCGAGCAGCACGTTCATGTGGCCCGGCATGCGGCCCGCGACGGGGTGGATGGCGTAACGCACGCGCACGCCCTTATGCTCGAGCGCTTCGGCCAGCTCGCGCACGGCGTGCTGGGCCTGGGCGACGGCCATGCCGTAACCGGGGACGATGATGACGGAATCGGCATTGCCGAGCAGGAACGCCGCGTCATCCGCCGCGCCGGTTTTCACCGGGCGTTCGTCTTTCACCGCCGGGCCGCCCGCGTCAGCGACGGTGCCGAAGCCGCCGAAAATCACGTTGATGATGGAGCGGTTCATCGCCTTGCACATGATGTAGCTGAGGATCGCGCCCGAGGAGCCGATCAAGGCGCCTGCGATAATCAGCAGCGGGTTACCGAGCGTGAAACCAATGCCGACGGCAGCCCAGCCGGAATAGGAGTTGAGCATGCTGACGACGACGGGCATATCCGCCCCGCCGATGGGGATGATGAGCAGCACGCCGAGCAGCAGCGCCATCGCGATCATCAGCAGGAACAGGATTTTCGCCTCGGTGGCGCAGAAGATGACGAGCAGCACGACGAGGCCCAAGCCCAGCGCGGCATTGATGAGGTGCTGGCTTTTGAAACGCACCGGCTTGCCGGAAATCAGCCCCTGCAATTTGCCGAACGCGATGATGGAACCGGTGAAAGTGATCGCGCCGATGATGACGCCAAGCGACATTTCGATGAGGCTGCCGAAATGGATTTCGCCGCTGGTGCCGATGCCGTAGGCTTCCGGCGACCAGAGGGCGGCGAGGGCGATGAGCACGGCGGCGAGGCCGACGAGCGAGTGGAAGGCAGCGACGAGTTGCGGCATCGCCGTCATCGCAATGCGTTTGGCGATCACGGTGCCGATCGCGCCGCCGACGATGATGCCAAGGACGGTGTAGGCGTAGCTATGCACTTGCGGCAGCGACAGGGTGGTGACGATGCCGATGGCCATGCCCGCCATGCCGTATAAATTGCCGCGGCGGGCGCTCACCGGCGAGGACAGGCCGCGCAACGCCATGATGAAGCACACCGCCGCAATCAAATAACTGATGTAAAAAATCCCGCTCATACGCTTGTCGCTTTCGATTTCATGGATTGGTACACGGCCGCGAGCACGAGCCCCGTGCCGATGCCTTTGAGGGTTTCCACCGCGAACCAGACGGCGGCGACGCTGCCCGGAATCGGCATATAAAGGTAGGATTTCGCTTCGACCGCGCCGATCAGCATCCCGGTCCAGAGGCCGTAGCCGATGCTTTTGCGGGTGACGCCGCCACAGCCCGTTTGCTGCTGCTTCATCATTTTCTTGTGCAATTTGCGGTAGCCGGTCGAGATGACGAGCGCGAGGATCAGCGGCAGCACGAAGCAGAAGGGAAAGAGCGTGCCCATTTCTTCCGGCGTGCGCCAGAGATGGGCGGGCGTTTTACCGTAGAAATCCAGCAGCAGCGAGCCATGCACCAGCCAGTCATAGGCGATGGAATAGACGGTGAGCGCGACGGCGCTGAGCAGCCAGCGCACCGTGCGGAAGGCGCTGAAGCAGGGTTTGCCGCCATCCGGGCAATGCGCCGTGCCGCAGGTTTTTTCGGTGCTGCTGTCCATTATTTGCCGCCTTTCGGCGCTTTTTTCTTGAACATGTCGAGCATGCGCTGTGTCACCACGAACCCGCCGAAAATATTGATGGAGGCGAGGGTGACGGCCACGAGACCAAGCGTGTGGCTGAAGCCGAAGCTTTGCGGCCCGAGCGCGATGATCGCGCCGACAATGATGATGCCGGAAATCGCGTTGGTCACGCTCATCAGCGGCGTGTGGAGCGCAGGCGTCACGCGCCAGACCACGTAATAGCCGACGAAGCAGGCGAGCACGAATACGGTGATGCCGAAAATGAACGGATCGACCGAGCCGACATGCGCCATTTGCTCCTGCACGGCCTGCGTTTGCGCCTGCAGCGCGGTTGCCTGCTCGGCGAGTTTCCCCGCCTGTTCGCTGATGTTGGAAAGATCGGTCATCGGTCAACTCCATAGATTTTGTTTTTGCTACCGGCGCAGGCATCGCCTTCTGCTGCGTGCTCCGGCAGCCATTGCGACAGCATGGCGGTTTGGGTTTGGGTGAGGTTTTCCTCGGCGCCTGATACGCAGGTCGGATAGATGCTGCCGAACACTTCCTGCGGGTTCGCTTTCGCGCCGACGGGATATTGCAAATCCACCATCGCGTCGCGGTAGGCGATCCAGGCTTTCTGCGCGCGTTTGAGCTTTTCGATGAACAGCGGATCGTTTTTGCGCTGTTTCAGGAGTGCCTGATAAGTGTCGTTGAGCTTTTTATCGGCCTGCTGGTAGCCCGCATCCGCCTGTTCGTCCATCTCCCGCTGCGACTGCGCCAGCGCGGGCGTACCAACGCTGAGGCTGAGGAAAATGCTGGCGAAAAGGATAGCGGTTTTTTTCATAGCTGCCCTATTTCACCAGCGCCGGATGCACGACGCTGCCGCCTTTGGTGACGAGCGTACCTTTGATGAGTTCATCGTCCGACTGGACTTTGAGGCCGCGTGCGTCCTTGTCGAACATCAGCGTCATGACGAAAGTTTGCAGGTTGCGCGCGTAGAGCGGCGAAGCGTCGCTGGCCGCGCGGCTGGGCATATTCGTGTAGCCGAGGATGGTGACGCCGTTGGCGGTTTTGACGATGTCGTCCTTCTTCGTGCCTTTGTAATTGCCGCCATTCGCTGCCGCGAGATCGACGATGACGCTGCCGGCTTTCATGCTGGCGACCATTGCTTCGGTAATCAGCTCCGGCGCGGGTTTGCCGGGGATGAGCGCGGTGGAAATGACGATGTCCTGCGTCGCGATCACGGCGGCGAGCGCTTCGGCCTGGCGCTTTTTGTAATCCTCATCCATCTCTTTGGCGTAGCCACCGCTGGTTTCCGCATCCGCCGAAGCTGCGACCTCGATGAATTTCGCACCGAGCGATTGGGCCTGTTCCTTCGTCGCCGAACGCACATCGAACGCGCTGACGACCGCGCCGAGGCGCTTCGCCGTGGCAATCGCCTGCAGGCCCGCGACGCCAACGCCGAGCACGAGCGCCTTCGCGGGCGGGATGGTGCCAGCCGCTGTCATCATCATCGGCACGGTTTTGCTGGTGGCGGCGACCGCTTCGATCACCGCGCGGTAGCCCGCGAGGTTGCTTTGCGAACTCAGCACATCCATCGATTGCGCGCGGGAAATGCGTGGCAGGAATTCCATCGCATAAGCGTGGATGGAGCGCTTGTTGAGCGCCGAAAAATCCGTTTTCGGGTCGAGCGGGTTCATCATGCCCACCAGGATCGCGCCTTCGGGAATGGCGGCGATGCCCGCCTCATCCGGCGTATCGACGCACAGCACAATGTCCGCACCCTTATAAGCTTCCACCGCGCTGGCGGCTACGGTTGCGCCCGCGGCCTCGAACGCGCTGTCGGCGATGCCCGCAGCGAGGCCAGCGCCTTTTTCCACGGCGACGGTAATGCCTGCGGCGACGAATTTTTTCACCGTATCCGGCACCAGCGCGACGCGGGCTTCAAGCGCAGAGGATTCCTTGGCGGCAGCGATTTTCATGGTATTTTTCTCACGTTGGTCCGGTTTGGCGAACAGATTCCGGCCTTTTGTTAGCGCAGGTTTGACCGGGTGACAAGCTTCGTATAAGGAGAAATGCTCCATGTGGATGAGTGGGTTATGGTGAAGAAAAAACAGGTCGCAACGAAGGTGAAGCGCGCGAAAGCAGGCGCTGCCGCCAAGCCGCTCGTCGGTATCATCATGGGCAGCCAGAGCGACTGGGCGACGATGCGGGTCGCGGCGGAGATGCTCGACGCGCTCGGCGTGGCCTACGAGGCGAAAATCGTGAGCGCGCACCGCACGCCCCAGCGGCTCTATGCGTATGCGACAAGCGCGCAGAAAGCGGGCCTGAAAGTGATTATCGCGGGCGCGGGCGGCGCGGCGCATTTGCCGGGCATGTGCGCGTCGCTGACGGCGCTGCCGGTGCTCGGCGTGCCGGTAAAAAGCAAAGCGCTCGACGGGATGGATGCGCTGCTGTCCATCGCGCAAATGCCGAAGGGCATCCCCGTCGGCACGCTGGCGATCGGCGAGGCGGGCGCGGGCAATGCGGGCCTGCTCGCGGCGATGATCCTTGCGCTGAACGACGAAAAACTCGCCGCGCGCGTCGCAAAATGGCGGATGAAGCAGACGGACGCGGTTGCGCTGGAGCCGGTGTGATGAGCGACTATAAAAAGATAGATCCGCGCAATTTTCCACAAGCGTTAGGCATGGTGGCCGAAGCGGCGGAGCAATTCGGACTGAGGAGTACGCCGGAAAATAAAATCCTGCTGCAGGACGCGCAGCGGCACGCGCTCGAACAAGGCTATTCGCAGGCCGCGGTGGAAGATATTACCGGCCAGTTTAATGGCGTGGCGCTGCAAGAATATCCAAGCGGCCGTTCGGATAAGGGGCGCACATGACCATCACCCCTCCCGGCTCCACCATCGGTATCGTCGGCGGCGGGCAGCTCGGGCGGATGCTGGCGCGCGCGGCGAGCCGCATGGGCTACAAAACGCATATCTACACGCCGGAGAAAGACTCGCCCGCGAGCCATGTGGCGACGATCACGACGATTGGTGCCTACCGCGACACCACGGCGCTCAGGGCGTTTGCGCAAAGTGTCGATGTGATTACGTTCGAGTTCGAGAACATCCCCGCCGAAACGCTCGAAATGCTCGATGCCGTGACGGCGGTGCGGCCCAAGCCATCCGTGCTGTTCACCACGCGCCACCGGCTGCGGGAGAAGGAATTCATCCGCGCGCAGGGCATCGCGACGGCTCCGTTTGCGAAAGTAATAGACGCTGCGGACTTAAAATCTGCTTTGAGTAACATCAGTGTACCGGGCGTGCTGAAAACCTGCGAACTGGGCTATGACGGCAAGGGGCAGGTGGTGATCAAAGCGCCGGAAGAAGCCGAAAAAGCGTGGGCAAGCTTGGGCAAAACGGAGTGTATTTACGAAGGCTTCGTCGAGTTTTCGGCGGAGGCTTCGATTATCGTGGCCCGCAGCACGCATGGCGAGGCGCGCTGCTACCCGCTGGTGCAGAACATCCATCGCGATCATATTTTGCACAAGACGATTGCGCCTGCGCCGTTCATCGACCAGCATCAGGCGGAGGCGGTGCGCATCGCCAAAAAACTGGCGGAGGCGCTGGATGTGGTGGGGTTGCTCGCGGTGGAATTGTTCGTGACGAAGGATGGTTTATTGGTGAACGAACTCGCGCCGCGGCCGCATAATTCTGGACATTGGAGCATGGAGGGCGCGCCGACCGCGCAGTTCGAGCAGCATATCCGTGCGATTTGCGGCTGGGCGCTCGGCGACACTTCGGCCTACCGCCCGTGCGAGATGATTAATTTACTCGGCGATGAGTGGAAATTGTGGGAAGAATACGCCAAAAACCCCGAGGCGCATGTGCATCTCTACGGCAAAACGGAATCCCGCCCGGGCCGGAAAATGGGGCATGTGACGCTGGTGAAGCGGTAATCTAGCCGATTTCCATACCCGGTTCGCGCACGATGCCTTTTTGCTTGGCGCAGGCATTGATGGTAGCGCGCAACCCATCCATATCTTTAAACATCAATTTATATGGTGTGTTTTCAGAAAGAGCATCTTTGGGGGCCATCATAGCGATAGCGCCGAATGTGTAGGCCTTTCCTAATTCTGACTGAGCGTTAGAATCGTTGAGATACAGGCTTACACCTTGATTTAACTGTTGAACTCCTACATTCTTTTGAATGGCATCGCGGCTTTTGGGGCGTGCGTATGCAGGGAAAATTTTTTCCAATGCTTCCTCGCATGCTCGCGGAGTAGCTTCAGCCGATATGAAGGGCGCAGACGTATCAAGTTCCTTGCCTTCACCGGTGACCGTGGATTTTGCTTCCTGAACCATAAATGCTCCTTGTTACAGGCGGTTTTTATACCAGCTTTATGCATCTATAGTGTGAAGCTTTTGTGACAATGCGCGGCACGAAACTACCGCAACACCGCGCCCACCTTCATCGCGCTCGCGATGATCGCTTGCGCGACGGCTTCGATTTCTGCATCCGTCAGCGTGCGGTCGGCGGCTTGGAGGGTGATTGTCAGCGCGATGGATTTTTTGCCCTCGGCGACGTTTTTGCCTTGGTACACGTCGAAAATCGTGACGTCTTTCAGCAGCGTTTTTTCGGCGCTGCTCACGGCTTTCAGCAAATCTGCTGCGGCCACGCCGCCGTCGAGCACGAAGGCGAAATCGCGGGTGACGGCCTGGAAATCCGAGGTGCTGAGCGGCTTGCGTTTGGTGGCTTTCACCGCAGGCAGCGCCGAAACGAACAGCGAGAACGCGAACACCGGCACCTCGACGCCGAATGTTTTCAGCAGCGACGGGTGGAGTTGCCCGAACACGCCGAGGATATTTTTCGGGCCGAGGCCGACCGCGCCCGAACGACCGGGATGCAGCCACGGCGCGTCTTTTATCGGAATCACGCTCAGTTGCGCGGTGTTGATGCCCGCGGCCTCGAGCAGTGCGTAGAGGTCGGCTTTCACGTCGAACAGATCGACGGTTTTACTGCCCGCCCAATGCGTGCCGCTGAGCTGGCCAGTGCGCAAGGCGGAAAGCGCGGTTTTCTGACCCGTAGGCGTGACGTCATGGAAGGTCGCGCCCAGCTCGAACAGCGCGATGTCGGCGATGCCGCGGGCGAGGTTCGTGCGCACGGCTTCGACGAGGTGCGGCATGATTTTCGGGCGCATGACGGACAGGTCCGCGCTGATCGGGTTGAGCAGTTCGAGCGCTTGCAACGCTTCTTTTTCCGCGGCGCAGGTCCAAGCGTCCGCTTGCTCTTTCGAGCAGAAGCCCCAGCTATAGGTTTCGTGCAGGCCGCGTGTGGCGGCGGTGCGGCGCAGCGTGCTGTTGCGCGCTTGGCTACCATCGAGCGCGGGGCGGCTGATGCTCGCCGGTTTCGGCAGGCTGGCGAGGGGAATCGCGTCGTAACCGATGATGCGCAGCACTTCCTCCGCGAGGTCGGCGGGCTGGCTGATGTCATGGCGCCAAGTGGGCGGGGTGGCGGTGTCTTTGGTCAGCGTGAAGCCGAGTTTTTCAAGAATCTCGCGCTGGCGGGTTTCCGGCACTTCGACGCCGCCGAGGGCGTTGATGGCGGCGGGGTTGAAGCGGATCGCCTCGCGGCCCGACGGAATGCTGCCGACCAAGTGGCGTGCACCGGGCGTGCCGCCGCAGGTTTCGGTGATGAGCGCGCTGAAGCCGAGGTCCGCTTTTTCGACAGCGGCGGGGTCGACGCCGCGCTCGAAACGCGCGCGGGCATCCGAATCAATCTGCAGCGCGCGGCCGGTTTTGGCGATACGCTCGGGGGTGAACAGGGCGATTTCGAGGAGAATATCCGTGGTGGTTTCATCGACCGCCGTCGAGATGCCGCCCATGATGCCGCCGAGGCCGATCGCGCCGGATGCATCCGCAATCACGCAGTCGCGCTCGGTGAGCGTGTAGGTTTTGTCGTTGAGGGCGAGCAGTGGTTCGCCGTTTTTCGCGCGGCGGACGGTGAGGGGGCCGTTGAGTTTTTTGAGGTCGTACACATGTGCCGGGCGGCCATAGGCCAGCGTGGCGTAGTTGGTGATATCGACCAGCGCGGAGATGGGGCGCATGCCCGCGGCGGTGAGGATGCGCTGCATCCATTCCGGGCTTGCACCGTTCTTCACGCCGCGGAAAATCCGGCCAAGGAAGGCGGGGCAGGCGTCGGTGTCTTCGATGATGATGGGGTAGGTTTCGCTGGTGGCGCCCGCAGGCTCGTGGCGTTCGGTGCGGATGATGTCGCCAAGGCCCGCAGCGGCGAGGTCCATTGCGATATACATCACGCCCATGCAATCGCCGCGGTTGGCGGTGATGTTGAGGTCGAGCACCGGGTCGCCGAGGCCGAGGATGTCGACGATGGAAGCGCCGATGGGTGCGTCGAGCGGCAGTTCAATGATGCCGCCGCCATCCGCGCCCAAACCGAGTTCCGCGGCGGAACAGAGCATGCCTTGCGACTCCACGCCGCGCACTTTCGCGGCTTTGATTTCCATCTGGTTCGTCGGGATGATGGTGCCGATATTGGCGAGCGCGACCTTGATGCCCGCCCGCGCATTCGGCGCGCCGCAGACGATCTGCAGTTCGCCTTGGGCTGCTTTGACTTTGCAGACTTGGAGCTTATCCGCCTGCGGGTGTTTCTCGGCGTGGAGGATTTCGGCGACGACGAAGGGCTTCAGCTCGGCGGATTTGTCTTCGATCGCATCCACTTCAAGGCCGATGGCGGTCAGCGTCGCGCTGATTTGCGCGAGACTTGCATCCGTTTTTAGGAATTTTTTGAGGAGGGAGAGGGGGAATTTCACGCCGCGACTCCCTTGATGAGCGAGGGAATATCGAGCGCGTTGAAGCCGTAATGTTTCAGCCAGCGCACGTCGCCCGCGAACATGGTGCGCAGGTCGGGGATGTTGTATTTCAGCATGGCGAGGCGCTCGATGCCGCAACCGAAGGCGAAACCTTGCCATTCCGCGGGGTCAAGGCCGCAGTTTTTCAGCACGTTCGGGTGCACCATGCCGCAGCCCGCGACTTCGAGCCAGTCGCTGCCCTCACCGATGGTGAGCGCGTCGCGCCCGCGCTTGCAGCCAATATCGACTTCGGCGCTGGGTTCCGTGAAGGGGAAGAAGCTGGCACGAAACCGCATCGGCAGTTTTTCGAGGCCAAAGAACGCGGCGAGCGCGTCATGCAGCAGGCCTTTCAGGTGGCCCATATGTACGGATTTTTCAATGACGAGGCCCTCGATCTGGTGGAACATCGGCGTGTGCGTCATGTCCGAATCGGAGCGGTAGGTCGTGCCCGGCGCGATGATGCGGATGGGCGGTTTCTGCGCGATCATCGTGCGGATTTGCACGGGGGAAGTGTGGGTGCGCAGCACGGGGTACGGCTGTTTGCCGTCGCCTTTTAAATAGAACGTGTCATGCATCTGCCGCGCGGGGTGGGATTCGGGGATGTTGAGCGCGGTGAAGTTGTGGAAATCGTCCTCGATCTCCGGCCCTTCGGCGACGGTAAAACCGAAATCGGCGAAAATGGCGGTCAGCTCCTCGGTCACTTGCGTAATCGGGTGGATGGAGCCGCGCCGAATGGGGGAGGCGGGCAGGGTAATATCCACCGTTTCTTTGGCCAGACGTTCATTCAGTTCCGCGGCTTCGAGGGCGAGTTTTTTGGCCTCGATCGCGGCGGTCAGTTGTGTCGTCGCGGCGGTGCGATCCGCGCCGATGATTTTTTTCTGCTCGGGCGAGGCGTCCTTGATGGTCTGGAAGTACGGGTGCGCGGCGATCTTGCCGGATTTGCCGAGATAGGCCACGCGCACTTCCTGCAGGCTGGCGCTGGTTGCGGCGGCGTTCGCGGCGGCGATGGCTTCGCCCAGCAGGTTCGCGATTTCGGCGTTCGTGATGGTGTGTTCGGTCATGGTGGAACGTGTTTAATGGATGCGGCGCGCAAGGCAAGTTGGAAACGATGGTTGTGAAGAATTTTGCGCCGATTTTGCTTCGTAAGAAGAGGAAGGAAGACGGACCCCGGCGTAAAGCCGGGGTGACAGCTATGGGTTTTGCGCGGTAGAAGCCGCACTCACAGGTTTGTCACCCCGGCTTTACGCCGGGGTCCGCCTTAATGAATAAGTTAGCAAAGGAGCGAGGGTGGTATTGGCCCAAACAAAAAGGGCGGCCCGAGCGAGCCGCCCTTTCGTATGAATGCGCGTAAAGCGAATTACTTCGCTTCGGCCGCTTTCTGCTTCGCACCGGCTTTCGCTTTGCCAGCCAGTTCCTTGAACAGGCCCGCATCGTTGACGGCGATATCGGCGAGGACTTTGCGGTCGAGCGTCACGCCCGCGAGCGTCAGGCCGTGCATGAACTCGCTGTACACCAAACCGTGCTCACGCGCGGCGGCGTTGATGCGCTGGATCCACAAGGCGCGGAAAGTGCGCTTTTTGTTGCGGCGGTCGCGGTAGGCATATTGCATGCCGTGCTCGACGCGCTCGATCGCGACGCGGTAACAGGTGGAAGCGCGGCCACGGTAGCCTTTCGCCATTTTGAGGATTTTGCGGTGACGTGCACGTTTCGTGACGCCGCGTTTAACATGTGCCATGGGTCGAGCTCCTTAGCCGTTGGGGAGGAATGATTTGCGGATAAACGTAGCATCACACTCGTTCAGAACGGTGGTGCCGCGTGCGCAGCGGATCATCCGTTGCGAGCGCTTGCGCATCCCGTGGCGTTTGCCCGACTGGCCGGCAATCACCTTGCCCGTCGCGCTGAGCTTGAAGCGCTTTTTGGCGCCGCTCTTGGTCTTCATCTTTGGCATATTTATCCCCTTAAAGTTCAATAATTTACAACGGGTGCCGTGGCAATGCCATACCGCCAGGCTCCCAACAACCCACGAAATGTGGGGACGCGCTGTATAATGGGGTTCGGCGGGGATTGCAAGGGCGGAGTTGCAGGAAAAGGTGGGTCGCAGCGGAAGAATGGCGAAAAAAGTGAGGAAGCTTCATCAAACTGTCATGAAACACTGCTAGAAGCCCCGGATCACGTATTCTTTGGATCAAAAACTGAATGGTTCAGTTTCCCGGGGATTTTCCAATTTCGATTGGTGCGTGCGGAGGACGAAAAGATGACAATCTTATTGTTCTGTATACTGATGGCGGGTTTCGTGCTCGGCATCGTTTTCGTCAACGCTTTGGCCATCTCGTTCAGGCGGCTTGAAGCGTATGAAAAGGCGGAAAAAGCGAAGCCGGTGATGCAGCGCAAGTGGAATTCCCGCGCCTATCCGGCTGGGATCTACGGTGTCGTCGCGGTTATGGTCTATTTGATCATGGGTTGCTCGGTGCTGGTAGCCTTGTGGATGACGGTCTATCGGGACAGCTATGTTCTGTTCGCGGTCTACCCCGGCTTTGGCTTCGGCTTCGTCGCGGCGCTGGTCTTTCGCAGCAAGCCGGTGAAACGGGGCCTCGCTTGGGTCTTCGCCAAGCTGGCCGCGCTTCGCTCCCGTCAGCAGTACTGTATCGTCTGACGCTATCCGAAGGAGTCCAAGGCTTTGGTCTTGGCTCCTTCGGGAACTTTAGCGCAACAATACCCATCCACCGTGACATAATCGCATCTTGGAATTCCGCCCAATCGGCCTATATTCCCTTCCAGTTTCGATTGTACCGGGGGTCGCGGCAGGTTATAATGGCCTCAGGCATTTCCGGGAAACGGAACGCAAACCACGAATGGAGATTTGAAATGAACGCATGGGATCGCCCAACAACGGTGGCTTCGAGCCAATCGTCGGCGGTGGACGCTGGCCTTCGCGGCTATATGCTGAAGGTCTATAACTACATGGCCTCGGGCGTGCTGCTCACGGCCATTATCGCTTATTTCGCGGGGACGACGCCCGCCTTCCAGCAGGCGCTGTACACGCAGCATGCGGATGGCAGCATGGGCCTCTCGGGCCTTGGCTACCTAGTGAATTTCGCGCCGCTGGCGATGGTGTTTTTCATGATGTTCCGCCTGAACCGCATGAGCACCGCCGCGCTGCAAACCACCTTCTGGGCCTATGCGGCGCTGATGGGCGTGAGCCTTTCGTCGCTGTTTCTCGCCTATACGGGTGAGAGCATCACGCGCGTGCTGTTCATGACGGCGGGCACGTTCGGCCTGCTCAGCATGTTCGGCTATGCGACGAAGCGCGACCTCACGGGCATGGGGACGTTCCTCATCGTCGGCATGTGGGCGATCCTCATCAGCACGCTGGTGAACGCGTTCATCCTGCATTCGAGCATGTTCCAGACGATCGCCTCGGGCATCGGCGTGCTGCTGGCGCTGGGCTTTACGGCCTATGACACGCAGCGCATCAAGGAAATCTATTACTCGGTCGGTCGCAACGCGGACGCGCTGCAACGCGCGACGATTTTCGGTGCGCTGAAGCTGTATATGGATTTCCTCTATCTGTTCATCAACCTGATGCAACTGATGGGCAACCGCCGCTAAGCGCGGGTTACGTCCTAACGGAAAAAGGGAGGCGGTTGCCTCCCTTTTTTTGTGGGCGGACAACGCGTATGGACGCATTTGCCACAGCCTTCCACACAAGTGAAAAGAAGCCATCTTTGCGCTTGCAAGCCTACAGGTTTATGGTTATGACACGCACCTCCTTGATGCTTGCGAGGTGACAACCGCAAGAAAAGGGGGCGATTAGCTCAGTTGGTTAGAGCATCTCGTTTACACCGAGAGGGTCCGCGGTTCGAGTCCGTGATCGCCCACCACCATTTTTGCCCAAGCTTCGCTTGGCTGCAAACATGAGTGTCCAGCATAGCCTTAAAGGGCGGTGCCTGGACGGGGAGAAGAAGACCGCGGTCCGACGTTGCTCTGACGAGCTATGCCGGACGCAAGAACTTCTAAACAGCGAAAGCTGTAAGAAGTTCTAGCGCGGGGGTGTAGCTCAGTTGGTTAGAGCGCCTGCCTGTCACGCAGGAGGCCGCGGGTTCGAGTCCCGTCACTCCCGCCACTAAAAAAGGCACCCATCGCGGTGCCTTTTTGCTTTTGGAGGATCGTATGCTCACCCTTCGCCCATCCACCGCTGATGATGCCGCGCTGATCGTCGCGTTTATCCGCGAGTTGGCGGAGTATGAAAAACTGCTGCATGAATGCCATGCGACGGAAACGCTGATCGCAAACTGGCTGTTCGGCGATGCGCCCAAAGCGCATTGTGTCATCGCGGAATGGGAGGGTGAGCCCGCCGCGTTCGTGCTGTATTTCTACAATTTCTCGACCTTCCTCAGCAAGCCGGGGATCTATATCGAGGATTTGTTCGTGCGGCCCGCCTTCCGCCGCAACGGCATTGCGCGCGCGTTGTTCCGCCACCTTGCGCAGCAGGCGCTCAGCGAGGGCTGCGGCCGCCTCGAATGGTGGGTGCTCGACTGGAACCAGCCCGCGCTCGATTTTTATAAGTCGCTGGGTGCGGAGGCGATGGACGAATGGACCGTGCAGCGCGTGAGCGGGGATGCGTTGGAGAAGCTGGCGGCCTAAAGATTCCCCGCCCGGAAGCCGCGTTTGTGGGTAATGTTCTCGCCAGAAAACATGAACACGCCTTCGCCGCGATAGCCGATGGTTTTTGGGTATTTCGGCCGCGTGGCGACATGGGCTTTCACCGCTTCGAAAATGAAGAAATTATAGTCCTTCACCAGTTTGGCGTCGTGCAATTTGCATTCGATATTGGCGTAGCATTCCTTGATGAGCGGCGCTTTAACGTGGCTTGCTTTCGCAGGTGTGAGGCCGAACACGGCGAATTTATCGATCGCGTCGCCGTCGCTGTTGCCGATCTTCACGATCGTGTCGATCATGTCGGCGGTGGGGATATTCAGCACGCATGCCTTACTTTTGCGGATGAGATCGAAGCTGTAATTACTTTGCGCAATCACGCAGCCGATCAGCGCGGGGGTGAATTCCATCACACTGTACCAGTTCATGGTCATGAGGTTGTGTGCGTGGCCATGCGCGCTGCTGACGATGAGCGTCGGCGAGGGCTCGAGGTAGCGGCGGAGTTGGTCGAGCGGGAAATCTTTCTTGGTGTAATTTTTATGCATAGGGCCCTGTAACCGAGGTGGCATAAGGAAAAAATAGGGAAGCGTGCAGGTGCCGATAAGCCATGCAACTGTGACCGCAAAACCCTAAAAAATATTAATTGTTCACATGCGCGTTTTTCCACGAAAAAACACTTCTCGCCGGGGAATCCGTTCGCTATAAGCGGCCATGAAAAACAACTAGCGCGTTGGTGCTTATGGAAAATGTGGTGCAGTCTTATTTCCCGGTGCTGATCTTCCTGGTCATCGCCTGCGGGCTCTCCTTCATCATGATCGTCGCACCGTTTCTGCTCGCGAAACTGAAGCCGGATGCCGAGAAGCTCTCGCCCTATGAGTGCGGGTTCGAGCCGTTCGACGATGCGCGCGGGCGCTTCGATGTGCGGTTCTATTTGGTGGCGATTCTGTTCATCATTTTCGACCTCGAAGTCGCGTTTTTATTCCCGTGGGCGATCGCGCTTTCCAAAATCGGCATGCTCGGCTTCTGGTCGATGATGGTGTTCTTGGGCGTGCTGACCATCGGCTTTTTGTATGAGTGGAAAAAAGGCGCGCTGGATTGGGAATGACAAGGGAAGTCGTCATCCCGAACTTGTTTCGGGATCCATCGGAGCGCCGTCTGGCGCGGTATATTTAGGGATGGATGCTGAAATAAATTCAGCATGACGTGATGAGAGTAACGAGTACTGAAAAATAGGTTGTTGAGATGAGTCAACTGATAACGACCCCGAATGAAGCCCTGCCGCCAGGCACATCGCAGGATGCGTTGCTCGGCCGCGTGCTGGATGAATTCAACGACAAGGGCTTCGTGGTCGCGAACCTCGACAGCCTCGTCAACTGGGCGCGCACGGGCAGCTTGTGGCCGATGACGTTCGGGCTGGCTTGCTGCGCGGTGGAAATGATCCATGCCTATATGGCGCGCTACGACCTTGACCGCATGGGCCTCGTGCCGCGCGGGTCGCCGCGCCAGTCCGACGTGATGATCGTCGCGGGCACGCTGTGCAACAAAATGGCGCCCGCTTTGCGTAAAGTGTACGACCAAATGGCCGAGCCGCGTTGGGTGATTTCGATGGGTAGCTGCGCGAATGGCGGCGGCTATTACCATTACAGCTATTCCGTCGTGCGCGGCTGCGACCGCATCGTGCCGGTGGATGTGTATGTGCCGGGCTGTCCGCCGACCGCGGAAGCGCTGATCTACGGCATCATGCAGTTGCAGAAAAAAATCCGCCGCACGAGCACGATTCGGAGATAATGATGGCCCAAACCCTCGAGCAACTTGGCGATTATATCCACGGCACGGTGAGCGACCGTGTGACTTCGTTTGCGGTGACGAACGGCGAGCTGGCGCTGACGACTTCGCCGAGCCATATCGTCGATCTGCTGACTTTTTTGCGCGACGATGAGAACTGCCTGTTCAGCCAACTCACCGACATTACGGCGGTGGATTACCCGAACCGCCCCGAGCGTTTCGAAGTGGTGTACCATCTGCTGTCGATGAAGAAAAACGTCCGCATCCGCATCAAAGTGCCGGTGGAGGAGGGCTTGGGCGTGCCGAGCGCGTGCGAGGTGTATCCGGCAGCGAACTGGTTCGAGCGTGAAGTCTGGGACATGTACGGCGTGTTCTTCATGTACCACCCGGATTTGCGCCGCATCCTCACCGATTATGGTTTCGAGGGGCACCCGCAACGCAAGGATTTCCCGCTCACCGGCCATGTCGAGCTGCGCTACGACGAGGACCAGAAGCGCGTGGTGTATGAGAAAGTGAAACTGAACCAATCCTACCGCAGTTTCGATTTCCTGAGCCCGTGGGAGGGCACGGATTACGTGCTGCCGGGCGATGAGAAGGCGACAACGCCACCGGCAGCACCCGCTCCAACCCCAGCGAAGGCTTCATGAGCGCCGTGAAAAAACAGTCCGAACAATCTTTCGTGCTCGAGGTCGCGACGCTGGCCGATTTCGCGGCCGTGAAGGAAATTTTCCTGCATGTCGTCGATGAAGGCGAGACCTACAGCTACGAGCGCGCGGAACTGACGGATGATTGGATCCGCCATTACTGGCTCGAAAATGTGGTGACGACGCTGGTCGCGCGTCTGCCGGACGGCAAGGTGGCGGGCGTGTGCGCGATTCGTGTGAACCGCACAGGGCGGGGAAATCACATCGCCAATGCTTCTTACATCGTGCATCACGACCATCGGGGCATCGGCATCGGCCATGCGCTGGGGCAGGCTTCGCTCGCAGCCAGCGCGGATGCAGGGTATAAGGCCATGCAGTTCAATTACGTGGTGAGCACGAACGTGAAAGCGGTGGCGCTGTGGCAATCGCTCGGGTTCAAAATCATCGGCACCATGCCCGAGGGCTACCGCCACTCGCGCCATGGGCTGGTGGATGTCTATATGATGCATCGTTTCTTGGATGATGTGAACGGCGGAGGAAGCCAATGAGCGACGACCAGTACCAGCCGCCGCAAGTCACCGTGATCGAGCCGCGCGCGCCGGAACCCTCACCCTATGAAGCGGCGCCGTACGAGGCAGCGTACCAGCCCGCGGCTGCGCCTGCGCCCTCGCCATTTGCGGCGGCCGCGCCCGAATATCCGTCCTACGAAGCAGCGGCGGCGACCCCGCCCGCGCCACCCGAATTGCCGGGGGCAGCGATGGAAACCGGGCCCGCTATCGGCAAGCCGAAGCGCTCGAAAAAACCGCTGCTGATTGTGCTGGTCGTGGTGATTCTCCTTGGCGGTGCCGGGGCGTTTTTCGCGCTCAGCGGTGGCGATGCGCCGTCGGGCGCGCCGAATGCCGCGCCGCTCGCGGTCGCCCCTTCGCCGGATGGTGGGTTGCCGCCGGTCGCCGCGCCCGCGTTGCCCTCGGCGGACCCCGCGCATGACCAGAAGAAAACGAAATGCGAAGACATGCTGCGCCAGAACGCCGTCAAAGGCGGCGCAAACGCGGACCAATATATCGCCCAGAACCAGGCTTGGGTGGAACAATGTATCAAGGCGGTGAAGTAACATGACCGAACAGACCAACATTAAAAACATGACCCTGAATTTCGGCCCGCAGCACCCGGCGGCGCATGGCGTGATGCGCCTCGTGCTGGAGATGGACGGCGAGATCGTCGAGCGGTCGGACGTGCATATCGGCTTGCTCCATCGCGGCACGGAAAAGCTGATCGAGCACAAGACGTACCTGCAGGCGCTGCCTTATTTCGACCGGCTGGATTATGTTTCGCCGATGAATCAGGAACATGCCTATTCGATGGCGGTCGAGAAGCTCGCGGGGATTGAAATTCCGCGCCGCGCGCAGTTCATCCGCGTGCTGTTTTCGGAGCTGACGCGTATCTCGAACCATATGCTCAATGTCGGCACCTGGGTGTTGGATGTGGGCGGCACGACGCCTGCGCTCTGGATGTTCGAGGAGCGCGAGAAAATCCACGGCTTCTACGAGCGCGTGTCCGGCGCGCGTTTCCACGCGGCCTATATCCGTCCGGGCGGGGTGCATCAGGATTTGCCTGCCGGGATCGAAGACGACATGCTCGTGCTCTGCGACACGACGACGAAAATTCTGGACGATGTCGAAACGCTCGTCACCAATAACCGTATCTGGAAACAGCGCACGGTGGATATCGGCGTGGTCACGCCAGAAGAGGCGCAGGCTTGGGGCTTCACGGGGCCGATGCTGCGCGGTTCCGGCATCGCGTGGGATTTGCGCCGTTCGCAGCCTTATGAGGTTTATAGCGAGCTGGAATTCGACATCGCGATTGGCAAAAACGGCGATTGCTATGACCGTTACCTGCTGCGCATGGAGGAAATGCGCCAGTCCATCCGCATCGTGCGCCAGTGTTTGGCGAAAATGCCGAAAGGCGAGGTGGTGACGGGCGACCCGAAAATCGCGCCGCCGCGCCGGGGGCTGATGAAACAGTCGATGGAAGCGCTGATCCACCATTTCAAACTGTATACCGAAGGTTACCATGTGCCCGCGGGCGAGACGTATACGGCGGTCGAAGCGCCCAAAGGCGAATTCGGCGTGTTCCTCGTTTCGGACGGCAGCAACAAGCCCTATAAATGCCACATGCGCGCGCCGGGTTTCGCGCATCTGCAAGGGCTCGATTTCATGAGTAAAGGCCACATGCTGGCCGACGTTTCGGCGATTATCGGCACGCTGGACGTAGTGTTTGGGGAGATTGACCGATGAGCGCCGTATCCGTAAAAAAAGTCGAACAACCGGCGAGCTTCGCCTTCACGCCGGAGAACGAGGCGAAAATCCCGGGGATTCTGGCGAAATACCCGGCGGGGCGCGAGCAATCGGCGGTGATGGCGCTGTTCTGGCTCGCCCAGAAACAGAACGAGAACTGGCTGCCGCAAGCGGCGATCGAGCTGGTCGCGAAAATCTGCAACATGCCGCTCATCCGCGCGCATGAGGTGGCGAGTTTCTACACGATGTATAACCTCGCGCCGGTCGGCAAACATTTTATCCAGTGCTGCACGACGACGCCGTGCTGGCTTGCGGGCTCCGACGCGGTGGTGAAAGCCTGCCGCGACACGCTTGGCATCGAAGTCGGCGAAACCACGCGCGACGGGATGTTCACGCTGCGTGAAGTCGAATGCCTCGGCGCCTGTGCGAACGCGCCGATGGTGCAGATCGACAGCCACGATGCGAGCGAGCTGTTCTACGAGGATCTGACCTACGATTCGACACGCGAGATCATCCTGCAATTGAAGCGCGGCGAGAAGCCGAAAGTCGGTTCGCAGACGGGCCGCAAAAGCTCCGAACCCCTCGGCGGCGGCATCACGCTCACCGGCAAGGCGGGTGCATGAAGCTGCGGCCAACATTCGCATGCGTAATCGGCCTGCTGCTGGCGCATCCCGCGCTCGCGGAAGTGTCCGTGTCGTCGAACCTCGTGAAATCCGGCTATTTCCAAGCGCCGGACTGCAAGCCGACGGCGGACCCGAAAGCCTATAATGAATGCGTGTGCGAAGCGAACATCAAGAAAGCGCAGGTGAGTGACTTGCCCGGCGATGTGACGAGCGCGATCAATGCGGAACTGGCGATTTTGCCGGAAAAACTCGCCGGGGAATCCTGCGAGGGCACGCCGACCACGCCGCCCGCCGCCAACCTGAAAGTCAACCTCGCGGATGCGGATTACCAGGTCGCCTACCAGACGCCGAGCACGCTCACCGTGCTGATTACCTACTCGACCTATGGCGCGGGCGCGGACCATCCGCTCGACGGCACGGAAGGGTTCACCTTCAACCTCGCGAGCGGCAAACTGGTCGATCCGATCCAGTACCTGAAGCCCGAACAGCTCAAAAAAGCGGATGAATTCATCAAGCAGGAATTGCTGAAGAAATACCCGGCGGCGCTGTTCGATGAAGCGAAGAAGCGTACCGATGCCTACCTCACCGAAAATGGCTGCGACACTTGCACGCTGTTCTACGGCAAGGAGGGCTGGAACGTGCGCTTCCAGATCGAGGCGATTGCGCCCTACATGACCGGCGAACCGGAAGTGACGCTGCCCGCCGAGATTATCCCGCCGCCGGAAAAACTGATTCTCACCCCGATGATCGACAACCCAAAGAGTTAATATGCTCAGCGATAAAGACAGAATTTTCACCAACCTTTACGGCTACCACGATGCGGGGCTGAAAGGCGCGCAATCGCGCGGCGATTGGGACAACACCAAAGCGATCCTCGCGCTCGGGCGCGAGGAAATCATCAAGCAGGTGAAAGATTCCGGCCTGCGCGGGCGCGGCGGCGCGGGGTTCTCGACGGGGATGAAATGGTCGTTCATGCCCAAAACGTCCGACGGTCGGCCGAGCTACCTCGTGGTCAACGCGGATGAGTCCGAGCCGGGCACGTGCAAAGACCGCGAGATCATGCGCAACGACCCGCATAAACTCGTCGAAGGCTGCCTCATCGGCGGTTTCGCGATGGGCGCGGTCGCGGCTTATATCTATATCCGTGGCGAGTTCAAGCACGAGTATGACTGCCTCGAACGCGCGGTGGAAGAAGCCTATGCGGCGGGCCTGCTCGGCAAGAACGCCGCCGGTTCGGGCTATGATTTCGACGTGATCGTCCATCGCGGCGCGGGCGCGTATATTTGCGGCGAGGAAACCGCGCTGATCGAATCGCTCGAGGGAAAAAAAGGCCAGCCGCGCCTGAAGCCGCCTTTCCCGGCGGCGATGGGTGTGTGGGGTTGCCCGACGACGGTGAACAATGTGGAGTCCATCGCGGTGGTGCCGACCATCCTGCGTCGCGGCCCGGCATGGTTTGCGGGCTTCGGCCGTCCGAACAATGCGGGCACGAAAGTGTTTTCGATTTCAGGCCATGTCAACAAGCCGTGCAACGTCGAAGAGGCGATGAGCATTCCGCTGCGCGAACTGATCGAGAAACATGCAGGCGGCGTGCGCGGCGGCTGGGATAATTTGCTCGCGGTGATCCCCGGCGGGTCGAGCTGCCCGATGATTCCGAAATCGGTCTGCGACGACGTGCTGATGGATTTCGACGCGCTGAAGGAAGTGCGCAGCGGCCTCGGCACGGCGGCGGTGATCGTCATGGATAAATCGACCGATGTGGTGAAGGCGATTGCGCGCCTGAGCAAATTCTACATGCACGAATCCTGCGGCCAATGCACGCCCTGCCGCGAGGGTACGGGCTGGCTGTGGCGGCAGATGGAGCGCATGGTAGTGGGGGATGCGACGCGCGCGGATATCGACCGGATGCTGGATGTGGCAAGCCGCATCGAGGGCCACACGATCTGCGCGCTGGGTGATGCCGCCGCATGGCCGGTGCAGGGCCTCGTGCGCCATTTCCGCAGCGAGATCGAACGTCGGATTGATGAATTCACCAGCCGGAGGGCGGCGTGATGCAGGGCAATCAAGATTTTCTCAGTGTTTTTTTGAATAGTTGGTTGCCGTTTATCGTGCTGATCGTGGTCTATACGTATTTTATGAGAACGATGAAGAAAAAAGGGTTTGTGAGCGCGGCTAGTGACTCTATTGCTCAGCAGTTAGAGGGAATAAACATGACGCTCAAAGAAATTTCGCAGAAATTGGATAAATAAGTATGCCGATGTTCAAAACCATGAGGGCTATATGAAACAACGCATTTTCCTGATCGCTACCCTGTTCGCCCTTGGCGGCTGCACCCTCTGGTGGGGCGCGGATTACCACCTCGTCGACGGCACGCAGGACTACGTAAAATACGAGTACGAACTCGCCTCCGTCAACGAAACCAGCATGGGCGATGCCGCCACGAAATATTGCAAGAAATTCGGCAAGAAATCCGTAAAAGGCCCGATGGAAGAGGGCGGCTACGAATATATCACGACCTATTACTGCGTGCCGCAAACCGCAGTGGTAGTGACCCAACCGCAAGGACTGTAAGCGATGCCCACACTCAAAATCGACGGAATCGAACATGAATTCACCGCTGGCGAAGCGGTCATCCAAGTGTGCGACCGCGCGGGCGTGGAAATTCCGCGTTTCTGCTACCATGACCGGCTGAAAATCGCGGGCAACTGCCGCATGTGCCTCGTCGAGGTGAAGCCCGGGCCGCCAAAGCCGCAGGCGAGCTGTGCGCTGCCCGCTGCTGATAAAATGGAAGTGTTCACCAACACGCCGATGGTGAAAAAAGCCCGCGAAGGGGTGATGGAATTTTTGCTCATCAACCACCCGCTCGACTGCCCGATCTGCGACCAGGGCGGCGAATGCGATCTGCAGGACGAGGCGATGGCCTACGGCTCCGGCACCAGCCGCTACCACGAGCATAAGCGCGCGGTCGAAGGCAAGAATATGGGCCCGCTGGTGAAAACGGAAATGACGCGCTGCATCCACTGCACACGCTGCGTGCGCTTCGTGGATGAGGTCGCGGGCGTGCCGGAACTGGGCGCGCTCGGCCGCGGCGAGCATATGGAAATCACCAGCTACCTCGAGCAGTCGCTCACCAGCGAACTGTCGGCGAACATCATCGACCTTTGCCCGGTCGGTGCGCTGACCAGCAAGCCGTATGCGTTCAACGCGCGCCCGTGGGAACTGACGAAAACCGAATCCATCGACGTGCTGGATGCGGTTGGCAGCAATATCCGCATCGATAGCCGCGGGGAAGTGGTGCTGCGCATCCTGCCGCGCCTGAACGAGGAAGTGAACGAGGAATGGCTGGCCGATAAATCGCGCTTCGCGTGCGATGGCCTCAAGGCGCAACGGCTCGATCGCCCGTATGTGCGCAAAAACGGCACGCTCGTCGAAGTGAGCTGGGAGGAAGCGCTTGGCACGGTGGCGGCGAAAATGAGCGCGCTGAAACCGACGGAAATCGCCGCGATTGCAGGGAATTTGACGGATGTCGAAACCATGGTCGCGATGAAAGATGTGATGAAAGCCCTTGGCTCGCCGCATCTCGAATGCCGGCAGGACGGCGCGAAGATCGATGCGACGGATCGTGCGAGCTATGTGATGAATACCGGCATCGCGGCGCTGGAGCAGGCGGATGTGGCGCTGTTCATCGGCACCAACCCGCGCCATGAAGCGCCGTTGGTGAATACGCGCTTGCGCAAGGCGTACCTCAATAAAGGCATGAAGGCGTATAATGTCGGCGCTTCGTTCGATTTGACCTACCCGGTGGCGCAACTCGGCGATAATCCGCAAGTGCTGGCGGACATTGCGAGCGGCAAACATGCAGTGGCGGAAGCGCTCAAGAACGCGAAGAATCCGGTGATTATCCTTGGCGCAGGCGCGCTCGCACGGACGGACGGGGCGGAAATCCTGAAAGCGGCGAAAGCGATTGCGGACAACTGCAATGTGGTGCGCGAGGGCTGGAACGGCTTCAACATGCTGCATTACGCCGCGGCGCGCGTCGGCGCGCTGGATGTCGGCTTCGTGCCGCAAACGGGCGGGCTCGACATGGCCGGCATCATCGACGCGATTGGCAAAAAAGAGATCAAGCTAGCTTACCTGCTCGGCGTCGATGAGATCGATATGGGCTATTTCGGCGAGGCGTTCGTGGTCTATCAGGGCCACCATGGCGATATCGGCGCGCACCGGGCGGATGTGGTGCTGCCGGGCGCGGCTTATACCGAGAAAAACGCGCTGTACGTCAACACCGAAGGCCGCGTGCAGGAAACGAAGCGCGCCGTGTTCGCACCCGGCAAAGCCAAGGAAGACTGGGTGATCGTGACGGAACTGGCGAAAGCGCTGGGCAAGAAATTGCCCTACGATTCGCTCAAAGCCCTGCGCGCACGCATCGGCAGCGAATTCGCCGTGCTGAACGAAAGCGATGCGCGCAGCATTGCCACATGGAAGCCGCAAAAAGACAGTAAGCCTGTGATTAAGTCCGAGAAGTTTGACTATCCGATCCATAATTTCTACATGTCGGACCCAATCAGTCGCACCAGCAAAACCATGGCCGCCTGCACGGAAAGCCTGCGCCACACGAAAGAGAAGAAAGCCGCATGAATGAATTGCTGAACAATCCGTTTTGGCAAAGCCCGCTCTGGCTCGAAGTGCTGCTGCCGACGCTGACCATCATCGGCCGCATCCTCATCGTGACCATCCCGATGCTGATCGCGATGGCAATGCTGACCTACATGGAGCGCAAGGTGATGGCGGCGATGCAGCTGCGCCGCGGCCCCAACGTGGTCGGCCCGTTCGGCCTGCTGCAGCCGTTCGCGGACGGGCTGAAACTGTTCATGAAAGAAACCATCATCCCGACGAAATCGAACAAAGTGATGTTCCTTCTCGCGCCGATGATTACGTTCGCCCTCGCGCTGCTCGGCTGGGCGGTGATTCCGTTTTCGGCGGATTTCGTGATCGCGAAGCTGAATGTCGGCGTGCTGTATTTGTTCGCGGTCAGCTCGCTCGGCGTGTATGGCATCATCATCTCCGGCTGGGCGTCGAACTCGAAATATGCCTTCCTCGGCGCGATCCGCTCGAGCGCGCAGATGGTGTCGTATGAAGTGTCGATTGGCTTGGTGATTATCACGGTGCTGTTGTTCGCAGGCTCGCTGAATTTGGGCGCGATTGTCGATTCGCAAAAAGGCGGCATCACGCATTGGTATGCGTTCAATATCCTTTCCGGCCAGTTCCCGCTGCTGCCGATGTTCGTGGTGTTCTTCATCTCCGGCCTCGCGGAAACCAACCGCCTGCCGTTCGATCTACCGGAGGCGGAGGGCGAGCTGGTCGCGGGCTACAACGTCGAATATTCCTCGATGAGCTTCGCGCTGTTTTTCTTGGGCGAGTACATCAACATGATCCTCATGTCGGCGATGACGACGACCCTGTTCCTCGGCGGCTGGCAGTCGCCGTTCGCGGATGATGCGTTCCTGGGTTTCGTGCCGCACGGTATCTGGTTCATCGCAAAAATTTTCCTCTGCCTGTTCGTGTTCATCTGGGCGCGCGCGACCTTCCCGCGTTACCGCTACGACCAACTCATGCGCCTGGGCTGGAAAATCTTCCTGCCGCTGTCGCTGCTGTGGGTGGTGCTCACCTCCGGCTACCTCGTTTACACCCATAACCTGCCGAGCTAACCATGGCGTCTGTGAAACATTACGCGCGTTCCTTCCTGCTGGCCGAACTGGTTGCGGGCCTTGGCATGACGCTGAAATATTTCTTCTTCCGTAAATCGGTGACGATCAACTACCCTTACGAAAAAGGCCCGCTTTCTCCGCGTTTCCGTGGTGAGCACGCACTGCGCCGCTACCCGAACGGCGAGGAACGCTGCATCGCGTGTAAATTGTGTGAGGCGATCTGCCCGGCGCAGGCCATCACCATCGAGGCGGAAACGCGCGAGGACGGCTCGCGCCGCACCACGCGCTACGACATCGACATGACCAAATGCATCTATTGCGGTTTCTGCCAGGAAGCCTGCCCGGTCGATGCGATCGTCGAGGGCCCGAATTTCGAATACGCGACGGAAACGCGCGAGGAATTATTCTACGACAAAACCAAACTCCTTGATAACGGCGACCGCTGGGAACCGGCACTCGCCGCGAACCTCAAGGCCGACGCGCCGTACCGGTAGGACTTATGCTCGCTGATGTGACTTCGATTCTGTTCTACGTGTTCGCGACCATCCTGATGATGGCGGCGCTGGCGGTCATCACCTCGAAAAACCCGATCCATTCGGTGTTTTTCCTCATCGTGGCCTTCTTCAACGCGGCGGGGCTGTTCGTGCTGCTCGGCGCGGAATATATCGCGATGACGCTGGTCATCGTCTATGTCGGCGCGGTGATGGTGCTGTTCCTGTTCGTGGTGATGATGCTCAACATCAATTTCGAAAAAACACGCAAAGCTTTCATTTCCTATTTGCCACTGGGGGTGGGCGTCGCCGCCGTGCTGTTCATGGAACTGGCGGGCTTGCTGTATAATTCCATCCTTTCGCCCGCATCGGTGGCGGAAGCCAGCAACCCGATCCCGGATGCGACGCAGGTGACGAACGCGAAAGCCATCGGCGAAGTGCTGTACACGAATTACCTGATTGCGTTCGAACTGGCGGGCGTGATTTTGCTCGTGGCGATGATCGGCGCGATTGTGCTCACGCATCGCCAGCGCCCGGGCGTGCGTAAGCAGAACATCACGAAGCAAATGCAGCGCACGCGCGAGCAGGCGGTCGGCCTCATCAACGCGAAACCGGGCGAGGGGATATAATGATGTCCGCAGGGAACCTGACTATGGAACACGCGCTTTTTGGCACGATCACCATCACCCATTACGTCATGCTGGCGGCGCTGTTGTTCGTCACCGGCATCGCGGGGATTTTTTTGAACCGCAAAAATATCATTACGATTTTGATGTCGATCGAGCTGATGCTGCTCGCGGTGAACATCAATTTCGTGGCGTTCTCGGTGAAGCTTGGCGATCTCGGCGGGCAGATTTTTACCATTTTCGTGCTGACTGTTGCAGCCGCCGAAGCGGCCATCGGCCTTGCCATCCTCGTCGTTTATTTCCGTAACCGCGGCACCATCGATGTCGAAGATATTTCCACGCTGAAAGGCTAGCATGCTCTCGTTGAACGAACTGATTGTTGCGACCATTTTCCTGCCGCTGTTCGGCGCGGTGATTACCGGCCTGTTCGTGCGCAATATCGGCGACAAACGCGCGCAGCTAATGACCTGCATCCCGATGGTGCTTGCGGCCTTGTTCGCGACCATGATTTTCGGCCATATCACTGGCCACCAGATCGTGCGCACCGTGCCGGTGATGGACTGGATCCAGTCCGGCGATTTTGTGACTCACTGGGCGCTGAAAGTGGATGTGCTCACCGCCATCATGCTCGTGCTGGTGACGTGGGTGTCGGCCATCGTGCATATTTATTCCGTCGGCTATATGAGCCATGACGAGCATAAGCCGCGCTTCATGGCGTACCTCTCGCTGTTCACGTTCAGCATGCTGATGCTGGTGACGAGCGACAATTTCATCCAGCTGTTTTTCGGCTGGGAGGGCGTGGGGCTGTGTTCGTACCTGCTCATTGGCTTCTGGTTCAAAAAACCGAGCGCTTGTGCTGCGGCGATGAAAGCGTTCATCGTCAACCGGGTGGGGGATTTCGGCTTCGCGCTCGGCATCGCCGCGCTGTTCTTCACCTTCGGTTCGGTCGATTTCGCGACCGTGTTCAAAACCGCGGCGGCCTTCCACAATGACACGCCGGATGCGAGCTGGGTGCTGTTCGGCTTCACCGTGCCGGTGATGGATACAATCTGCCTGCTGCTGTTCATGGGCGCGATGGGGAAATCCGCGCAATTCCTGCTCCACACCTGGCTGCCGGATGCGATGGAGGGGCCGACGCCGGTCTCCGCGCTCATCCACGCGGCGACGATGGTGACGGCGGGCGTGTTCATGCTCGCGCGCTGCTCGCCACTGTTCGAGCTCGCGCCGAACGCGCTGATCGTCGTGACCTATGTCGGCGCGATCACGGCGTTTTTCGCAGCGACGGTCGGCCTCGTGCAGAACGACATCAAGCGCGTGATCGCCTATTCGACTTGTTCGCAGCTCGGTTATATGTTCTTCGCCTGCGGCGTGTCGGCCTATAACGCGGCGGTGTTCCATTTGTTCACGCACGGCTTCTTCAAAGCGCTGCTGTTCCTCGGCGCGGGCTCGGTGATCCATGCAGTGAGCGGTGAGCAGGACATGCGCAAAATGGGCGGGTTATGGAAACATATTCCCTACACTTACGCGTTCATGTGGATCGGTTCCCTCGCACTCGCAGGCATTCCGATGTTCGCCGGGTTCTTCTCGAAAGACGGCATTCTGGAGGCGGCCTATCAGGCGGGTTCCGTGCAAGGCAAAGTCGCTTACGGCCTGGGCATTTCCGCGGCGTTCATGACCGCCTTCTATAGCTGGCGCCTGCTGTTCATGACCTTCCACGGCACGCCGCGTGCGAGCCACGAAGTGATGCACCACGTGCACGAATCGCCGCGCATCATGTTGGTGCCTCTGGTGCCGCTGGTGCTCGGCGCGATTTTTGCGGGCGCGATCGGCTATTATGTCTGGGGTATCCTCGACCCGTCGCTGGCGTTCTGGAACGGCGCGATCACTATTCTGCCGGACCACCAGCATGAGGGCGAAATGCCGCTGCTGTTCGAACATCTGCCGCTGATCGCGGGCCTGTCGGGCATTGCGCTGGCCTACCTGTTCTATATCCGCCGCCCGGAACTGCCGGTGCTGCTGAAAATGCGCTTCACGGGGCTGTATAAATTCCTGCTCAACAAATGGTATTTCGACGAGCTGTACGACTTCCTGTTCGTGCGGCCCGCCCTCTGCCTCGGCAAATTCCTTTGGCTGCAAGCGGATGCGAACGGCATCGACCGTTTCGGCCCGAACGGTGCCGCCTTCCTCAGCCGCGCCGTCGCCATCCGCAGCGCGCGCGTGCAAACCGGATTCCTTTATCACTATGCCTTCGCGATGATCATCGGGCTTCTCGTGCTCCTCAGCTGGCTTGCTTACACGGTGCTTCGCTAATGGATCATATTCTCACTTCGCTGATTGTTCTGCCGCTCATCGCCGCCGCCGTGACCTATTTCGCGGGCCGCTGCGAATCGAACGGTGCACTTCCCGCCCGCTGGATCGCGCTGATCTCGACGCTGGTGATTTTCCTCCTCTCGCTGACGCTGCTTGCGGGCTTCGACCAGACCAGTTCGGCCTTCCAGTTCGTCGAAAAAGCGCCGTGGTTCGCGGGATATAACATCGACTACCATTTGGGGATCGACGGCATTTCGCTGTGGCTGATTTTGCTGACCACCTTCCTCATGCCGATCTGCGTCGCGTGCAGCTGGAAATCCATCGACAAGCGCGTCAACGAATTCATGGCGCTGTTCCTCATCCTCGAATCGCTGGTCATCGGCACGTTCGCCTCGCTCGACCTGCTGCTGTTCTACTTGTTCTTCGAGGCGGTGCTGATCCCGATGTACCTCATCATCGGCATCTGGGGCGGGCAGAACCGCATTTACGCAGCGTATAAATTCTTCCTCTACACGCTCGCCGGTTCGGTGCTGTTCCTGCTGGCGGTGCTGTACCTTTACTTCACTTTCGGCACGACGGATATTCCAACGCTGATCGCACAAGCGCCGAGCATGGGCCTCGCCGCGCAGAAATGGCTGTGGCTGGCGCTGTTCGCGAGCTTCGCGGTGAAAGTGCCGATGTGGCCGGTGCATACCTGGTTGCCGGATGCGCACGTGCAGGCGCCGACCGCCGGTTCGGTCATCCTGGCGGGGATTCTGCTGAAGCTCGGTGCCTATGGTTTCCTGCGCTTCTCGCTGCCGATGCTGCCCGAAGCCTCGCACTATTTCGCGGATTTCGTGTTCGTGCTTTCCATCATCGCGGTGGTGTATACCTCGCTCGTAGCACTCGTGCAGGAGGACATGAAAAAGCTGATCGCCTATAGCTCCGTCGCGCATATGGGCTTCGTCACGCTCGGGATTTTCAGCTTCACGCAACAGGGCGTGGATGGCGCGGTGTTCCAGATGATTTCGCACGGCGTGGTCTCGGGCGCACTGTTCCTGTGCGTCGGCGTGGTGTACGACCAGATGCATACGCGCGAGATCAAGCAATATGGCGGCGTGGTGAACGTGATGCCGTATTTCGCGGCGTTCTTCATGCTGTTCACGATGGCGTCGGCAGGTTTGCCCGCAACGTCTGGCTTCGTCGGCGAAATCCTCGTGATCGTCGGCAGCTATCAGGCAGCGCCGTGGGCGACGGCCTGGGCGGCGACGGGGCTCATCCTCGGTGCGGCCTATATGCTGTGGCTCTATCGCCGCGTGGTGTTCGGCGAGGTGACGAACAAGCATGTCGGTGAAATGCACGATATGAATGTGAGCCAGTGGCTTTATTTCGTGCCGCTGGCGATTGGCGTACTGTGGCTTGGCGTGCACCCGACCAGCATCAGCGCTTCGATTGCGCCATCGGTGAAGAACCTGCTGGTGCAAGTGGCGCATCCGGCGGAAGCGACACAAGCGGAGCCGAAAACGGAAGCCGCGAAGCCCGAGGAAGCGCCTGCATCAGAAAAAGCAGCCGCCCCCGCGCCCGTGAAGAAACACAAAGCGGCCGCGCCAACGCCGCCCGCCCCTGAAAAATCCGAGGAAAATTAATATGGATAGCAATTTCGATCTCGCGGAATTCGCGCTCATCACCCCGGAACTGATCGTGCTTGGCGGGGCCATCCTGTTGCTGCTGCTCGGCGCGTTCCGTGGGCCCCGCGCGACGGGTGGCATCACGCTGCTCGCCATGGGGGTGATGCTGGTCGCGGCCTATTTCGCCTGGCCGCATGGCGATGTGGATGCGACAGCGTTCAATGACATGATCGCGGTCGATAATTTCACGCAATTCGTGAAATGCATGGTGCTGATTTCCTCGACGCTGGTGCTCGGCATGAGCTTCGATTGGCTGGCCATCGGCCCGCATAAAAAATTCGAGTACCCGGTGTTAATTTTGCTGTCGAGCGTTGGCCTCATGGTGCTGGTTTCGGCGAACGATTTGCTCACGCTGTATCTGGGCCTCGAGCTGTCCTCGCTGTCGCTCTACGTGCTTGCGACCTACGATCGTGACAATGCGGTGAGCTCCGAAGCGGGCATCAAATATTTCACGCTTGGCGCGCTGTCGTCCGGCATGCTGCTGTTCGGCGCGAGCCTCGTTTACGGCTATACCGGCACCACCAATTTCAGCGCGATGACGGATTTGTTCTCGAACGTGGATGAGGCGCAGGCCTCGGTGGCTTATGGCGCGATCATCGGCATGGTGATGCTCATCACCGCGCTGTGCTTCAAGATTTCCGCCGTGCCGTTCCATATGTGGACGCCGGATGTGTACCAGGGCGCGCCGACGCCGGTGACGATGCTGTTCGCAACCGCGCCGAAAATCGCGGCGATGGCGATCTTCATCCGCCTGCTGATGGATCCGTTCGCGAACCTGCTGCCGGACTGGCAGAATATTCTCGCAATCATCGCCGTCGGGTCGATGGCGGTGGGCGCGTTCGGCGCGATCACGCAGACCAACATCAAGCGCCTCTTGGCCTACAGCTCCATCGGCCATGTCGGTTATATGCTGATCGGTTTGGCAGCGGGCACGCCCGAAGGCATCAAAGGCATTCTCGTCTATTTCGCGCTCTATCTATTCATGAGCATCGGCGCGTTCGGCTTCGTGCTGTTCATGCGCCGCGCGGGCGAGCAGGTGGAAAATATTTCGGACCTTGCGGGCCTGAGCAAAACCAGCCCGCGTGGCGCGCTGTTCATGCTCATCATGATGTTCTCGATGGCGGGGATTCCGCCGTTCGCTGGCTTTTACGGGAAGTTCTTCGTGTTCCTGAGCGCGATCCAGTCCGGCCTTTACAGCCTCGCGGTGATCGGCGTGCTGACCTCCGTCGTCGGCGCGTTCTACTACCTGAAAATCGTCAAGGTGATGTATTTCGACGAGCCGGTGCTCGGCCTCGAGCGCCATGTGCCGGTGTTCAGCCAAGCGGTGCTGCTCATCTGCGCGCTTGTGACGGCGCTGTTCTTCCTCTATCCTGCGGCTCTGCTTGATGCAGCGACCAACGCCGCGGGAGTATTCAGTTGATGACCGAACACGCTGAGAAGACCTTACTGAACGATTACCACCTGCTTTCGTATGACGTGCTCGACAGCACGAACAGCGAGGCGAAGCGGCTGGCCGGTGGCGGCGCGTCGCACGGCGCGGTGATCTGGGCCAAGCGCCAGACGGCGGGGCGCGGGCGGCTGGGCCGGGAGTGGGTGTCGGTCGAGGGAAATCTCTATACCACGGTGCTCATCAGCCCGACTGCGCCGCTCGAAGAATGCCCGCAGCTTTCGTTCGTCGCCTCGCTCGCGGTGGCCGATACGCTCGAAGCCATCCTGCCGGACCCGAAACTCATCGCCTGCAAATGGCCGAACGACGTGCTGGTTTCGGGCAAAAAAATCTCGGGCATTTTGCTGGAGTCGTTCACCACGAAGGAGCTGATCCGCGAGCGGCAATGGATCGCGGTGGGGGTCGGCATCAATGTCGATAATTTCCCGGAACATGTGATGTACCCGGCGACTTGCCTGCGTGACGCGGGCGTGGAACTCATCAGCGCGAAAATCGTGTTGTCGCGCTTCATCCATAATTTTATCCATCGCTACGACCAGTGGGAAGCGAAAGGCTTCGCGCCCATCGAAAAAGCGTGGAAAGCGAAAGCCTACCAGCTCGGCAAAAAGGTTGAAGTGGTGGTGGGCGACCATCAGGTGAGCGGCGTGTTCGAGGGCATCGATGCGAGCGGGCAAATGCTGCTGCGCGACAAGAAAAAACAAGTGACGACCATCAGCGCGGGCGATGTGTTCTACAAGGAACCGGCGTGATGCTGCTTGCGATCGATATCGGCAACACGAACCTCGTGTTTGCGCTGTTCGAGGGCGAGGCCGTGCGCGCGCAATGGCGCATTCGCACGGATGCGCATCGCAGCGCGGATGAATATGCGGTGTGGCTGTTCGCGCTGATGGCGCGCGCGGGGTTGAGCGAAAAAGCAGTGTCGGCGGTGATTCTTTCCTCCGTGGTGCCGGATGCGAATTTCACGATTAAGTCCTTCGTGCGGCAGTATCTCAACCTTGAACCGCGGCTGATCGCGAGCGGCGAGATTGACCTCGGCATGCCGATCCTGCTCGAAAACCCACGCGAGCTGGGCGCGGACCGGCTCATCAACGCCTACGCGGCGTGGGTGGAATGTCAGCAGGCGCTGATCGTGATCGATTTCGGCACGGCGACGACGTTCGATGTGGTGTCGGGCAAGGGCGAATATCTCGGCGGGGTGATCGCGCCGGGCATCAACCTCTCGCTCGAAGCATTGCAGAAAGCGGCGGCGAAACTGCATGGGATTGCGATCAACCATCCCGGCTCGGTGATTGGCCGCACGACGACGACGGCGATGCAATCCGGTATTTTTTATGGCTATGCGGGGCTGATCGAAGGCATCGTCAGCCGCATCAAGGCCGAACGCGGCGAGGCGATGAAAGTCATCGCCACCGGCGGCCTCGCACCGCTTTATGCGGAAGCGACGAAGGTAATTGATAAGGTGGATAGCGACCTCACCATTCGCGGCTTACGGCTGATTCATGAAAGAAATAACACGATGGATGCTGAAACAAGTTCAGCATGACGGCGTTTGTGGCGCCAGCAATGCCACGAGCGTCGCCCTGAACTTGTTTCAGGGTCCATCCAACCAAGGAAAAATAAATGGCCATCAACTTCAACGACTATAACGACGACGTGCTGTTCGTGCCGCTGGGCGGCGCGAATGAAATCGGCATGAATTTGAATTTGTATCGCTACCAGGGCAAATGGATCATGATCGATCTCGGGATCGGTTTCGCGGGGAACCACCTGCCGGGGATCGATATCGTGGTGCCGAATATCGACGCGATCCTGCCGTATAAGAACGACATTGTCGGCCTCGTGCTGACGCACGCGCATGAGGACCATCTCGGCGCGGTGGCGTATCTGTGGCCCGAGCTTGGCTGCCCGATTTACGCGACGCCCTTTACCGCAACGGTGCTCAAAAACAAGCTGGCCGAGGAGGGCATTCAAGGCAAAGTGAAGCTGCACGAGGTGAAAGCGGGCGAGCAATATCAAATTGGCCCGTTCGGTTTCGAGATGGTGCCGGTGACGCATTCCATCCCCGAAATGCACGCCGTCGCGCTGCGCACCGACAAGGGCGTCATCATGCATACGGGCGACTGGAAGCTCGACGATGCGCCGCAGGTCGGCGTGACGACGGACGAGCTGACGCTGAGCAAATACGGCGACGAGGGCGTGCTCGCGATGGTGTGCGATTCGACCAACGTGTTCGTCGAAGGCGAATCCGGCTCGGAAGCGGATGTGCGCACGAACCTCACCGAAATTATTATGCAATGCCCCGAGCGGGTAGTGGTGACGACGTTCTCCTCCAACATCGCGCGGTTAGAGACCATCATCCACGCGGCACGGGATGCGGGGCGCAGCGTCGCGATTGCGGGCAAATCCATCTGGCGCATGGTGCATGCCGCGCAGGATGCGGGCTATTTGCAGGACGTGCCGAACTTCCTCACCGATTTGCAGGGCATGGATATGCCACGCGACAAAGTGCTGTTCATTTGCACCGGCTGTCAGGGCGAGGCGCGCGCGGCGCTGAGCAAAATCGCGCGCGGCGAGCATCCGGGCATTCGCTTGAGCCCGAACGATACGGTGATTTTTTCCTCGCGCACCATTCCGGGCAACGAGGCGAATGTCGGCTATATCGTGAACAAGCTGGTGAGCGCGGGGATGGAAGTCGTCAACGACCGCACCGGGTTCATCCATGTGTCCGGCCATCCGTGCCGCGGCGAACTGGAGCGGATGTATCGTTGGGTGCGCCCGAACATCGCCGTGCCGGTGCATGGCGAGGCGCGCCACATCCACGAGCATGCGGCGTTCGCGCTGGAGATGGGCGTGAAAACGGCGATCGAGCCAAGCAACGGCGTGGTGATTAACCTCACGGCGACGACGCCCGGCATCATCGGCGGGGTGGAGTGGGGCTATCTCGCGCTGGATGGATCGAGTTTCATCGACAGTAATTCCGCCGTCATCCGCACGCGCCGCAAAATCCGCGACGATGGGTTCGTGGTGGTGTCGATCGTGCTCGGCAAGAACGGGCAACTCGCGGATGCGCCGATCATCAGCGCGCCGGGATGTCTGGACGATAACGAGGATAAGGAATTGCTCGCCGCGATGCGTGACGAAATCAAAGACGCCATCGGCAAAGCGGGCAAGGGCGCGAATAAGGGCCGTGGGCTGGATGAAACGATCCGTGGCGTTTTGCGCAAAATCATCCGCGACGAGCTCGGCAAAAAGCCGGTGCTCGATGTGCATATCCATAGTGTGTAGGCTCGCATGCGTGCGCTGCATCGCTGGCTGACGACCCGCAACGCCTGGCAAAGCGCGCTGGTGCTGTTCGCGGCGGGGGCGCTGATGACGCTCGGCTTCGCACCGACGCATTGCTGGCCGGTGATTTTTATCAGCCTGCCGGTGTTTTATTGGGTGATGGACGTGGCGCACACGCGTAAGCAAAAAATCTGGCGCGCGTTCTTTTTCGGCTACGGTTATTGCATGGCAGGCACGTGGTGGATCGGCAATGCGCTGCTGATCGACGCTGCGGATTTCGGATGGATGCTGCCGTTTTCGATTTTTGGCCTGAGCGCGGTGATGGCGGTGTGGTTCCTGCTGTTCGGCTTTTTCCATCACCTGCTGCGTGCGCGGATGACGCCGATTTTATTCGCGGTGCTATGGGTGGTGGTGGAGTATCTGCGCTCGTTCGGTATTTTCGGGTTTCCGTGGAACCTTGCGGGCTATATGGCGCTGGCCTCGCTGCCGTTCGCGCAGCTTGCGAGCGTGATCGGCACGTACGGTTTGAGCTTGCTCGTGGTGCTGCTCGGCCTGTTGCCGCTGGTGTGGGTTGCGGATCAATCGCGGCGCGCGAAGTGGCTGCAAACGGCGCTGGTGGTGGTGATTGCGGGGGGTTGTTTCTGCTATGGGTCCGAGCGCCTCGACGCGCCGACGGCATCGACGAAAACTTTCCTGCGCCTCGTGCAGCCGAACATTCCGCAATCGCTCAAAGGCACGCATGAGGGGCAACAGATGGCCATCGACGTGCTCGGCAAACTGAGTGTGGGCACGCCGGGCGGGCCGAAGCCGGATGCCGTGATCTGGCCGGAAACGGCTTATCCTTTCACGCTGCGCAGCGGCGAACACGCGCCGATGCCGCCGCTGAAATTGCTGGTGACGGGTATGGTGCGCGCAGAGAATATCCGCCCGTATCTGAAAATCTGGAATAGCCTCGCTGTGCTCGATAGTGGCGGCCTGCCGCTTGCGATGTATGACAAGCACCAGCTCGTGCCGCTCGGCGAATTCGTGCCGCTGCGCGACCTGTTGCCACTGCGGAAAATCACCGCGGGCGACATCGATTTTTCGCGCGGGGAGGGGCCGCGCACGATCACCGTTCCCGGCCTGCCGCCGTTCAGCCCGCTGATTTGCTACGAGGCGATTTTTCCGCAATTCGCGGTCGATGAAACGGCGCGTCCAGAGTGGATGCTGAACGTCACCAACGATGCGTGGTATGGCGATTCACCGGGCCCGTACCAGCATTTCGAGGCGGCGCGCATGCGGGCGATCGAGCAGGGGCTGCCGCTGGTGCGTGCGGCGAATAATGGAATTTCGGCGGTGATCGACCCGTATGGCCGCGTGATTTCGGCGCTAAATCTCAACCAGCGCGCTTTTATGGATGCGCGGTTACCTGCCCCGGTTGCAGCACCGCCCTACGCAAAATACGGCGAATTAATAACTTTGGTTGGCATGGGGCTGTTGTTTTTATGCACATTAACGGGCTGTTTTCGGTCGAAAAAATAAATAAATCATTAATTTCCTTGCATCGAACGGCGCGCATTGGTAACGCATGGATTGAAGTCAGTTGCATAATCAAAACCTAACTCGCGTATTGTGATATGAGCACCCCCCATCCTGTCGATATTCATGTCGGTCGTCGCCTGCGGTTGAAACGTACGTTCCTCGGCCTGAGCCAAGAGAGCGTCGGCAAGCAAATCGGCGTGACGTTCCAGCAAATCCAGAAATACGAGCGCGGCATCAACCGCATGGGCGCGAGCCGTTTGTACGATTTCGCGAAAGCGCTCGGCGTGCAGGTGTCGTATTTCTTCGAGGGCTTCGGCGATTACGTGATGGAGGACGGCGCAGCGCTTGGCGCGGCCGAACCGAACGCGCCGGGCTTCGAGCATGAGCAGGTGAACAACCGCGAAACGCTGGAAGTGATGCGCGCCTATTACAAGATCAAAAACCCCGCGCTGCGCAAGCGCGTCGTCGAACTGATCAAGGCGATGTCGGCGGAAGATAAATAGCCGTCGGCAATCCACAGGACACAGTGAACGGTTAACTGTAGGCTGTGCAGCGCATCGCGCTTGACCTTTCCCAAAATCCGTATAGCCTCATCGCAGGTGGGCATTTAATTGCTTGGCGGCCACCAGTTTCCCGGGGCGACCCGGATCCGGTCTAAGCGTTGTGGATGCAAACCTCGAGCATGCGAGGATGTTTCGCGCAATTCGCTGGCTGCCACGCGGTTTGATCCCGGATAATTTCTCAAGGGGGACGAAGTGAGCCAGCAATACCAACAGCGCGATTCCTATATTTTTACCAGCGAATCCGTGTCCGAAGGGCACCCGGATAAAATCTGCGACCAGATTTCCGATGCGATCGTCGATGCCTGCCTCACCGAAAACCCCGAGGCGCGTTGCGGCATCGAAACGATGACCTGCACGAACCAAGTGGTAGTGGCGGGTGAATTCCGCGACGCGGATGGGGTGACGCCCAAACGCATGGAAGACATCGCGCGGCAAGTAGTGAAGGAAATCGGCTACCAGCAGCGCGGCTTCAGCTGGAACACGCTGAAGTTCGACACGTATGTGCACCAGCAATCCGCCGACATCGCGCGTGGGGTGGATTCGGGCGAGAACAAGGACGAGGGCGCGGGCGACCAGGGGCTCATGTTCGGCTTCGCCTGCACCGAAACGCCGGAATTCATGCCCGCGACGCTGCATTATTCGCACCGTATTTTGCATGCGCTGTCGGACGGGCGCCGCAGTGGGAAATTCTCTGGGCTCGAGCCGGATGCGAAAAGCCAGGTCAGCCTTGAATATAAGGACGGCAAGCCGGTGCGCGCGACCTCGGTCGTGGTCTCGACGCAGCACCATGCCAGCATGAGCCAGCCGGAAATCCGTGAACTGGTGCGCGGCGTGGTGACGGATATTTTGCCCAAAGGCTGGATGCCGGAGGAGAAGCAGTTTTTCGTGAACCCGACGGGGCAATTCATCATCGGCGGGCCGGACGGCGATTCGGGCCTGACGGGGCGCAAGATTATCGTGGATACCTACGGCGGCGCGGCCCCGCATGGCGGCGGTGCGTTCAGTGGCAAGGACCCGACGAAAGTGGACCGCTCGGCGGCTTACGCGGCGCGCTACCTCGCGAAAAACGTGGTGGCGGCGGGGATTGCCGAGCGCTGCACGATCCAGATTTCCTATGCCATTGGTGTCTCGCGCCCGACCTCGTTCTACGTCAACACGCATGCGGCGCCGAAGGTCGATCCGGCGCGGCTCGAGCAGGTATTGCAGGAGATGGTGAACCTCACCCCGCGCGGCATCCGCACGCATTTGCAGCTCAATCGCCCGATCTACCAGAAAACAGCGAGCTACGGCCATTTCGGCCGCACGCCGGGTGCGGATGGCAGCTTCAGCTGGGAGAAGACGGATCTGGTCGATGCGCTGCGTCGTGAGTTTGGAATTTCGGCTACGGCTTGATAGAGAAGGCGGACCCCGTGATAAACACGGGGTGACAGCTTCGGGGTGTTTCTAGATAGAAGCCCCAACCACAGGCTTGTCACCCCGGCTTTACGCCGGGGTCCGCCTGCTTTTCCTATTTTCTTATCGAAAATTGATGACGAATCGCTATGCTCGCGGTTCACCCCATCACAGGAGAAGACCATGACGCAAGCCATCCCCGAAGGTTTCCACAGCATCACCCCGACGCTGGTGCTAAGCGACGCGAAAGGCGCCATCGAGTTCTACAAAAAAGCCCTCGGCGCGAAGGAAGATTACGCCATGACCTGCCCGGAAAGCGGCAAGATCATGCATGCTTGCCTCACCATCGGCGACTCGAAACTTTTCCTGAGCGACGACATGCCCAATTGCGGCGGCGTGACGAAGGACTCGCGTTTTTATCTTTATGTGAAAGATTGCGATGCGGGCTTCAAAATCGCGACGGCTGCGGGTTGCAGCGAAATCATGAAGCCGGAAGACATGTTCTGGGGCGACCGGGTCAGTGCCGTGAAGGATAAATTCGGCCTCAACTGGACCATCGCCACGCATGTGAAGGAAGTTTCCGAAGAGGAAATGAAAAAAGGCCGTGACGCGTGGATGGAAAAAATGAAATCCGGCAAAGCGAACAAAGCTGCATAATTTGCTGGCATCGGGAAGCGGCTCGCGCTAGCAGCTGCTTCCCATGACCCCGCGCGAACAGCAATATCTTTCCTCCTTCGGCCGCAATCGCGGACGGAGCTTGCGCCCATATCAGCAAGGGCTGGTGGATGGGTTGCTGCCGACGCTTGCGGTGAATGCGGCGAACCCGCGCGAGGGAAAATACGAAAAGCTCGCCCTCGAGATCGGCTTCGGCGGCGGGGAGCATCTGGTCGCGCAGGCAGCGCATAACCCGGACACGTTGTTCATCGGCTGCGAACCGTTCATCAATGGCGTGGCGAAATGCTTGGCGGCGATCGACCAGCAGAAGCTGAAAAATATCCGCCTGTTCACGCAGGATGCGCGGGAGTTGATCACGGCGATGCCGGAAAATTCCGTCGATAGCGTGTTCATCCTGTTCCCGGACCCGTGGCCGAAGCTGCGGCACAACAAGCGGCGGTTGGTGAATTTGCAGACGCTCAGCATGCTTGCACGCATCCACAAACCGGGCGGGCGCTTGCTGCTCGCGACGGACCATGTCGATTATTCGGTGTGGATGTTCGAGGTGCTGCAGCACACGCCGCATTACCGCTGGACGGCGCAGGCCCAAGCTGATTGGCAAACCCCACCGGCGGATTGGACGGAAACGAAATACCAGCGCAAGACGAGCGCGGAAGGGCGCGAGCCGGTGTTCATCGAGTGCGTGCGCAACGCGCCATCGGTTTAAATGCGGCGGTCCCGCGACGGGGCAAGTTTTTCGCTGGTGAGTGGCTTCAGGATCTCGGCAATTTCCGCGTCGATATTACCCGGTAAGGCGCGGTCTTCCTGCGCATAGGCATTCAGGAACGCATCGTGCAGGCTTCTGGTATCGAGCTGGACCATCGGCAAATGGTAGGCGGGCTTCGCCTGCTTGGTGAACGCGGGGTGAATAAGGGATTCGGTGACCGGATCGTACTGCAAGCCATGGCGGACGAAGTTTCTTTTGCCCGTTTGCAGCGCGATCTCCTCGACCGGCTGCAAACCTTTCGTGATCGTATAGGCGGGTTCGCCAATCGTTTTAACGCCAAAACGCGCGAGCCGCTGCGCGCTATCGCTCGTCACATAAAGCGGGGATTTTTGCCAGCCCGCTTCTTCGCCTTCGTAAGGTGCGCCGAATTGTGCGTCCCGGCAACTGACGATGATGCTCAGCGCGGTTTTGAGATCGGGTTGCTTTGCGCCTGATTCCGCTGCGCGGTCGGTCGTGAGGTGCTTTCGCCAGTGCTGGTCCATGGTTTTTGCCTTTGTGTCGGGTGAAGTGTTGGTGGAAAACGTTATTGCCTTGCGTTCAGCGCGGGAACCATGGCTCAAAGCCATGTTCATGCCCCGACTCGCCGTCGAGCGAGGTATCGGGACATTGCTCGGGATGGGCGGCGAGGGTTGCGATTTGCTGGATGGTCCAATCGACGATGGGGCCAGCGGCTTCGGTTTTTTCGCCGTTCGCGGCCAATTGCTCGGTAATGACCTGCTGGAGGTGGGCTTCTTCCGGCGGGCGATGGCCGGGTTCTACTTCGCCGCGTTCGGCATCGCCGCGCCATAATTTCGCGCCGATGCAGAGGTTGATCGCCTCGACAATTGCATCCGTCTGCGCGCTGGGGACGGGATAATGGGCGAGATTATGCAACGAGGAATGGTCGCATTTCACCTCCATCTGCATATGCCACACGGCGTTGAAAATCGCGGTGGCTTTGGTCTTGGGGCGTTGCGGGCGCCGCGAGAAACGGGGCGGAACGGCTTGGGCGAAGGGCATAGGTTTTCATGGGTTCGGGTTGGCGAAGGCCATGTTCCTAGCCGAGGAATATGTCAGTTTGATGACGATTCCACAGAAATATTGCTTGCCCGGAGGCGACTTATCGCTTATAACCCCCTCAACAATATTCATACACTCGCAAAGAGGTGGCCAACGGGTCGCCTTTTTTATTGCTCGAAGGAAACGATGAAACCGCTCGCGGAAAAAGTGGAAGAAGTGATCGCGCCGACCATCAAGGATATGGGGTTCGACCTGATTCAGGTGAAATTCATGGATGGCAAGCGCGCACAAACGCTGCAGATCATGGCCGAGCGGCCGGACGGCAGTATGACGCTCGACGATTGCGCGATGATTTCCCGCCAGATTTCGGCGGTGCTGGATGTCGAGGACATCATCCCCGGCGAATACCGGCTCGAGGTTAGCTCGCCGGGCATCGACCGCCCGCTCACGCGGTTGGCGGATTATGCGAAATATTTCGGCCACGCGGCGAAGATCGAAACCGTGCTGCCGATCGACGGGCGCAAGCGTTTCGCGGGCGCGCTGAAAGCGGTCGAGGGGAATGATGTGGTGATTACAGTGGATGGTAAAGATTACGCGCTGCCGTTCATCGACATCCAATCCGCGAAACTGGTGCTGACGGACGCGCTGATTAAGGCGCATCAGGCGGCGGAGAAAAAAAATGGGACTAGGGGCTAGGGGCTGGAGGCTGGTAAATTTTTGCCAGTCCCAAGTCCCCAGCAACCAGTCCCTCATCACGAAACGAATTAACTTTAGGAGTTTAAAATGGCTGTTAACCAAGTAATCCACGGCTCGACGGAAATGCTGCAAATCGCGGATGCGGTGGCGCGCGAGAAGAATATTGACCGCGACACGGTGCTCGATGCGATGGCGAACGCAATCGAAATTGCGGGCCGCAAGAAATACGGCGTGGAGCACAACATCAAAGCCGAAATCGACAAGAAAACCGGCGCGATTTCGCTGTTCCGCCTGACGGAAGTGGTGGAAGACGCCGCCGAAGGCGCGACGGACGAGGAGGGCAACTCGACTTTCAACGTGGCCCAGCAAATTACCGCGAGCCGTGCGAAAAAGAAATTCCCGAAAGCGACTTACGCGGTGGGTGATTTCATCCGCGACGAATTGCCGCCGATCGATTTCGGCCGCGTCGCCGCGCAGACCGCGAAGCAGGTCATCGTGCAGAAAGTGCGTGACGCCGAGCGCGACCGCCAGTTCGACGAGTTCAAAGACCGTGTGGGCGAAATCGTCAACGGCACGGTGAAGCGCGTGGAATATGGCAACGTGACCGTGGACTTTGGCCGCGCCGAAGCCGTCATCCGCAAGGACGAACTCATCCCGCGCGAAAATTTCCGCCCGGGCGACCGCATCCGCGCTTACATCTTCGATGTGCGCCGCGAGAAAACGGGCCCGCAAGTGTTCTTGAGCCGCGTGCGCCCGGAATTCATGGCGAAACTGTTCATGCAGGAAGTGCCGGAAATTTATGACGGCGTGATCGAGATCAAAGCGGTCGCGCGCGACCCGGGCAGCCGCGCGAAAATCGCGGTGTTGTCGAACGATTTCTCGGTCAACCCGGTGCTGTCCTGCGTCGGTGTGCGCGGCAGCCGCGTGCAGGCGGTGGTGAACGAGCTTCAGGGCGAGAAGGTGGATATTGTTCACTACTCGGAAGACCCGGCGACGTTCATCGTGAATGCGCTGTCTTCGGCGGAAGTATCGAAAGTCGTGATCGACGAGGATTCGGGCCGCATCGAAGTGGTGGTGCCGGACGACCAGTTGTCGCTCGCCATCGGCCGCCGCGGGCAGAACGTGCGCCTCGCTGCGCAGCTCACCGGCTGGTCCATCGACATCCTCACCGAGGAAGTCGAATCCGAGCGCCGCACGCAGGAATTCAACCGCCTGAGCGAGCTGTTCATCGAAGCGCTGAACGTCGAAGAAGTGATCGCGCATTTGCTCGTCACGGAAGGCTTCACGAGCGTCGAGGAAGTGGCGTATGTGCCGACGGAAGACCTTGCGAACATCGAGGGTTTCGATGAGAACGTGGCCGAAGAACTGAAGGCGCGCGCGGCGGAATACCTCAAAGTGAAAGATGCCGAAACCGCGAAGAAATTCAAGGAAATGGGCGTCGAGGAAGCGCTCGCGAAACATGAGGGCTTGACCAGCGACATCGTGCTGAAGCTCGCGGAAGGCGGCATCAAAACCATGGATGATTTCGCTGGGTTGGCGACGGATGAGTTCTACGAAATCGTGCCGAAATCCGGCATCAGCCGCGACGACATGGAAGCCATGATCATGAAAGCGCGCGAAAGCTGGTTCGCTGAGGATGCGAAGAAGGCGTAGGGCAGAGAAGTTAGCGTTTTCGGTGCAACACGCGCTGTCGCTCCTTCTCCCCTTGCGGGAGAAGGCTGGAATGAGGGGGCTTTGACATTAGAGTTCTAACCTCACCAACCCCTCACCCAACCCTCTCCCGCAAGGGGAGAGGGCTCGCCCGTGGCGCCGTTTGCGTTCAATTCGTAGGTCTTTACTAAATAAACGGATCGTAACTCCACTGCAGCAGCGCCTGCCGCTGGCGCGGGCGGCAATGGAAATCGAGCGGGTCGCAATTCGCGCGGATTTGCGCAGCGTGGCGGGTAAAGGCGCGCCAGCGCTTGATTTGCAGCGCATCGACCTTCTCGACGCGGCGGCCTAAATAATAGCGGCAATACCACTGGAACCAGCCGCGCGGGTCGTCGCCGATGATCCAGCCTTTTTCGCGCCAGACAGAAAGCGGCTGGCGGCTTTTGATGCCGAAGCAATTCACGCTTTCATCCGCGACATCGCTGAGTTTCGCGTCCTCGAACCAATCGGCGGGGAATTCATCCCGGCAATCGTTCAGGTATTTGCCCTCGAACACGCCGTGGGCGAGCATTTCCTTCGGCGTGAAGAAGGGGGTGAAGCCGGGTGCGAAGTCTTTGCCCATGGCCGCGTCAAGCCGATAGCGATATTCGCGTTGCATGCGGTCATGGACGCTGATAACGGAGCCGATACGGTAGTGCTGCTTTGACATTTCGCGGCTATAACACAGGGAAAATCATGAAACAATCCGAACCGGAACGCAGCTGCATCATCACCCGGGAAGTATTGCCGAAAGAGGCGCTGATCCGCTTCGTCGTCGGCCCGGGGCATAAACTGGTGCCGGATCTCGCAGGAAAACTGCCGGGGCGGGGGATTTATGTGAGCTGCTCGAAACTGCTCGTCGCGGAAGCCATCGCCAAGCGCGCGTTCGGCAAGGCCGCAAAAACGCAGGTGCAGGTGCCGGAAAATTTGCTGGCGCTGCTCGAGGAGCAGATGGCGCGACGGGTGGCGGATAGCCTGTCGCTGGCGAGGAAGGCCGGGCAGGTCATCACCGGCTTCGAGAAGGTCGAGACGGAATGCGGCAAAGGCACGGTTGAGGCGCTGATCCATGCCGAGGATGCGGGCGAGGACGGCATTAAAAAACTGAGTTTTTACACCGGCCCCACCTTCCGGAACCTGCCGCGGGCGCTATTGTCGGAGGTGCTCGGTCGTGAGAACGCGGTGCATGCTGCCGTGACGCACGGCCCGGCGGCGGCGTTTTTTATTACCGAAGCGCGCCGTTTCGCTTTATTTCTTGCGTGAACTACACTATATAGCCGCATTCTTGTGAGTGGTGAGTTGTGAGTAGTGCGTGGTGAAGAAGGAAAAAATTCTTATTCATCAGCACCTAGCGCCACTGCTCACCACCCACTACTCACCACTCACTAAAGAAAAAACATGACCGATAACGGCAACACCACGAAAAAAGACGCGCTGAAGCTCAGCTCGCCCTCGACCCTGTCCCTCACCAAAACGGTGGAAAGCGGCAAGGTGAAGCAGAATTTCCAGCGCGGCCGCAGCAAAACGGTCACCGTCGAGGTGAAGAAAACCCGCACGTTCAGCCAGCGCCCCGGCCAAGGTGGTGCGATGGTGGAAGTGGATCGCGGCGCGTCGGAAGCGACCAAGCAGCGCCTGCTCAGCCAGGCGGAGCGCGAGGCGCGCCTGCGTGCCTTGCAGCAGGCCGAGAAGGCGGACGAAGCGAAATCCCACGAAAATTTTGCGAATTTCTCGCGCGAAGTCGAACCCGAGGAGCAGGACGACCTGGGTGCGGATGTGGCGGAGAACGACGCGGCGGCGCCCGTTTCGGCAGGCAGCAGTGCGCCGGCATCGAGCGGCCATCGCTCGCCGATGGATGAGATTGCCGCGCGCAACCTCGAGCGCTTGCGCAATGCGCCCTCGAACCGTTCGGCGACGACGACGGCGGC
>OUNJ011001310.1_pt1 | contig 56594 bp, 47 predicted proteins | sample 1755361 | NCBI WGS metagenome assembly OUNJ01 (sample SAMEA3914825, study PRJEB12502) | metagenome | biome: forest; material: soil | place: USA | collected 2012-03-12 | depth 0.1 m
CGGCATGCCGACGCGCTTCATCGAACTCGCCGGGCAAATCAACGAGCGCATGCCGGGCTATGTGATCGACCGCTTGCGCGAAGGGCTCGACCGCCATTACCGCAAGGGCCTGAACGGCTCGCGCGTACTGATGCTCGGCATCGCCTACAAAAAGAACGTCGATGATATGCGCGAATCGCCGCCGATTTTCATTTTCGAGCGTCTGCTCGAGGCTGGTGCAATCGTCGAGTTCCACGACCCGTATATCCCCGTCATTCCGAAAACGCGTGAGCATTCGGCGCTCGCGGGCTTGGAATCCAAGCCGCTCACCAAAGAGCAGCTTGCGACCTATGATGCGGTGGTGATCGCGACCGACCATAGTTCGCTCGATTACCAGTTCGTCGTCAATAACAGCAAACTCGTGGTTGATACGCGCAACGTGACCGCTACTTTGAAGGATACCGACCATGTCGTTAAAGCCTAAGCTCATCGAAAAACCGCAACGCATCGATTTCATCGATTTGAAAGCGCAGCAGGAGCGCATCCGCACGAAACTGGATGCGGCGATTGCAAAAGTGCTGAACCATGGCGCTTACATCATGGGGCCGGAAGTGGCGGAGCTCGAGAAACAGCTTTCGGCGTTCTGCGGTGCGAAATATACGCTCAGCTGCAGCAACGGGACGGATGCGATGAGCCTCGTGCTCATGGCAAAAAATGTCGGTCCGGGCGATGCGGTGCTGGTGCCGAGCTTCACCTTTGCGGCGACGGCGGAAGTGGTTGCGCTGCGTGGCGCAACGCCGATTTTCCTCGATATCGACCCCGTGACTTACAACATGGATCCGTCGCAGATCGACGCAGCGATTGAAGTCGCGAAGAAACAGGGGCTGAAGCCGGTCGGCATTATTCCCGTGTATCTGTTCGGCCTGCCGCCGGAATATGACCAAATCCATCCGCTCGCCGAAAAACATGGCCTCTGGGTGATGGGCGATGCGGCGCAGGGCTTCGGCAGTGCCATCAACGGCAAGCGCGCGGGTAGCCTCACGGAAGTGACGACGACGAGCTTTTTCCCCGCCAAACCGCTTGGCTGTTACGGCGATGGCGGCGCGGTAATGACGGACGATAAAGAACTGTTTGATCGCATGGAATCCATCCGCGTGCATGGCAAAGGCAGCGAGAAATACGACAATGTGCGGATCGGGTTGAACGGTCGCCTCGACACGCTGCAAGCCGCGATCCTCATCGAAAAACTGGCGATTTTTGCCGATGAAATCAACGAACGCCAGCGCGTGGCAAATCGTTACACGGCAGGCCTGAAAGACGTAATTGCGACGCCCGTCGTGCCGGAAACCAACGTCTCCGCCTGGGCGCAATACACGCTGATGTGCAAGGACAATGCGCAGCGCGAGGCGGTGCAAAAAAGCCTGAAAGAAGCGGGCGTGCCGACGATGGTCTATTACCCCAAACCGCTGCACCAGCAAACGGCGTACAAACATTACCCGACCGCGACCGGCGGGGTGCTGCCGCATTGCGAGAAAGCATCGCAGTGTGTGTTCAGCCTGCCGATGCACCCGTACCTTGACGATGCCACGCTCGATTACATTATCGACGCGACGCGCAGCGCGCTGGGCTAGGGATTATGTGCGGCATCGTCGGAGCGGTAGCGCTGCAGGCACGGCCCATCGGCCAGCTTTCAGCGAAGCTTTCGGCGATGAGTTCGCTGATCGTCCATCGCGGGCCGGACGGGCATGGGCTGTGGGTGAATGACGACCAGCGCGTTGGTTTCGCCCATCGCCGCCTTGCGATCATCGAACTCACCGAGGCCGGTCACCAGCCGATGAAAGGCCGCAACGGCGCGATCATCACCTATAACGGTGAGATTTATAACCATATCGAATTGCGCAAGGAACTCGAGTCTGGCTGGCAGTTTCAATCGCATTCGGACACGGAAGTCATCCTCGCTGCCTATGCGAAATGGGGCAAGGAATGCGTGAACCATTTGCGCGGTATGTTCGCTTTTGCCATCTGGCATGACGGTGAATTTTTCGCGGCGCGCGACCGGTTCGGCATCAAGCCGTTTTACTACAGCATGGTCGATGGCACGTTTTATTTCGCGTCGGAAATCAAGGCGCTGCTGCCCGTGCTGCCGGACATCGAAACCGCGCCGGAAGCGCTCGCGGAATACCTCACTTTCCAATACACGATTGGTGAGCGCAGCATGTTCAAGAACGTGCAGACGCTGCTGCCGGGCCATACGCTCAGCATCCGTAAAGGCGAAGTCGAAATCCGCCGCTATTGGGACGTGCATTACGAGATCGATTACGGCCATTCGAAAGAGTGGTTCATGGAAGAATTGCGCGGGCTGATGGAAGAATCCATGGCGCTGCATTCGCGTTCGGATGTGCCAGTGGGTGCCTATATTTCCGGCGGCATCGATTCGAGCCTCGTCGGGCGCATGGCGGCGGGGTTGCCGCAATCGGCAAAGCTTGGGTTCCACGGCAAATTCACGCAATTCCCGGGTTACGATGAAAGCAACTACGCGCAAATGGCGTGCGATAATGCGGGGATTTCGCTCAAGCAAATCGACATGACGGCGGATGATTTCCGCGAGCATATCGGCAAGGTGATTTACCATCTCGACCAGCCGATTGCCGGGCCCGGGGCATTTCCGCAATATATGGTGTCGAAGCTCGCTTCCGAACATGTCAAGGTTGTGCTCGGCGGGCAAGGCGGCGACGAAATTTTTGCTGGGTATGCGCGCTACCTCGTGGCCTATCTCGAGCAATGTTTGAAAGCCGCGATCGACGGCACGCACAAGAATAAATATTTCGTGGTGACGCCTGCCTCCATCATTGAGAACCTGACCGTGCTGCAGGAATATAAGCCGCTGATCCGCCAGTTTTTCAGCAAAGGGTTGTTCGAGCCGATGGACCGGCGCTACCTGCAATTGGTCGATAAATCGGCGGATATGCAGCAAGAGGTGGACTGGTCGCAGCTCGACCGCGACGGCGTGTTCAACCGGTTTTTGGGCATTTTTAATTCCACGCGCAATGTGCATCCCGAAGCCTATCTCGACTCGATGATGCATTTCGATTTCAAATGCCTGCTGCCTGCATTGCTGCATGTCGAAGACCGGATGGCGATGGCGCATGGCATCGAAAGCCGGGTGCCGTTCCTCGACCACCGCATTGTCGAGCTGGTCGCTACCGTGCCGCCGATTTTCAAGTTCGAGGGCGGCAAAATGAAGCAGCTGCTGAAAGAAACATTCGGCAATTTATTGCCCGAACCGGTGCTGAACCGCCGCGACAAAATGGGCTTTCCCGTACCGCTGAAAGAATGGTTCGCGGGCGAGTTGCGCGACATGGTGCAGGATGTGTTCGCGACACAAAAACAGCGCCAGCGACCCTATTTCAACAGCGATGCGATCCTTGCCAATTTCAACGGCTCCGAGCAGTTCTCGCGCAAAGGCTGGGGCTTGCTCAGCATCGAATTGTGGCACCAGCAATTCCACGACAAGGCAGCCGGTTACCGCGACCTCGTGCAGCAGCAGGCGCCGTTGCCCGAAACGCTGCGTGCGCACGCGTAACATGGCGCGCATCGTCATTTTCAGCTACGACCGCGTCATCGACCGAAGGGCGTTTTTGCAATGTAATAGCTTGATTGCGGCAGGCCATGAGGTCGCGCTTTACGCGCTCGCGGATGCATCGGCGGCGCGCGATCCGGCTTATGTCAAACGCATCGGTGAAACTGCTATTGGTAGCTCGAAATTGCCGCTGGCATTGCGGGTGCGCCATGGGTTACAGGCGCGGTTCCCGAACGCCTTTCGTCTTGCGCTGCCGCTGCTACGCTTCGTTTATTGGCAAGCGACGCGCTGCGATCCGGCTGCGTTGTACCTCGCCTTGTATCGCGATACGCTGGCGGAAGTTGGCGTGGCCGATCTTTATATCGCGCATGATCTGCCGATGCTGCCTGTCGCGCGCGAAGCGAAGCGCCGCTATGGTGGCAAGCTGCTCTATGACAGCCACGAACTGTTCGCCGAGCAGGAGTTTTCGGGCATGGAAAAACGCATGTGGCGCAAGCTCGAAGCCGCAATGATCCACGATGCGGATAAAGTTATCACGGTGAACCCCTCCATCGCCGATTTCATGGAGAAGCGTTACGCTATCCACGATGTCGGCGTGGTGTATAACGCCGAATGGATTGCCGATATGCCGCCTGCGCAAGGCTGCCTGTTCCATGAGCGGCTCGGCCTGCCAGCAGGTGCGCGCGTGGTGCTGTACCAGGGCATGTATTCCTACCACCGCAACCTCGACGGCATGGTGCGGGCGATGGCCTCGATCAAGGATGCGAACGTGCATCTCGTACTGCTCGGCAGCGGCCCGGCGGGGGAGTGGCTGAAGCAGATTGCGGTCGCGGCAGGCGTTGCCGCGCGTGTGCATTTCATGGATGCGGTGCCGCAGGCGGAGTTGCTTGGCTATAGCGCCTCGGCGGATCTCGGCGTGATTCCTTACCGCGATATTTGTTTGAATTACCGCTATTGCACGCCGAATAAATTGTTCGAGTTCATCGCCGCGGGTTTGCCGATGGTCGCGACGGACTTACCCGAAATCGCACGGCTGATCGCGTACTATCAGCTTGGGTTTACCGGCGACACGGCAAGCCCGCAGGCCCTCGCGGCGCTGCTCGAAAAAGCACTCGTGCCAGCAGTGCTTGAGGGACTGCGCGCGCGAGTTCTTACTGCGCGCGAACAGGTGAACTGGCAAATCGAAGGCATGAAGTTCGCTGCTATTGTACAGGAAATACTAGCGGCATAATCCTTGCCGAAAATGCGGTAAGCAACGCAATCTGGTTTGCACCCAGGATGGCAATAACCATTTCACCAGCCGTTTGGGATGAATGTGGCGTAAGGCAGCGACCTGCATGCGTAGTATCGTATGTATGGGTATGACGTGGCGTCTTGCGACGGGCTTTGTGTCGAGACATTCCTGTACGATGCTGTTGAGCCGCGCGACGAATGTCTCGATGTGATAGGCAGGATTATCGATGATTTCACGGCGCGCCGTTTGCGCCATGGTATCGCGCGCGGCGTCATCCTGCAAAAAGGCGATGGCGTCGGCAAGATTGCTATAGTCGCGTGCGAGCTCGAAATAATGGCGCCCGGCGATAAAAATGCCCGAATAGTCGCCTGGATAAAGCAGCTGGATCGTACCGGTTGCCGCCGCTTCGAAATGGCGTGGCGAGATTTGATGGTAGGGAATATTGTTCTCGAGATCGGCAAGGCCTGCGAGATAGGCTTCGGCGTAGGCATCGTCTTCACGCACTGGCCCGAGTTTGCCCTCGAGTGCCGTGCATCGCATTGCGAGATTGCCTTGCAGGTCGAAAATACTCGCGCCGGATTCCACCCCCAATGTTGCGGTGCAGGCAGACAGAAATGTGTACCATGCCGCGTTACCGAGCCGATCTTCCCAACGGCTTGAGACATCAAGTTTCAGCCCGGAATCTTGCAGTAAGCGCACTACGTCGTTACCGATTTTGCGTTTTTCGTAGGCGAGCCTGCCAAAGCTTAGCGGTTGTAACGAACCCCGATAGCCGATCAGAATCGGGCGCGGTGCGGGAGTGATCGGCAACTGGCGCAGGGTGGCGGTGACGTAACCGGTCAGCATGCGCTCAAAGCGCGGTGTGCCGACAATCTCTGGCGGATAGATGCGTGGAACGGCTGTCGGTGGCAGGCAAGTGAAGATAACATCGAAACCAATGTCGCCGATGGCCTGCGCCAGCTCCCGGAAGCGATGGTTCTCATCCTGCTTCATCAGGATTTTTACGCCATGAAAATCCCGCAAGGTGCGGTGCGTGACGCGATCGATGCCGCGCAGTACATCCACATTATACGATAGGGTATTATGAATGATGATCGCATCAAAGCCATCGAGATCGACCGAGGGCCTGAGCGCTGGCTGTGTGCATGGGTAATAGTCAAGGAACAGGTTGATGACGCGCACTTCGCCCGTCAGCCCCTGTGCCATATTCTCGATGGTTTCGATCACCGTCGCAATGCCTGCAGGATCGTAATAGCACAGGATCAGGATGCGGGGGGTGCTAGTAATCATTGGGAAACGGTAAAGTTTCGGCGGTTACGACAATATCTTCGATCCATGGCAGACCGAGTTTATCCATGAATACATGGTAAAGAAAATCGGTCGATAAGCAGGTGCCGAGCACATGGTGGCGTTCGAACGGGGGTAATGTACCCAGACCCAGTATGTCGCCATTGATCCAACGCATGGTATGGATGTTGCCAAGGTTGATCAGCCCACGCAATTCTGCGGCAGAGATTTTTTGCTTTACCGATAATGTATGTTCAGCCCCGATGGGTGAAGCCACGATATCGATGATGCCTGCCTGCGGTGTAACATAAAGATGCGCCGATGTATCTTGCTGGCGCAAAAAGAAACGCTGCAAACTACGCAGGCGCAATAGCGTATGAGTAGAATCCATCAGGGCACTGACGCCGGGTAGCCATTTGCGTAACTGCTGGACTAGTCGATGGTGGCGAGCGGCAATGTTGCGCGTATAGACGTACACATATTTCATTAATCGTTTGCAACTCTGGTGACGAACAAACCAGTTATAAAGCCGATGGCTGAGCGCACAAGAATAGTGGTGTAACCGCAACCTACATTTATGCGTTACCGTCACGAAGAGGTAGATGCATTCACCGTAGAAACTGCGTGTGACTTTAGGCACTTTCGAGGCTTTGGGTTTGGGCGAAGGTGCGAGCCCCGCCGCTATACAGGTTTCCATGGTGCCGTCGATGACTTCCATCATGCTGCGGTAGCTGTACGTGTCGCTGGCGATCAGGTGCTGGTACGCGCGCTCGATGATTTCATTCGCCCGCTTTTCGTCATGTAAAATGGCGCCGACTTCTTCCATATTGCTATGATCGCGCGCGAGCGGCACGTAATGTTGCCAAGGAATCATCGCGCCGGAATAATTGCCCGGATACATAATCATCAGTGTGCGCAATGCTGCCGCTTCGAAGCAGCGCGGGGAAATGCAGTTGATGACATAGCGCCCGTCTTCTTCTTTGAAATAAAGTTCGCGTAATTCTTCGAAGGTCGCCTCAGGGTGCGCTCGTAAATGCTGTGTAACGCGGGCCTCGATCGCGCCCGTGAAATCGCATACGCTGGCGCCGCTTTCCGTGCCGAGGGAGGCTTTGCTGTTGGCCATGAATTTGACCCAGGCTTCACCGTAAATGCGATCTTCCTCGCGCCAGGATAGATTGACTTTCAGGCCGTATTTTTCAGCATCTTGGGCGAACCGATCGCTGATTTGCCATTTCTGCAGCGTATGTTCGCCCAAGTAAGGCGGTAATTTTCGGGCACGATAACTGACATCCAGCGTGCGATCGTGATAGGCTGGCGTTGCAATACCGATCAACGTATCGGGTACATAACCCGTGAGCACGGTGACCTTGCGCAAATGCGGTAGCCGCTCCGGCGGGTAAATATGGTCGATGACTTCCGGCCCGACCACGCTGAACAATACATGGATGTGCATGTAGTTGATGGCCGCGATCGTGTTGTCGATGAAGCGGTATTCGTCTTGGATATAAATGGCCTTATAGCCTTGGAAAGTACGGATGCGGCGCCGGCTTTCCGGTGCCAGGTAACTGTCGTAGCAGGCGACCAGCGAATAATGGATGAAGATACCATCGAACTGGCTTAAATCCACACGGGCGAGCAAATTGCCACGGCCGGAGCGCACGACATAGTCGTGCCGTGAAAGCATGCGAAACGCATCGATACTATCGACCACGGTGCCAGCATTGGTCGGGTCGTAATCGCAGAGCAGCAGGATGCGCAATTGCTTGTCCCCTTTCGGGCGAAATAATTCGGAAGACAAAAGTTTCTTCATGCGTGCGCTATGTTCGGATTTTGCGGATCGGAATACCGGCGGAAGCTATCGTGCTTGGGGATCGATAGGCAAGCGTTTTCGGGGTTTTTTCTATGATGAAGCTTGCCTGTGCACCTGCTCATGCAGTAAAGCAAAGCAAGGTATTCGCATCAGGAGAGAAATTATGAAAATACTCGTCACCGGCGCCTGCGGCCAAGTGGGATCGCATGTCGCGGAATTGCTGCTCCAGCGCGGCGACAGCGTCATGGGCATCGACAACCTTGCGACGGGCCGCGCGGAGCATTTGCCCGAGCAGAAAAACCTCGAACTCGTCATGGGCAGCATTGCCGATACGGCGTTGGTCGAGGAGCTCATTGCGCGCTTTAAGCCGGAGGTGATCGTGCACACGGCGGCGTCGTACAAAGACCCCGAGGATTATGTCAGCGATGCGACGACGAACGTAGTCGGCATGGCAAACCTCGTGCAGTCCGCGAAGAAGCACGGCACCAAGCGCTTCATCTATTTCCAGACGGCGCTGTGCTATGGTGTGAAGCCGCTCCAGCAGCCGATCACGCTCGAGCACCCGATGTTCCCGGCGAATTCGAGCTATGCGATTTCCAAAACCGCGGCGGAGGATTATCTTTCCATCAGCGGCCTCGATTACGTGTCCTTCCGCCTCGCCAATGTCGTCGGCCCGCGCAACACCAGTGGCCCGTTGCCGATTTTCTTCCAGCGGTTGAGCGAGGGCAAAAAATGTTTCGTCACCCCCGCGCGGCGCGATTTCGTGTTCGTCGGCGACCTTGCAGCGAATGTCGTGAAAGCTTGCGACGGCACTGGCAAGGGCGCGTACCATTTCTCCTCTGGCGGCGACATTGCGATCAAGGAATTGTACGATGCGGTGGTGTCGGCAATGGGCCTGAACGAATACCCTGAGCCGGAAATTCGCCCGCTGACGCCGGACGATGCGCCGTCGATCCTGCTCGACCCGTCGCGTACGGTGGCGGATTTCGGTAAAATCGAATTCACGCCGCTCAAAAAAACGGTGGAAGCGGCGGTCGCATATTATCGTAAATTCGGCGTGGTCGGCGGCTATACGCACCTCAAACACGACACGAAAAAAGCGAGCTAACCCATGCGGATGCTCATCACCGGCGGGGCGGGATGCCTCGGTTCGAACCTCATCGAGCATTGGCTGCCGATGGGGCATGAGATCCTCGTGCTCGATAATTTCGCGACGGGAAAACGCGAGCTGGTGCCTGCGATGGCAGGACTCAGTTTGCGCGAAGGCACGATTGCAGATGCGGCTTTCGTGGAAAGCGCCATCGCCGATTTCAAGCCCGAGCTGATCGTGCATTCCGCCGCATCTTACAAAGACCCGAACGATTGGGCGGAGGATGTCGCGACCAATGTGCAGGGTGCGGTGAACCTCACGAAATCGGCGCAAGCACATGGCGTCAAACGTATCGTGCATTTTCAGACGAATCTCTGTTTCGGGCGTCCGAATGCGCTGCCCGTGCCAAACGATCATGCGAGCGCACCGTTCACCAGTTACGGCATCAGCAAAGCGGCGGGGGAGCAAATTTTGATGCTCGGCAGCGTACCGGTGCTATCGTTGCGCCTGGCCAATGTGACGGGCCCACGCCTTGCGATTGGGCCGATCCCAACCTTCTACAAACGCCTCAAAGCCGGGCAGAAATGCTTCTGTTCCGACACGTCGCGCGACTTTATGGATATGCGCGATTTTGTGAATTTTATGGATAAGGCAATTCAGTTCGATGCCCCAGTGGGCACGTTCAACCTCGCGAGCGGCGAGGCGCATAGCATCAAGGAAATTTTCGATCTCGTGCTGGCGCATCTCGGGTTGCCCGCGCAGGAGGTGCCCATCGTGCCGCCCGCGGCGGATGATGTGCCGGTGATGATGCTCGATGCGACGGTGGCGCAAAAAACCTTCGGTTGGACGCCGAAGATCGGCTTCCAGGAAATGATCGCGCACCAGCTCGAATGGTACGATGCGCATGGGGTGAGCGATGTGTTCTCGCACCTGCAGCCGGGGAAAGCAGCATGAGCGATTTTACGAACCAGTCCGTTTTGGTCGTCGGTGGGGCGGGCTTTGTCGGCAGCAATCTCGTCGCGCAATTGCTGCAGCACAATCTGCGTGAGCTGATTATCGTCGATAATTTGCTTTCTTCCGAGCGCAGTAATTTACCGCAAGGGGATGCCCGCGTGCGCTTCCTCGAGGGCAGCATCGCCGACGATGCGGTGCTCGCGCAATTGCCCAAACAGCTCGATTATGTGTTTCATTTGGCGTGCTATCACGGCAATCAGTCTTCGATGGCAGACCCGATCGCGGACCATGATAACAACACGATCACGTCACTCAAACTGTTCGATCATTTGAAAAATTATACAGGCCTGAAGAAAGTCGTCTATGCCGCCGCGGCCTGTGCGGTCGCTGAAAAAACCTACGGTAAAGCGAGCGCGACGACGGAAGAAGCGCCGGTGAGCCTTTACCATGATAGCCCTTATTCCATCAGCAAAATCATCGGCGAGTTTTACGGCAATTATTATTTCATGCAGCACCAACTGCCCTTCGTGAAAGCGCGGTTCTCGAACGTCTATGGCCCACGCGAAATCCTCGGCGCCGGCAAATGGCGCGGCACGGTGCACACGGTGTGGCGCAACGTGACGCCGACGTTCATCTGGCGCGCGCTCAACCACGAAGCGCTGCCGCTCGATAATGGCGGGCAGACCAGCCGCGATTTTATTTTCGTCGAAGATATGGCGCGAGGCCTTATGGCCTGCGCCCTGCGCGGCGTGCCGGGCGAGGTCTATAACCTCGCGACGGGCAAGGAAACGACGATTCTGGAACTGGCGACCCTCATCAACGAATTGACAAAAAACCCCACCAAGCCGGACCTGAAACCCGCGCGGGATTGGGACCATTCCGGCACGCGCTTCGCCTCGACGGATAAAGCGCGCGAGCAGCTCGGTTTCGTGGCTGAAGTGTCAATCGCCGAGGGGCTGAAGCGCACGGTGGCATGGACGAAAGCAAACGCAACGATGATCGAACGCGCTATTGCGCAGCATGAAGGGAACATGCAGGCTATTCTCAAGCGCGCCAGTTAGCAGGCGCAAGGCTTTAGCGTAGTTGCTGCGCGTAATACAAGCATAGAGCTTCTCTGCCGAGGAACATCAGCGCGTCGATAATCGAAAGGCCAGCGAAGAACGCATTGCCCGGTGTTTGTGGGTAAGGTTGCGGCACGAATTGCTGGTAGGTAAGGCCGATGCCTGCCTCGGCGAACGCTGCATCCTGCTGATAGCCTTGTGCGCCGCCGCCGGATAGGTAATGCGTGCCGTTGACTGCTTTCGTGAGGGCAATCAGCCGTTCGGTAGCGCTCGCTGCTACCTCCAGCGATGAGCTGCGCACGAACAGGGTGGTAAGGCCGAGCGCCGCGCATAATTGTGTGACCGCATGGATATTATATTCCGCAACGTTCTGTTCGAGATTCATGAGCAACGGTGTGATGAGGGCGAAAGTTTCTGCCCTATGCGGCGCTTTGCGGTAAGCGGCTTCAAGCTGCCGAAGAAGCGTCTTGCGCCAATCGGTTGCCGCAAACTGCATTTCGTTGATGCTGCGTGTGCCGTGGTAATTTCTTTCGATAGGTGCGGTCAGCCAGCCTGTACTATCGTTTTGGAGAATAACGACGCGATTCGTCCAGGAACCACCGGTTTTAGGAAATTGCACGTTATCCAGAACAATAAAAGTATCGGCGCGGCGGATTTTGTCGAAGTAACCCAGCCAGGGGAAAAAGTTGGGTTGGTGAATAGCGACGATATGTTTACGCATAATCCGCCACCAGTAAAGGATCGCCCTGCAGCAATTTGGTATAAATATCGTCAAAACGGCGGCCAGCGGCATCGTTGCTATGCCACTTCAACGCGAATTGGCGCGAGCGCTCACCGATCTCGCGCCGTTTTTCCGGATGGGCGATCAGGTCGCGCAAGACGGCTTCCACCGTTTCCGGTGTTGCACTGACGATCGGTAGCGTATCGGCATATTCGGGAATTTCGCGCCGCACGTCTTCGAGCCATTGTGGGCGGATGTAACAAATAACCGGTTTGCCGAGCATCATCGCTTCGCGCACATTGGCACCGAACCAACCATAGGTAAGCATCTCGAGGAAGATATCCGCCTGCATTTGCAAGAAACGCACCTGCAGGTTGGGCACACCGGTCGGTGCGACCAGTTCGAGCGGCATGCCTTCTTCCTGCAGTTTACGGATCAGCGGCAGGTAGATATGGCTCGATTTGATGTTGACGCCTTGCTCGCTGGTGCGCTCCTTCTGATGACCGATTGCGTGGTAGACGCGCACCGTATCCGAAGAGGTGCTGGCGAGACGTAATGCTGGCGGGATGGGCAGTGCAGGATTCCATACGGCCGGGTCGAGGCAATAAAACTCCGGGCATTCATGCACGGTTGGCGCGGCGTTATAGTCCACGCGATTACCGCCGAGTAAGCACTGGTAATCGGCCATGGCGTTGCGAAGTTTTCCCCATTCCAGATTGCGGGTATCGCTGCAAACTTCGGGTTTGTCGCGCCAGGAGCAGATGGCGCAGATCGATTCCGGACCCCATTGGGAGAATGCGCTTTGCGAGACGCCGTCCATGCAGCCATTATTGGCATAAACGATCTTCTTGCCCAGTTTTTTAAGCAGGGCGATTTCCGCATATTTTTCCCATTCATTGGCAAACAGTCCCTGCAAAGGGAAGCCGAAGCACATACCCATGGCATTGCTAAAATGGAAAAGGTCATACTGGTAAAGGGCCGCGACATAGAATCGCAGATGTTCCAGCGGTGGAAAAGGCACGGGCGCGAAACGAAAATCCTCGCCATGATAATAGATCTGGGTGGTTTCGTTCAAATCCCAGTTGAGTAAATCCGCGCGCCAGCCATGATCGCGCAAAGCCAGTGAAAGGTAGCGCGCGTTGTAATAAGCCTGGCCGGCATAAAGCACGCGCTTACTCAGCAATGCTGCAAATAGCGGTTTCAGGGTGGCACTGTTGGCCTGCATATAACGCAGTTCGTCCAGTAATTCCTGCAGCGACTCCTGCCCTGTATTCTCCTTGGATAATCCAGCACATTCCCTGATATAGCCGCGCAATGCACGGGATAATGCGTCTGCCTGTGCAATCTCCATCAAACCGGATACCGGTCTGCTCGATGCAATCTGCCGCTGTAATGCAAGCAGCGCTAAGCGATGCTTGCGTCGATTCAACGCTTTCCTGAATGTTTGCCTGAGGTAAAAACATGCATTCATCAGCCTGACCCGGGTGCGACGCAACAGGTGGTAACCCAGCCGCATTAACGGTAGGAGTCGTGCTTTCAGGCGAGGCATGTTATTTAGCATACGGTCATGGCATTCGGTTTGGTGAGAGTGATGCTTGATCCATCAGCGAAAAACTAATTTCCTTTCTGCACACGTTGCCGAAGGAGTGCAATGTCATTCAATGCCACGAACTGCGGGAAACGGATGCGGCCCTGCGCCGTTTCGGTGTAGACGCCTGCGAGGGGTGCCACTTGCGCCCGTATCAGGTTATAGATCGTGCGATCCGGCATCGTGGCAAAATCAATGGCAAAGCTTTCCGGCGAAATGCGGGCATTCTGCAGCGCCAGCGATTCATTTTGCGGTGCCTCATGCCAATCTCCCACCAGTATTTGTGGGATGGAACGTGCGAGCAACCTGTCCGTCGCGCGATCGACCTTATCTTTCAAGCTCAGCCATGTATCTTCATTCCCGACAGGGATTGCTTCCTGATCCAGGATGGGGCCGCTATCGAAGCCTTCGTCCATCTTATGCAGCGTGGCGCCTGTTTGCGCGTCATCATGGATCAATGCCCACTGAATAGGGTTGGGCCCACGGTGGCGCGGTAACAGCGATGCATGCACATTGAAAGCCCGGCCATCCACCAATGCGCGTAGATCGGCATGGATCAACATCGCATAGGAAAAGCATAGAATGCCATCCGGCTGAACAGATCGGAGTGCCGCCATGAATTGGCGATAAGCCTCCGCTTCTTTCGCGGAAGGTTGGATGAAAAACGGGATGCCATATGCCGCGGCACGCGCCCGCAATAGCTCATGATATTGGGGCCGCGCCTGCGCGCCGACAAGGGCGCAGATCTTTTCCCGTGGAACATATTTCAGCAGCGGTTCAATACCGGCATTGTCAGTAAACAGCAGGATATTGTGCAATGCTTGCATCCTTACCTCAGGCTGTCGGTACTTGGCATTAAGCGGCGCCTACGAGCGCAGCAGTCAATTGCTGCATGGGTGCGAAGAGCTGCTCGCGGGATACAGGGCTGCCACGGAGCGTATCGTCTGCAACGGCACGGCATGCGGCGGGTGTAATGCCGCGGCTGGCTGAAATGCGCCATAACCCCAGAAAGGCAAGTACATGCTCGCCTGCGAGCCAGAGCATCTGAATGCGTAATGCGTCCTCGCCCAGAAACTTGGTAAGCCGGTCAAAATCCGGGCCGAGATCGCAAATATTCATGCGTTCGCTTTCCATGAGCATCACGTTATAATTGGCAAGGCCCGCCCTGGCCCGCCCATCGATGCAACGAAACGCACGTTCGCGGGGGCTCAATGCTTGGGTTTGCCACCATTCGGGGTGCGTGAGGACCTGAAGGCGCTCGGGATTGGCAGCAAGCGTGTCGGCAAGGGAGCGGTGCCGCCAGATGCCGTTGGAATCCGAGCAGTACGTCACATTTTCACGAAAATAGCGCGCGTAAGTGTTGACCATCCCGGCATGGGTGAATGCATCATGCGCGAGCGCGGAGGCACTGGGATTATGGTAGGAGAATACGTTGATCGGCCGTTCGCAATAGGTTTCGAGAAGCTGGCGCTGGGCGGTGAGTGCGGCTTCGAATGCGGCTGGTGTAGCGCTCATGTCCGGGGTGCATTGGAAATGTAGCCCGAAATGATGGCCGAGTTCGCGGATCTCGTGCATGCAGGCAACAATCGCCGGTTCGAACAGGTTATAATACTCACAGCCCGGCAGCAGGAAATAGGTCGCCTGCACGCCCATGGCTGCTTCAATGCGGGCAAGCGCTACGGCGGCATGCATCGACATGTCCACGTCGTGCCGCCAGATAACGAAGCGACCGCTGCGATCTAAAGAAGTGTAATCACAGAAGGTGTATTGGTCGAGCGCGCGCTTTAGCAACGCCGCATAGGTTTCATGGGTGAACACAGCATCGCCGGTGATGGGAACAGACAACGTGTCACTCATGGCTTGATGAGAGGCGGCGGTCATCGGAGTTTTCATCGTGTCTGTCTTTTGGTTAGCGTTACGGCGCTTTGCGGATAGGGTTGCACAATAGAACCATAGGCTAGGCGCGGCAAGCACGTTCGAGCAATGGCATCGGCGCGGTTTCAGGAGGTTGTTTGCAAAAAAGCGTAGTTTACGCCTGTGCTTCGTTCGTATGGGCGGAAATTTCAGCGTAAGTATCGAGTACATCCTCGACCTTGCCGAACAGGCGTACATTGCCCTTTTCCAGCAGCAATGCTTTGTTGCATAAGTCACGCACGATCGCCGGTGTGTGCGAAGCCATGACCATGATATGTGCCTGATCGTAAAGCTGGTGCGCGCGGGCGGTGGCTTTTTTCAGGAAATGCGCGTCGCCCGCGCCGATGGCCTCATCGAGGATGAGGATTTCGGGCTTGATCGAGGTCGATACCGCAAAGGCGAGGCGCACTTTCATCCCATCTGAATACATGCGCACGGGCAGGCTGAGGAATTCGCCCAGCTCGCAGAATTCTTCGATCTCCGGCGTGATGCGCTCGATGGCTTTTTTATTCATGCCGAGGATCAACCCCATACCGCGAATATTTTCATAGCCGGTTTTTTCCGGATCGAGCCCGTTCGTAAGGTTCAGCAGTACGGATACATCGCCGCTGACTTTCATGCTACCGCCCGCGATGGGCAGAAAGCCGGAAAGGGTTTTGAGCAATGTCGATTTCCCCGCGCCGTTATGGCCGATGAGCGCCAGCCGGTCGCCATCCTCCAGTGTGAAGGAAATATCGTTGAGCGCCCGTACGTAGGAAACTTTGTTCGTTTCCTGATAGACGCGCCCGCCGGTCGCCATGTTGATGACGGTGTGGCGCAGCTGGCTAGTACGCACCGCATAAAGCGGGTATTGCACGCTGACATGTTCAAGGGTGATGCGGGCCATACGTCAGATCCAGAAAATCAGATGGTAGCGCACGCGCTTGTAGACGAACAGGCCGAAGGCAAGCGAGGCGACCATCACGCCAAGCGACACGCCATAGGACAACATGGTCGGCACTTGCCCGAGCAGCGGGGCGCGCACGATTTCGATGAGATGGTAGAACGGATTGATATCGGCAATCCAGGTGTGGGTTTTCAGCATATCGCGCTGCCAGGCGATGGGAGTGACGAGCGGCATGAGCTGGCACAGCACGCCTGCGATCGGGAACACGTCACGGTAGCGTGCATTGACGAGGCCGAACATCAGGATGAAACCAAACGAGGTGAAAACATGAATGATGAGGCCGGGAATCGCGAGCAACGCCAGCCAGCTTGGCGGGTGGCCGATGCAGATCATCAGCAGAATGCATACGGCGAGGTAGTGGCCATAAAGAATAATGTAACGAATGAGGGCGCGCAGAGGGTAGAAAAACAGCGGGAGCCGTGTCGCGTTGATGAGGGCGGAAGCGTTGACAAACACCGTCGCACCATCGAGGATGGAGAGGGAAAAAAATGTCCAGACGAACATGCCGGTCGCGGTGCGCGGCAAATAATCCGAAATGCTCTGGCCGAACAGCGAGGCCATCACCAGTGCCATCGCGAAAATCCATGCGCAGGTGCTGAATGTCAGCCAGATGGGCCCGAGGAAGGTGCGCTTGTATTGCTGGCGCACATCGTCCCAGCCGAAATAGAGCAGGGCTTCGTGGCGCTTCAAGGCGACGGTTAAATCCTGTCTGACGATAGGCGTTGGCACAAATGGTCCATGGGTTAGGTTAAGGCAAGCCCACATAACGTATTCCAAACTGCAATGGCAATAAAATACATGTGAACATCCTGATTATCGACTGAATTTATGATGAAATTCAGATGGCTTTTCCTTGTTTCAGGCAGCGAGGAATTCTTTGATGTACGCAGCAATCTTTCTACTGGCATCGCCCCTGCCGTAATCCGCGATATCGCGGCGCGGCGCGTAATCTGGCACCGTCCAGAGACGGTTCCAGCCTGCTTCTACCGTTTCGACCCATTCGGTTTCGTCGCGTAAAGTCACACAGGGCACGCGGTGGAAATAGGCTTCTTTTTGCAAGCCGCCCGAATCCGTGTAGAGCGCGCTGGCATGGTGCGTGAGCCACGCCATATCGAGGTAACCCAGCGGTGCGATAAGACGCAGATGCTTCGGCGGTGTTGGCAGCGCGGCAATGATTTTTTGCGTGCGCGGGTGGACTGGCATGATGATCGGCTGGGTTTTTCCCTGTTCTTCGAGCCATGCCAATAATTGGCCAAAACGCTCAGGATGATCGGTGTTTTCCGCGCGATGCAACGTGCACACAGCGTAAGTTTTTGGCGCGAGTTTCAACTCCTCGAGAATCGTCGATTGCTGCGAAGCAATTTCCGTCGCGCTGATGGTCGCGTCCATCATCACATCGCCGACGGCAAAAACGCCCTTCGTAATATTTTCGCTTTTCAAATGGTCGATAGCAGTTTGCGTCGGACAGAACAGCAGGTCGCTCATATGGTCGACGAGAATGCGGTTGATTTCCTCCGGCATGGCGCGGTTGAAGGAGCGCAGGCCTGCCTCGACATGCGCTACCGGGATGTGCAGTTTTGCGGCGGCGAGTGCGCCTGCAAGCGTTGAATTCGTGTCGCCGTAGGTGAGTAGCAGCGCGGGTTTTTCCTGCAGCAAAACCTGTTCGATGGCTTCGAGCATGCGCCCCGTCATCGCGCCATGGCCGAGGCTGTTGATGGCGAGCTGGTGCGCGGGCGGCTCCATGCCGAGCTCGCGGAAAAAACGGCCGGACATGCTGTCGTCGAAATGCTGGCCGGTATGAACGAGGATTTCGCGGATGCCCGCTTCGCGCAACGCTTTGCTCACCGGCGCTGCCTTGATGAATTGCGGGCGCGCGCCGACGACGGTGACGATGGTGGGCAGTGGGGCCATGCGGAATTTTCCTCGCGAGTCACGTAATAACCAGCGTTTCCCATATCTATCCGCTTGCGGATTGGCAATCGAAATGCTGTAACGGCGTGATGTGCGGCATTGCGGGGATCATCGAAAAACGGGCGGCGACGGTGGACCGGGCGCGCCTCCAGGCGATGACGGATTGCATCGCCCATCGCGGGCCGGACGGCGAGGGTGTGGCGGTCTTTGGCGCGGTGGGCCTCGGTCACCGGCGGCTTGCCATCCTCGATTTGAGCCCACAGGGCGCACAACCGATGGGGTATGGCGATACGGGCCTGACGGTCGTCTATAACGGTGAGATTTATAATTATAAGGAAATCCGCGACGAACTCGTGGCGCTCGGTTACGCGTTCCATACCGGCACGGATACGGAAGTGCTGCTCGCGGCGTATGATGCTTGGGGCGAGCAATGTGTGGCGCGCTTCAACGGCATGTGGGCTTTTGCGATCCATGATGCAAAAAAGAACCGGGTTTTTTGCTCGCGCGATCGTTTCGGCGTGAAACCGTTCTACTACCATGATGATGGCGAGCGGCTGGTTTTTGGCTCGGAAATCCGCCAGATTCTGCCATTCTTGCCGGGCGTGAAAGCGCACCGCGAGACACTCGAAACTTTCCTCGCGACGATGGGTAGCGACCTGACGCCGCAGACATTCTTCGAGGGTGTGCTGCGGCTTCCCGCCGGTCATTCGCTGGTGTATGACCTTGCGACGCACCAGCAACGCATCACCCCGCATTACCGGTTGCAGCGCCCTCAAGCTGCCTCGACGCCGGGTCGCGATGAAGCAGCGACACAGATTTACGACTTGCTGAAAGACGCGGTGGCGCTGCGTTTGCGCTCGGATGTGAAAGTGGGCACGTGCCTTTCCGGCGGGCTCGATAGTTCGAGTGTGGCGACCATTGCGGCGGGGCTGTCGCAGGAGCGTTCCTTTGCGGCGATCACCGCGGTGAGCGAGCAGGAGAGCAATAACGAGGTAGAATTCGCGCGCACGGTGGCCGAGCATTGCGCGCTTGATTGGCATCAGGTGAAACCGGGCTATGACGATTTCACCGCTTCGCTGCCAGCCGTCGTGCGCACGCAGGAGGAGCCGTTCGCGAGTGCTTCCATTGTCATGCAATATTGGGTGATGAAAACGGCGCGCAGCAACGGCATTCCCGTGCTGCTCGACGGGCAGGGCGGCGACGAATTACTGCTCGGTTACGAGCGCTATTACGCCAGTTCCATCCTCGCGATGCTGCGCGGGCGTGGCGTCCTGCGTACGCTGCGCGAAATCCGCCAGATCCGCCGCAACAATGCGAAAATGCACCTGCTGAATATCGCGAAATACCTGGTCGGGTCGATGAGTTCGGCGCTGCGTTACGCGTATCACTTTCACTGCCATCGCTATTTGCGTGAGCGTCCGCCGACCCCGCCGCATTTGCAGGCCCTTGCGCGCAACGTGACGGATGTGTGGGGCCTGCAAGCGCTCGATGTGACGATGACGAACCTGCCGATTTTGCTGCGTTACGAGGATAAGAATTCGATGGCGCATAGCATCGAGACGCGGCTGCCGTTCCTCGATTACCGCATGGTCGAGGCGTCGCTTGCCCTGCCGGTCGATTATAAAATCCATGATGGCTGGTCGAAATGGCTGCTGCGCCGTGCGATGGATGGAAAAATGCCCGACAGCATCGTCTGGCGCAAAAATAAATTCGGGTTCGAGGCGCCGGAAGCCATCTGGCTCAAGCGCCACAGCGCGATCATGCAGGAAGCGGTGCTCAACTCGCCGTTGCTGGCGGCGATCAGCGACCGCGCGAAGCTGCAGAAGCTCTATCCGAAGCTCGATGCGCGCAGCAAATTCCGACTGTACAGCGTCGCGTTGTGGGAAGCCGAGTTCGGCGTCACGCTTTAGGCTTTGCCTGCCGCGGCGCCTTCCTTCTCGAGGAATTCGGCGAAGGAACTGTAGATCGCTTTTTTCGTGTAATGTTCCGGCGGCACCTGTGCGACATGCGCGCGGTAAGTGGCGAGGTTGTTCGCGACCTCGCGGATCGCTTCGGCCAGCGCCACCGCATCACCCGAAGGGCAGGTGCGGCCGAGCTGGTGCAGCTCGATATATTCGCGCACTTCACCGCGCAGGGTACAGGCGATCGGCAGGCCAGCAGCGACATAATCGAAGAATTTGTTCGGCATCGCTTCCGCATGACCGGTGAGGATGGCCATGTGGTGGCGTTCGAGCAGCGCGCGTCCCGCTTCTTTATCCTGCCAGCCGGGCAGGTCGAACCAATCATTTTCCCCGAGGAAAGCGCGCAATTCGCCCATCATATCCCCGTCACCGGCGATGGTGATGCGGATCGGCGCGCCCTGTTCGGCGAGGATTTTCGCGGCGCCCGCGATGCTCATCACATCCGCCGTGTTGCCGAGGCTGCCGAGAAAACAGGCGCGGATGGTTTCACCCGCAGCGGGCAGCGCTGCGCGCGTGAATGCCAGCTCCGACAGGTTGGTGCCGAGGTAGAACACGCCGCATTGATGACCGTCCGTGCGTTTGGATTTGCCGAGCGCCCAGCGCAGTACATGCGTGCTCATCGAGGTGAGGCGGGTCGCGTCATGCAGCGCATCGGCGGCATGCGGGTAGAGCAGGCAGGTTGCCAAACGTACGGCGGGTTTCAGTATCTCCGGCACGTAATCGACGAACGTGTCAGGCCATTGGTCGCGCACATCCACAATGACCGGAATGCCGCGCGGCTTCGCGTAGCGTTCGGCTTCAAGCACCCATTCGATGATGGGGTACGCAACGAGGATAAGGCCCGGCGCTTCGGTGGATCGCTCAGCAATAGTGCGCCAGCGCTTGGCAAGGCGGCGATGGTGGCGGATGCGTGCGACCGACAGGTTACGCTTGTAGAGCCCGGCATGCACCATGTGCAGCTCAACGCCTGAGGGCAGCGTCACCGTCTGGTCGTGGGGAGCATAGAGGGTTTTTTTCATGTGATGCACGGTCGAGCACCACCAGTGTACTTCATGCCCACGCTGCTGAAGGGTTTCCGACAACATGCCCACACGCATTTGTTTGCTGCCGGCAGTAAGGGGCAGTTGTTCACTATCCTTCAGGATCCAGATACGCATGGTTTTTTATCCCTCACGAGTTGTGCCTGCCAAATCGCCAGCAGCATTACCATAAGGCATGCGCACTTTGCCGCAATACCCAAACTATAAAAGTGATTGACCGTAGCGATACCGATCGCTGCCAGCACGCACGCACCAATACGCTTAGTGGCGTAAGGAATGGCGTAATAGCGCTGGCCGAGCATTACATAACCGCCAAAGACCACGATGCTTGCTATCGCCGTCGCCAGTGCTGCCCCAAGCGCCCCGAACGAAGAAATAAAAGCAATATTCAGTGTAAGATTGACCGCCGCACCCACGAGGTTGATTTTGAAAATCAGGTGCGTTTTTTTGGCAATCGTCATGCCGGGTGCAAAGATGTACATATTACCGAACAAGACCGCCAAGGTGAGAATGCTGACGAGTGGCGCCGCGGCATAATAACTAGGCGGTACGAACAGTGCCAGCACATCTTCGGCAAACAAAGCAAGTATCACGTAAAGCACGAGTGCAAATGCCGCGAATCCCGAAAATACGCGCGCGATCTGGTGCGGTGTTTCAGCATGTTTGTAGCCATGCATAATCATGGGGGTTAGCGCGCCCTGGAAACCGGCGGTGCTTAATCCCGCAATCGCGGCGATACGAAAGGCAAGCCCGTAGAGCCCCACATCGGCAAGGCCAATGAAATGGTTGATCATCAGGCGATCGATATAGACATTGACGAACACGCACACTCCAGAAGCCACCAGCGGCGCTGAAAAGGCTAACATTTGGCGTAAGGTGCCCAAGCTTGCCTTGCTCATACACCGCGCATGCAATGCATAAAACCCGTAGAGCGTGCCGCTGCCGCTGCCAGCTATCATCGATAACAGGATACCTTCCAGCCCCATGCCGCGAAGATAGACCAGCCAAAAGACGGTGCCGCACCACGCGCCTGAGAAAATAAAACTCGCGAGCGTATAAGCTTTACTGCGCAGTTCCGCGCGCAACTGGTTCTGCAGGTAGATGAATATGCCGTTCAGCACCATGTAGGCAATGCTGAGGCGGAAATGGTAAGTGTATTCCGCTGATCCGGTCAGGCTACGCGTAATAGGGCTGGCCATGAGATAGGCGAGCAGGGCGAATAGCAGGTAACTCGCCACGGTGAAATAAAAGCCCGTCGCAACATAACGGTTGCGCGCCACATCATCGGCTGCTTCCACATAATACCGCGCGGTTGCTTGCGAAATTTCCAGCGCTACCGTGAGCGCGATCAGGTTGCCAACCGTCAGGAACATGTCCATGATACCGAATTGCTCTGGCGACAATACATGCGTGTAAAGCGGCAGCAGGATCAGTCCCAGCCCACGCGAGACAACCGCCGGGATGGTATAGATAACGCTGTCTCTCAGCAGGGTTTTGATGAATGACACGGTGTTTCCTTTAATAGAACCATTCTACCACGCGCCGCTCAAAGCGATTGGTCGCACCTTGGAGCAGCAGTTCTTTGTGATTCGCCAACGGATAGAATTGTTGCAGGGTGCCATCGAGCAATTGACGGAAATAGGCGAAATAGCCTTCTTCGGAATATTGATTCTTCCAATAGTCATAGCATTCCCGCATTTTGCTTTCGCGATATTCTTGGTTGTGAATCAGTTTCTCCAAAACATCGGCAAGCTTCACTGCATCTTTTTCAAATTGGAGGATAGGGCTCGGTGTGCGCTGGTAATATTCCGCCCAGTTCGCACCCACGACGCAGCAGCCGTTAGACATCGCTTCGAGCGCCACGCGCGCCGCCCAGTAATTGGGCTGATCGATCAGGATATCGGCTTCTTTCAACCGCTCCAGCACATAACTGTTCGGGCTGTTCTCGATCAGCTCGAAATCGAATTCCAATCCGCGCTGGCGCAGCAACTCAATGGCATCGAGCACATAAGCCGTGCCTTTGAAGACGCGGTCGCTGGGACAATGCAGAATCAGCGGCTTGTCGCGCGCGGCACGCGGTGCGGCCGATAACGAAGGCTGGGCGAAGCGGAACTGGTATAAGGGACCTTTTTGGAACGTTGCCAAATCGCGCGTTGAGATCACGTCGCCGGTCCATTCACTCAGGCGTTGCCAGTAAAAGCGCAGCAAAAAGATGAGAGGGTTCGGTACCGCGTCGGGTAGTGTTTCGTAGCCGAAAGAAGCGTCGATCGCACGTTGCATGGGGCGGTAGCGCGCATCATCGCCGCAATGCATGAAAATCTGTTTGCGGCCAGCAAGCCTGATGAGCACGGTATCCAGTGAAAGGAAAAAAAAGGTGCGGTACCAGACGAACATGAACACGTCGAAGCGCCACAGGTAACCGATGAGGCGGAAGGGTAGAAAGAGATAAAGCAACGGTGCGCTGCGCAGCGACTGGCGCTCAATACACTCGATGGTGAGGTTGGGGCGTTGGGTGGTTGTCACATCGTCATAAAATTTGTTTTTGACGATGATGGCCTTCACCCCATACCCATGGTTGGCTAGCGTATGGGCAATGGAATAAATATTGTTGGCCACCTCATGGAATCCCACGAAAACTTTCGGATTTGCAAGATCAGGCGCAGGCCTCAGCCACCGCACAGCAAGTGCCACCGGCAGGGTGCACACAAAGGCGAGGATACTGCTCAGGAAGAACAGCCCATACCAGAGATAGGAAACGGGCTTTTTATTCATCACGTGCCTTTGGGGGCGAATGCATGGGCATGGTGCGGCGCCAGTGCCTGCAGCGCAACATCGGCTCCGTTGATACTAACCGCGCGCAATGCCAGTACTCGCCCATCGCCGCACACGACATAGGCATGCTCAGCTTCAACCAGCAATGTTCCAACAGCGGCTGTAGGTTGCTTTGCCGTAACGCTGCTTTCCCAGATAGATAATTTATCCTCACCGATCATGGTGAATGCACCGGGGTAAGGGCGCGTTTGTGCGCGGATGAAATCGTAAACTGCATCGGCGGGTTTGTTCCAGTCAATACGGCCATCTTCCGGCTTGCGCTGGGGAAATAAGCGGCGTTTCGATTCGTCCTGCACCGTGAGTTTTGCCGTACCTTGCTGTAGCAAAGGAAGCTGCGCCCTCAGCAATTCCAGCCCAAGATCTTCAATGCGGTCATAGAGCGTTTTGATCGTATCCGCGTTGCCGATCGGCGTTTTCAGTTGGCCGAGCACCGGACCGTTATCGACCCCATCCGCAAACTGGAAGAGGGTGATACCGGTTTCTTTCTCACCATTGATGATGGCCCATACCAGTGGTGCGCCGCCGCTGTAATCCGGTAGAAGTGACGCATGCATGCCATAAGTCGGGACGGTTTCGATGATGGAACGGGGCACCATGTGGTACCAGCCGACGACTAAAATAATATCCGGTTTACACACCGACAGGTGGGCCATCAATTCGGGCTCCTGCATGTTTTTCTGCATCGTGTAGACGGGAATATCCTGTGCCTGTGCATACTGCGCGACATTGGCGTGCAGCACATTCTTCACCCCTTCTTTCGCATAGGAAATGGCGAAAGTTTCCGGATTGGTGATGACACCCGTACAGGTAACATTGGGGATGGCTGCCAGCGCTTCGAGGCAGCGTAAGCCAAAACGTGATGAGCCAATGAACACAACGCGTAGCATTAGCAGCCTTTCGAGCAGCTATGAACAACAAAAAAATAGCAGTTTGCGCTCATACCGATCCCTAAAAACTTTGCAGGTACTGTTCGACGCTTAACAACGACCAAATCAAAAGGCGGCGATTTTCGCGCCCTTCCAGATGGTCGTTAATTAAGGATGTGACTGCTTTGCGGTCCAGTAAGTCATAGATCGCCGGATTGCCGTCGATCAGGCGCGCACGTACGTAATCAATACTTTCGCCTTTGAACCAGCTCGCGTCCGGTGCGCTAAAGCCCTGTTTGAGGGCCTGGGTGATTTCGTCGGGAATGTAGCGCTTCATTACGTCGCGTAAGATCTGTTTACCGTCATTCGTTTTCTGGAAATAATTCATGGTTTTGTTGCCCGGATCGTTTTCATTCAGGCGCACCACTTCCGCGAGGTTGTTGAGTTTCATGCCCACGGGGCATTGCATGGCGAAATCGACCAGATCGTTATCAAGGAACGGCACGCGCGACTCGAGCCCATGCGCCATGGAAAGCTTGTCCTCCAGCACAAGCAAGCCGTGCAAGAAGGTCTTGGCCTCAAAATAGAGCGAGTGGTTGATGTAATCTTCCGGGCGGGTCAGTTCGCGATCGTGGTGTTTGAATACATCGCGGAAGATTTCGCGCGTCGACACGTCCTCGATGTCGCTTGCGATGGGTTTGAACACTTGGTCCAACAGATTGTTCGGCAGCAGCCGGTGCCAGAAATCGTAGTAATTATCGATATAATTTTCAAAATCGTCGTTCACCACTGCGCGGTAATAACGCCATGGATACCCGCCGAACAATTCATCGCCGCCCGCGCCGCTGAGCACGACTTTGACGAATTTGGACGCCAGCTTGGCAGCATAGAAATTGGGGTAGCTCTGCCCTACGCGCGGCTCCTCGAGATGGCGCGCGAGTGTGGGCAGGCAGCGCTCCATATCCCCTGCTTTGAGCACCATCTCGTAATGTTCGGTGCGGAATTTATAGGACATGAACTCGGCCTTGCTGCGTTCGTCATAAGCCAGCTCGATACCGGACGCCGAACTCAGGTCAAAGCCGCAGGTGAAGGTTTTGACGTAAGGGTATTCATGGGCGGTAATGGCGGTAATTGAGCCCGAATCGATGCCTCCGCTCAGATAGCAGCCAAGTTCCACATCCGTCATCAACTGGCGCTGTACGGCCTGGCGGAAAAGGCGATCGAGTTCTTCGCGGTATTCTGCCGGAGTTGCTTTTTTTTCCGTCGGCTCACGGAAATGAAAGTCCCAATACTGCCAGCTTCGTAATTTGGTCGGGCCATCGGCCTGCACCCACATGCAATGCCCGGCGGGAAGCAGCCGAATATCGTTCACCAGTGTGCGGTCGGTAAAAATATTCTGGAAGGCGAAATATTCATAGAGCGCCTTCTTATCGAGTGTCCGCTTGAATTCCGGTAACTGGAGAATTGCCTTCTGCTCGGATGCGAAGGCGAACAGATGGCCTTGATGCGTGTAATAAAGCGGCTTAATGCCGTAACGGTCGCGCGCCAGAAAAAGGGTCTTTTCCTGACGGTCCCAGATGGCGAAGGCGAACATACCGTTCAGTTTGCGCACCGCTTCCGCACCCCATTCGGCATAGGCGTAGAGCAGCACTTCGCTATCGGTGTTGGAGCGGAAGCGGTAGCCTTTCGCCTGCAGTTGCGCGCGCAGTTCGAGGTAATTGTAGATCTCGCCATTGTAGGTGAGGATATAACGCTCATCTGCCGAAAGCATCGGCTGGTGGCCCGCTGGCGAGAGGTCGATGATCGCAAGCCGGCGGTGCCCGAGCCCGACGGCGCCTTCGACCCACTGCCCTTCGCCATCCGGCCCGCGATGGGCGATGCTGTCCGTCATCTGTTTGATCGCGACCGGCGATGCTGGCATCTGGTCGAGATGGTACAGCCCGGCAATGCCGCACATGGCGCTAGAACCCCTTCAGCGCGGCAATGATGTAATCGAAATCTTCCCGGACCATGCGGTTATGCAGCGGAATCGCCATGCTATGGTCGTTCGCCGCCATCGCCTGCGGGAAATCCGCTGGCTTCAACCCGTATTTGTCACGATAATAGCCCAGCATATGCACGGCATGGGTGCCGGGCCGTGTCGAAATGCCTTTGTCCTGCAAGATCTGCATCATCTCATTGCGTGGCATTGGCGCCGTTTTGGGGTCGACATACGTCACATAGGCCTGCCAGCCATGACGGCTTTTCGCCAAAGGTTGCGGCAGGCGCAGCCACGGGATGTCCGCGAGCTTCTCCTGATAATACATCGCCCATTGGTGGCGCTCGTCAATCATCGCGTCGAGTTTTGCGAGTTGTACCAACCCCACGGCACCTTGCAAATCCGTCATGCGGTAATTGAAACCGAGCATATCGAATTCAGGCAACAAGTAAGGCTTCGGCCCGCGATGGCGCTGCTCTTCCGAGATGCTGGCGCCATGGTTGCGCAACTGGTTCATATGCTCGCCGATTGCTGAATCGTTCGTCGTCACCATGCCGCCTTCGCCGGTGGTGATCGATTTACGCGGGTGGAAAGAAAACACGCCGATATCCCCGAGTCCCCCTGCAGGTTTCCCTCGTAGATCGGCACCCGAGGCGCAGGCGCCGTCCTCGACAATTTTTACCTGTGCGGGCAGTTCTGCGCGCAGCTTTTCCACGTCCGCGCACAAGCCGAACAGATGCACGGGGATAATGGCCTTAGTCCGCGCCGTCACTTTGGACTTTACCTGTGCGATATCGAGATTGAATGTCGTCAGGTCGATATCGACGAAAACAGGCTTCGCGCCGCAATATTCCACCACATTGGCCGTTGCGACCCAGGTAAAAGCCGGGACAATGACTTCATCCCCTTGCTTAATGCCAAGTGCGGCCAGTGCGAGGTGCAGCCCGGTCGTGCAGGACGTGACCGCGAGTGCGTTCGTGACCTCATGGCGCGCGGCGAATGTTTTTTCGAACTCGGCCACTTTGGGTCCCTGCGTCAGCCAGCCGCTCATCAGCGGATCGCGCACCGCTTGCCATTCTTCTTCACCCGTCAGTGGCAGGGAGATGGCGATGTTGCGTTTATGGGCGGAATCTTTGGGAAGTGCGCTCATGCTGCTTTCCTCGTAACTTCACGCCAGCCGATCAGGCGTTGCAGCCCATCGCGCAATGCAATGTCATAGGTAAAACCCAGATCTTTCGTTGCCTTCTTCGGGCAGCCGATGCGGTTTTGCACCATGCGGCGCGCGTCATCCGCCGAATAGGGTTTGTATTCCACTTTGAGATGCGATCCTTTGAGTTCGAGAATCAGGTTGCACAATTCGCCGATGGTCGTCTGCACGCCCGTGCCGACATTGTAAAACTGGTCTGTCACTTCCGATTGAAGTGCGAGTACATTGCAGCGTGCGGTATCGTAGACCGAGACAAAATCATAGGCCTGCGTGCCGTCGCCATTGATGACCGGCTGCTCGTTCGCGTCGATCTTGTTGAGCAGGATCGGGATAACGCCCGTATAGGCTGCGGTCTGGTCCTGGTGTGGGCCGTAGACATTCATGTAGCGCAGGCCGACATAATTCAGCCCGTAGCGGTCATGGAACGCATGGCACATGGCCTCGCCGCAGATTTTGGTCGCGCCGTAGAAATTACGATTGTTGAACGGGTGCTCCTCCGTCATCGGCACCTCGACCGCATCGCCATAGACCGAGGCCGAGGAGGAGTAGACCAGCCGCTCGATGTTATTGTTCACACAAGCTTCCAGCACGTTGAATGTGCCTTCGATGTTCACATGAAACGCCGTACGCGGGTAATCTTTGCAGTGCAGCAGCCACATCGCGGCGAGGTGCACCACGCCTTGCACATTTTTCATCGCATCGTTCAGGATATCCGTATCGCGCACATCGCCGCCATTGGGGTAGATGCTGCAGCGCGGATCTTTCAGCGATTCAGCGAGATATTCCTTCTTCCCACGTGCGAAATTATCGTAAATGATGACGCCGCCAACATCTGTTTTCAGCAATTCTGCCACGACATGGCTGCCGATGAAGCCAGCGCCGCCGATAACCAGAATATTTTTACCGCTAAGTTTCATAGTGCTCCATATCGTCAGGGGGCTGATTTCCAGCTTTAAACTACCGGATGCTATAACCTACACAAAAACGGTTTACCACGAAAAGATTGCCTATTCGCTTCAGGCCAAGGCGAAGGCAAAGCCATGTATAGCACGTATAAGTGAACGGCCAGTGATGAGACTGGCGCACCCGATTGGAGTCGAACCAACAACCTTTGCCTTCGGAGGGCAACGCTCTATCCAGTTGAGCTACGGGTGCGTGTGGCGCCTCTCCTACAGGAGGCGGGGCGTGCGGCCAAGCGATTTATCGTAGCCACGCCAGATATTTACTGCCCTGAAGCAAGCGGCTCGGGATAAGCCTGTGGAGTAGCTGTGGATGGGTGGATAACTCGTCTAGAAAACTGTTTTTCCAGCACTATATAGAGGTTATAATTCACCTGTATTTCCCCAGTGACCGTTGCGTTTCGCTCGGTTAGCGTAGCGCCACCGAAAGAAGCGCAAGGATCGGAGCGACAACCGGGGATAGCAGATCGACCGCCTACTATATATTGTAGGTGGACGAATCAGGGGATAGCACACGAATTTTGCCCGATGTGGCCGGAATGCACAGGATTTAATACATTGAATTAGTTAATAATTTGCCGTTGCAATAGGAAATATGGTCGATGATAAAAATTTTGTGCCTAGACAGAGGTAACACAAGATGTAGTATCCGTCTTCCGCGGATGAAATTGGCCGGAAAACGGACCGATGACGGCGCGGAACAGGGGAAAATGGCGTTCGCCACAACAAAAAAAACAGGGGTGTGAGATATGAATACCGAAACCATCAACGTCGATTACAGCCGCGATAAATACCTCACCGATTTCGGTCGCGCGACGCTCGATGACCGCTACCTGCTGCCGGATGAAAAATACCAGGAGCTGTTCGCGCGTGTCGCCAGCTTCTATGCGGATGATGCCGACCATGCAGCGCGCATCTACGATTACATCTCGAAAATGTGGTTCATGCCCGCGACACCGATCCTCTCCAACGGCGGCAGCGCGACGGTCGAAAACAAGGCGCGCGGTTTGCCGATTTCCTGCTTCCTCAACGAAACGGAAGATTCGCTGCAAGGCATCGTGGATCTGTGGAACGAAAATGTCTGGCTCGCTTCGCGCGGCGGCGGGATCGGTTCTTACTGGGGTAACCTGCGCGCGCTCGGCGAAAAAGTCGGCCGCAACGGCAAAACCTCGGGCGTCGTACCGTTCGTGCGCGTGCAGGATTCGCTGACGCTGGCCATTTCGCAAGGTTCGTTGCGCCGCGGCTCATCGGCGGTTTACCTCGATATCTCCCATCCCGAGATCGAAGAATTCATCGATATCCGTCGCCCGACCGGTGGGGATCCGAACCGCAAAGCATTGAACCTGCATCACGGTGTCGCCGTGACGGATGCGTTCATGGAAGCGGTCGAGAAGGACGAGAAGTGGGACCTGCTCTCGCCGAAAGACAAGCATGTCGTCGAAACCATCAAGGCGCGTGACCTCTGGGCAAAGCTGCTCACCACCCGCATCGAAACCGGTGAGCCGTATATCATTTTCATCGACACGGTGAACAAGGCGATTCCGCAGCACCATAAGGAAGCGGGCCTGCATGTGAAAATGTCGAACCTGTGCAGCGAAATCACGTTGCCGACGGGCTTCGATCATCATGGTAAAAGCCGCACGGCGGTCTGCTGCCTCAGCTCGCTCAATGTCGAATATTTCGACCAGTGGAAATCGCACCCGACCTTCATCGAGGACGTGATGCGCTTCCTCGACAATGTGCTGCAGGACTTCATCGACACCGCGCCGGATTCGATGGCGCGCGCCAAATATTCCGCCTCGCGCGAGCGCTCGGTGGGCTTGGGTGTGATGGGGTTCCATAGCTATTTGCAGTCGAAAATGATTCCGTTCGAGTCGGTGATGGCGAAAGTCTGGAACAAGAAAATGTTCGAGCATATTCGCAAAGGTGCCGATGCCGCCTCGCTGAAACTCGGCGAGGAGCGCGGGGCTTGCCCGGATGCGGCAGAGTTCGGCAGCAAAGAACGTTTCAGCAACAAAATGGCGATCGCGCCGACCGCGTCGATTTCCATCATTTGCGGCAATGCATCGCCGGGCATCGAACCTTATGCAGCGAATGCGTTCACGCAAAAAACGCTGTCGGGCAGCTTCCAGGTGCGCAACAAATATTTGAAGCAGCTCCTCGCCGAGAAGGGCAAGGACACGGACGAAATCTGGTCGCAGATCACGACGCAGGAAGGCTCCGTGCAGCAGTTCGACTTCCTCGACGAAAACGAAAAGCTCGTCTTCAAAACGGCCTATGAAATGGACCAGCGCTGGGTGGTGGAACATTCCGCCGACCGCGCGCCGTTCATCTGCCAGGCGTCCTCCATCAACCTGTTCCTGCCCGCGAACATCCATAAGCGCGACCTGCATATGCTGCACTTCATGGCGTGGAAGAAGGGCGTGAAGTCGCTGTATTACTGCCGTTCGGCGAGCCTGCAGCGTTCCGACAAAGTGAGCAATAAAGTGCCGGAAGTGCAGCTCGAAATGAGCCTGAAAAACAAGCAGGCGCAGACTTACGAGGAATGCCTCGCGTGCCAGTAAGCACCACAATCTGGTTGCTGGCGGGGCTGGTGCTACTCGTGTTGTCGCCATGGGCTGCCATGGCGGCGCAGCAGGCGCAGCCGCGCGGTGTGGTGATCCGCCACGCCAAGCAATTGCAGACGGACAAGACGGTGCATGGGCTGCAAGGCACGTATGCCGCGCTTTCGGATGCGAATGTGATCTATAGCGAATGCGGCAAGCAGTTCGCGATTACCGAGGACCAGAAAGCATACCTTGCGAAAAAATTCTCGGAAGTGTCGAACGCTTACTTGCAAGCCTACCAAGATGCTTATAGTGCGCAGGTGCAAAGCCCGCCGACGCAGAAATTCCTCGATGAAGTGGTCACGCTCATCAAGAACGAGCAGCAGGCGGCGGTCAACGAAACGGCGAAAATCATCCAGAAAACGGGCTGCGACGGCAGGCTCAAGCCGATGCTGAATTATGTCGAGGCGCTGCACAAACAGGACATCGACGCGGCGAAACCCAAACCCAAAGACGACGACGATCTCGTGACGCCCAGTGCGCCGCAACCGACCACAAAAAACTAGGAGAAAACCATGTCACTGCTCGATGCCAAGCCGATCTACAAACCCTTCGCTTATCCGTGGGCCTATGACGCCTGGCTGATGCAGCAGCGCATCCACTGGCTGCCTGAAGAGGTGCCGCTGGCGGACGATGTGCGCGACTGGAAAAAGAACCTCGCGCCCGCCGAGAAAAACCTGCTGACGCAGATTTTCCGCTTCTTCACGCAGGCGGATATCGAGGTGAACAACTGCTACATGAAGCATTACAGCCAAGTGTTCAAACCGACCGAAGTGCAGATGATGCTGAGCGCGTTTTCCAACATGGAAACGATCCATATCGCGGCTTACAGCCACCTGCTCGACACGGTCGGCATGCCGGAAACCGAGTACCAGGCCTTCATGAAATACAAGGAAATGAAGGATAAATACGATTACATGCAGCAATTCGGTGTGGGCACGAAAGAAGATGTCGCGACGACGCTTGCCGTGTTCGGCGCCTTCACCGAAGGGCTGCAATTGTTTGCATCCTTCGCGATTCTGCTCAACTTTCCGCGCTGGGGCAAAATGAAAGGCATGGGCCAGATCGTGACCTGGTCCGCGCGCGACGAAACGTTGCATTGCACCAGCATCATCCGCCTGTTCAAGACGTTCTGCGACGAGAACCCGGAAGTCTGGACGGACGAATTACGCTCGCGCCTGTATGTTGCGTGTAACACCATCGTGACGCATGAGGACGCATTCATCGACCTCGCGTTCGGTGTCGGTGAAGTGCAGGGCCTCACGCCGAACGAGGTGAAAAGCTACATCCGCTTCATCGCGGACCGCCGCTTGGGCCAGCTCGGCCTGCAGCCCATGTACCAGATCGAGAAGAACCCGTTGCCGTGGCTCGACGATTTGCTCAACGGGGTCGAGCACACCAACTTCTTCGAGAACCGTGTGACGGAATATGCCAAAGCGGCGACGCAAGGCACGTGGGACGATGCGTTCGTCATCCACGAAACGACGGGGGCTTAGCCTCGTTATTTTCGGCGTGAAGGAAGCGACACCTGCGGATGAAGGCGGCCCACTATATCAAGCGGGCCGGTCACGAGCGTTTGCGGGGTCGTCGTGAGCGGTGCGCTGGTGCGGGTCGAGAGCGGCACGGTTTCGGTAAAATCGGTAGCAAGGCGGCGCTTCTGGCGGCGCGTTTCGGCATGACTGCGTGACAAAGCATGCGGGTTCGGCTGCGTCGTTTCAAAACGGCTGGCAAACATGCCTGGGTTGGCGGCGAGGGCGGTAATCGACGTGCTGCTGGTCCATTCGCGGTTCAGTTGTTTACTGGCGGCGGGGTAGCTTTGTTTGCGCGAAAGCGGATGCTGCGGCTGTTCTGCCGAGGCGGCGTAATGATTCAATTTCGCAGCATGGTCCGCAGCATAATCAACGTCCTCATCAGCAATGGCGGAGGCAGTGAAAGAAGCCGTTGCACCGGTAAATTGCAAATCTGCTGCGTGGGCGAGGTCGACGCTTTCGGGCCAGCGCGGTGGGTTCGCAAGCGAGGCAACATCACTGCTAGGATGGCGGTTATTTGGGCTTTTGCTGATATATTTTTCGCGAAACCGCTGTAACAGTTCATCGACGCTTGGCAAGTTGCCTGCTTCATCCTGCGGGTTGGGCACGAATTTCTTTCTATCGTCCGGCATCATCATCTCTGTGGCGCGCTGCTATACGCCAAAGCTTGCGCCAGAAATGTGACGATTTGATGACAATTGCGTAAAGAAGCAATGGGAAGCGTTAAAGCTGCGGAATCCCGCTCTTGCCGTTTTCGGTCATGGTTTGTGCTTTGAAATCGACCCCGGCGAAGCGCTCGTATTCGGCAAGGCTGCGCACGTTGCCCATGCCGTAGCGATCGATTTGCTGCAGGGCCACGGGATGGCTCGCGGGCGCATAGCCGAGCAACTGCAACACCCGCTCGCGCGAGGGTTCCTCGAAATTATCGTGCCAGCGCGAATGGTCCAGCCAATGGTAGGCTTTGGTCAGTTCCGGCACGACGTAGAGATGGAACATCATGGTCCGGCTCGGCGTGAAAATATCGTAGCCATGCGTCCAATAGCGGGCGCTCATGGTGATTTCCTCGCCGATGAAATAGATGAACGGGTCGTAGGGCACTTCGAGCATCGCGCTTGCCGGGCCGAAAACGAACCCACCGCTGATGATCGCCGACAGGCTGGGCGCCTGCCGCTCTTCTTCCGTGCAGGCGCGCGAATGAAACACAGGCACCTGGCTATGGAAATGGTTCAGTAGCAGTTTGTACGGCCCATGGTCGACGAGCGTGTTGGGCAGGGTGTAATGGCTCGGGTAGCTCGACAGGATCGGCTTGTTCGACGGGCAACGCGCCAGTTCCTCGATCATCAGTTTGTCCCAGTCGGGGACGAAGCGCGAATGCGCGTCGATCTGCAGGAAATACTGCTCGTCATGGTAAAGTTTTTGCGTGGTATGGCGGGCCCAGCAGGCGCCTTTGGATTTTTTGTAATCGATATTGAGCACGCTGACCTGGTGCTTGCGGTCTTTCAACTGGAACGGTTCTTCGGTCAGGCTGTTATATTGCCAGCACAACCCGACATGGATATTTTCCGGGTTGGCGGCTTTCTCGAACAAATCGCGGATGGTCGGATAGGTTTCGGGATCGCGGTAGGCAGCGATGTTGACAAAGATGGTCGGTCGAGTGCTCATGGTTGGACTATAAATAAACGAGGTTAATGAAATACTAAAGCGGGAAGATAAATTTTGCTGGAAAGGTAGCAGGCAGTGGATGACATCACGATTCAGGCCGGTGCAACGGCATTTGGGGATGGGGCGCACCCGACCACCAGCGGGGTGCTGGCGGCGCTCGAAGCCATTGACCCGGATGCATTTTCCCCGCGCATCGCGGCGGATATCGGGGCCGGGTCGGGCATCCTTGCGCTGGCCATTGCCGCACGGTTCGCCTGCCCGGTCATCGCCAGCGATATCGAGCGGCAAGCCGTTGAGATTATGCAGGAAAATTTCGCGGCAAGCCCTTATGCCTCGGTGCTAACGGCCCTGTATGCCGATGGATTCAACCATCCCGAGCTGCAAACCCGGCTGTTCGACCTCATCGTCATGAATATCCTTGCCGAACCGTTACTTAGCCTCGCCGCTGCCGCCGAAAGCCAGCTTGCGCCCGAAGGGGTACTGATCCTGAGCGGGCTGCTGGTTTGGCAGGAAGCACAAATTCGTTCGGCGTATCAATCGCTTGGCCTCGAGCTCAGCGCGCGCCTTACGGTCGGTGATTGGGTAACATTGGTGTGGCAGAAGCCGTAGCCACAACCCGCAAACCTTCACACAATCTTCACATTACTTTTCGGCCATATCGCTAGAATGCAAGGTGGAGAACTACCATGACCGAGATCGTACAAGAAAAAACCGCCGATGAAATCCTCGCCGAGGAATATAAGGCGAAATCCATTAATTCCAAATTCAAGCAAGTGCTTGCCTATGGTGCGGGTGCTGCGATGGTGTTTGGCCTCGTCAATGCGCTCAGCGGCGGGTTGATGTCTGCCGTTACCCATGCTTTCGGCAGTGCCGCTTTGCTGGCGAGCGGTGCGGGCATTGCACCGGTTTTAGGGTTAGTGGCGCTTGGCGTTATCGGTATGGGCCTCATTTATCTCAGTGCACGATTCACTGCCGAAAATACCGTGCTCGATAACCAGTTGCAGGCCAAGCAGATTGCTGTTGCCCGGGGCAAAGCACCGGAGATCGCGCCCGTGGTAACGCAACCTGCGCCGACTATCCCCGCGACGAACAGCATTCCCGATGCGCCCGCCAGCACCACACCGGTGACGGACAGCATCCTCGCCAAACTGCCGGATAATGCCAATGCGCTGCCAATCAACACCGTCAGCGGCGCCAAGCAGGCTGCGCCACTGATCGCACGCGCCGCGGCGAATGAGAATATCGCGCCCGATGCAAGCTGGCAGGAAAAAATCACGGGTACGGATAACGCAGCACAGATGGCGAGGGCGTAACGGATGACGGCGATCGTCACAGCAGCAGAGCGGGAACAAGCGGGCGATCTCGCGCTCACCGCTGAGCTGCCGCTGAAAGCTGCGAGCGCGACGACCGCGCCTGCTTCCGTCAGCGTTGCCGCCAAAGCACCGCCTGTGCCGCTGCCGCATGTCGCGATCACCGCGAACACGCCCGGTGTGAACACGGCGGATTTCGTGAAGAATGACCGCATCAACATCAAGGACGGTTCGCTGTTCATCGACGGTTACCTCGTGCTGCACCCGCACGAACTCGCGCCGGAGAACGAAACGAAACTCCGCCAGAAAATGGCGCTGACCTATTCGGTCAACAACCCGTCATTCTACGAGGATAAGGACCGCCTTGCGGTGGCGCTCAACCTCGCGCAGATCCTGCCCGTGTCGCTCGATGCGGTGCATTCCAAGCTGCTTGAGCAGGTGAAAAAATACAACGAGCAGGTCGATTCTGGCGCAGATGCCGCCTTACAGAAATTGCTCAACGACAAACAGCACCCGTTCGCCGCCATCGTGCGCGACACGATCGAGAAACCGGCGAAAGACCCGGTCGGCGTCGATACGCTGAAAAACGGCGTCGGCATTTATCTGCTGATGCGCGAGAAGCTGACCAGCCTTGGCTACCGCAACCCACTCGTGAGCTATGTCACCCATGCGCGCACGCCGGACCAGGTGCTCAGCGACCTAGGCGAAAAAATCGGCGTCAGCCCGATTGCGGTGCGTGACGCCGCGCTCAAAGGCGGCATGGATGGCGTGGGCAAATTGCTCGGCCTCGACCCGGCTTACGTGGCGGATGTGAAGCAGCTCACCGAGAAAGCGGCCAGTGCGGAATTCAGCCTGAATATGATCGAGCACTGGCATCTCGGCCGCCAGTTACTCAAGGGCCAGCCTTCGACGTTCGAGCAGAAAATCGCGACGGGCATGGAAGCGCGCATCACGCAGAAAATCGCGGAAAGCCGTGCCCGCGTGCACAATTATTACGATGTGCCCGAGCCCATCAAAAAAGAAGAAAACCGCATCGCCGAGGCGCTGAACTTGGTCGAGCCGATCCAGCGCGCGCTGATGTTCAAGCTCGGCTACGAAATCTGCTACACGCCGGAAGTGACGGCAGACAACATCGCCTTCTATCCCGGCATTTACGGGCTGCACCGCAAGGCTGCGAACGATTTGCGCGACACCACCGGCACCTACCATATTTACTTCTCCGGCCGCGGCGACCTCAAAGGCTCCATGCGCACGCTGGTGCATGAAATCGCCCACAATCTCTGGCCCGAGCAGTTCACGCCGGAAGCGGTGAAGCGCATCGACATGCTCGCGGACAGCGACGAAAAACGCTTCGCGCAATTCAACAAACTGATCGACGAAAAATTCCCTGAATTCGAGAAATTCGTGAAGGCGTATAATGCGGGTACGACCGAGCAGAAAGTGGCTGTTGCGGTCGAAGCCAGCAATTATTTCAAGGATTACGGCGTCACGGTCGATGCGCGACTGCTGTCGCAATTGAAGGACGCGCATGATTTCATGTACCTCGTGAAACACGCTTACGACACCCTCTCCGTCGAGGGCGGGCGCTATGCTAAAAGCGGCTATGACAGCCCGCATGAGCGCTTCCGCGAAGTGATTTCGCGCTACGCCGAATTGCGCCAGGTCGAGTATCAATCGCAGCCGCAATTGCTGAACTTCCTCGCGCCCGGCCTCAACGAAATCTGGCAGCAACATTACATCCCGCATTTGCAGCGCGTGTATGACGGCCTTGCGCAGGTCGCGCCGTCGAAAAATACGATTGCCGCGCAAATGCGTAGCGATACGGAAGGCTTGATGCCGATCGGCCCGAACGGGCTTGAAGCGCCGAAAGTGGCTGAGCGCCCGACTGAAACCGTGATTGACCCGAAAGTGGATCAGCGTCCGACCGAGCCCGTGCCGCCGATTTCGACGTTGCCACAGCCACCGGCACCGCCTGCGCCGCCCATTACTCCTCCGGCGCCGAAGCCTGCAGTGGGGGATGCTTGCATGGCGGATGGGGTGCGCCCGGTAAGTACAGTCGCGACGGATACCATCGCGCTCAACCCGCAAACCCTTGCTGCGCTCGGCACGCTTGACGCGATGAACATTCAGGCGCGGTGATTTACCGCGGTGCGTGCGTTAAGCAGCCCGGGCAGCAGAGTGCTTCTTCTTCCTCGAACTCGATTTCTTCGCTGGCAATGGGTGCATTTGCTGCAGTCTTTTGCTGCACCGATATTGCAGCATTTTCTTGCGGGATGAGGGGCTTTTCGTCCATGGGCTACGTCAAATCTTCATTGGCATGATGATGAGGTTTTGCCCTTTGTTGTGCAGTTTTTTCTGGATCATGTAAGCGGTCTGGTTGTGCAGCATTTGCGTCGCGAAATTTTCCTTCTCGAAAATCAGTTTCGCGGCGAAGAACACGGCGTGCGGGAAATCCGCCGAGATGCGCTCGGTGAGGCGGCTCACGGTTTCGATCACATCCGTGCCGTAATCATGGTAATAGGTCGCGGGTAGCCCGCGCGCCGAGCAGAAATCGACGTAATGTTTCAGCATGGTTTTGGTGTCGCGGCGCAGTGCATGCCAGCGCGATTCGTCGGAGAATTCTTCGGTGTCGATCTCACCGACGGAGGCGAACACGAAGTTCTTGAACACGCCGGGAAACAGGCGCTGCACCCACAGGAACGTGTGCATGCCGGTTGCTGCCGAACCGCCGACGAGGAACACCGCCGTTTGTTGGCGCGGGTCCATTTTCGGTTTTTCTTCCGGCATCGGCCGCGTGGTGCTGAACATGGCGGCGCCCAGCTCGGTTTCGATCTCGGTCATGCGCGCACGCACCACGTCGTAATGGCGGCGGATCATGAGGCCGATGGCGATGACGAGGCTGGTGATCAGCACCGTTTTCCACGCGCCGCCCGCGAATTTTTCGAGCAGCGTGGTGATGAGGATCGTGCCGCAGACGAGGAAGCCGAAAAACGCGACGAACAGTTTCAGCCAGCTTTTCGGGTTTTTGCGTTCGCGCCAGCGATGGCGGGAAACCCCGGCGAGCGACAGGGTGAAGGTGAGGAACACGTTGATCGAATACATCACCACCAGCACATCTACCTGCCCGCCGGTGAGCAGCAGCGCGCCGAACGCCATGCCGCCCATGAGGATCACGCCGTTTTTGGTGACGAGGCGGCTTGAGAGCGCCGAGAAAATATGCGGCATCCAGCGGTCGCTCGCCATCGCCGCCATGACGCAGGGGCCCGCGATGAAGCCAGTGTTCGCGGCCACGAACAGCAGCCCCGCCGCGAGCAGCAGCGAAATGCCGACAAAGCCGCTTGAAATATTCGTGCCGAACAAATGCCAGTTCGCCGTCACCATTTTGAAGGCCGTGGCGTTGAGCGTTTCACCCTCGACCTTATGCACGTCCCACAGCAAATACATCGCGATGATGCCCGCCGCCATGAAGGCGAGCGAAAAGGCGATGGCCCACATGGTTGCTTTGCCGGTGCGCACGCGCGGCTCGGCGAGGCTGTTGATGGAATTGCTCACCGCTTCGAGCCCGGTATAGGTACCGCCGCCGAGCGAGAAGGCTTTGAAAAACAAAGCCAGCACCGCAAACCAGCCGATATCGACGGCCATGCCCTGCGTATCCGCCACCGCATCCGGCACGAGATGGTGCAGTCCTTCCGCATGCGACCAGATGGCCGAAATGACGAGGATGCCGTGGGTGAGAATGAAGCCGAGGAAAATCGGCAGCAAAATACGCACGGATTCTTTCATGCCGCGCAGGTTCATATAGGTAAGGCCGCCCGCGACGAGCAGGGCGCAGGTGAGCTTGAAATCCTGGAAATCGGTCGGCAGCAACGAGAATAGCGCATCGACGCCGGACGCGATCGAAATCGCGATGGTGAGGACGTAATCGATCAGCAGCGCGCCGCCCGCAACGAGGCCGATTTTCGGGCCGAGGAGGGTCGAAGCGACGCGGTAGCCACCGCCGCCATTGGGAAATAATTCAATGACTTGCGTGTAGGCTGCGGCGATGAGGAACACGGTGAAGGCCGTCGCCATGGCGAGGAAAATGGCGAGATGCGTGTGGCCTGCGAGCGCGAGGAACGCTTCTTCCGGGCCGTAGTTGGCGGAAGACAGCCCATCCGCGCCGATGCCGACCCAGGCGAAAAACGTGACCAGCGCCAGATGGTGGCGGGTTTCGGCGCGGAACGGGTCAAGCGGCTTGCCCATCAGGGCGCGCTTAATGGAGGAAATCGTTAGCGGCATAAGCACTCATTGTGCCATCATCAGTGTCGTTGCGCAGTGCAAAAACGGTGGCTAGGCGGCGCTTTACGCCTGTTTTTTTCGGGTTGCAACATAAAAGCATCGGTTTGTTGTAAGGAAACCATAGGAACCGCGTTCGCGCGCGCTTTGCGGCGCTTTTTTCGCGTTGAAGCTGTGGCGCTTGTGTGACATCAGCAAAGCATGACCGAGGCAACCGCGCATGTACCCGAACCGGATCTCACCTTGCGTGAAGGGATGCCCGTTTCCGCGCAGTTCGACGATGTATATTTTTCGCGTGCCGGTGGCGTCGCGGAAACGAGCCATGTGTTTCTCGCGGGCAATGGGCTGCCGGAACGCTTTCGCGATGCATCGCACTTCACCATCGGCGAACTGGGTTTCGGCACGGGATTGAATTTCCTGGTAACGCTGAAAGCGTTTCGCGAAACCGCAGCGGCGGATGCGATGCTCGATTATATCGCCGTCGAAAAATATCCATTCCGCGTAGAAACACTGCGCGAAATTCTCGCGTTGCAGCCGGAACTTGCCACCGAAGCCGCAGAATTGCTCGCTGCCTATCCGCCGCGGCTGCCGGGGATGCATCACGTTTCCTTCGGGCGCGTGCGGCTGACTTGGTGTTTTGGCGATGTTGCAGCGCTGCTGCCGCTGCTTGACGGATTTGCGGTCGATGCCTGGTTCCTCGATGGTTTTTCGCCTGCCAAAAACCCCGGCATGTGGGAGGAAAAACTCTACGGTGAACTGCGACGCTTGAGCAAATCCGGCACGAGTTTCGCCACATTCACCGCGGCTGGTGTAGTCAAACGTGGGCTGATGGCAGCGGGTTTTGCCGTCGAGAAAGCGGCGGGATTCGGCCACAAGCGCGATATGCTGCGCGGGGTGATGGAACATCAAACCGCGCCCGCGAAAAAATCGCTGCCGCGCACGGCTATCGTTATTGGTGGGGGGATTGCAGGGGCGAGCGTCGCACAGGCGCTTGCGGCGCGCGGGTTATCGGTGACGGTGCTGGAGCGCCATCAGATCGCCAGCGGCGCATCGGGCAACGCAGCGGGCGTGCTGTTCCCGCAAGTGAGCAAGCGCTGGAATGCGTCTTCCGCATGGTATTTTACGGCCTATGGCTTTGCGTTACGGCGGTTGCAGCAATCGCAAAACGTCACATTCGCGACGCCCTGCATGTTGCGCTTGCCGCGCACGATCGAAGAGGAAAACCAGCTACGCGCATTGCAGCAACATTTCGGGCTCGACCCCGCGATCGCGCATTGGGTGGAGCGCGATGCAGCGAGCGAGATTGCGGGTGTAGAACTCAAAAATGGTGCGGCCTATTTCCCGCAGGGAAGCTGGGTTTCGCCACACTCCTGGTGCCATGCGTTGCTGCAACATGAAAAAATTATATTGCGCGAGCATGCTGCAGCAATTTCGGTGCAAAAAAATGCACGTAGCTGGCTAGTAACGCTGGCTAATGGCGAAACGGTTGAAGCGGAAATCCTTTGCGTTGCTTCAGCTGCCGAAAGCGTGCATTTGCTCAGCAATTATGGCCTAAGACTGAATGAAGTCGGCGGGCAGATCAGCGAAATTGCTGCGGCCGATGTTGCAGCCCCGTTGCGCAGCATTTTGTGCCATAAGGGCTATGTGATTCCGGCCAAGGATCGTTATTATATCGGCGCGACCTATCACCGCGAAGATATGCTATCCGTCACCCCAGCGCGCCACGATGAAAACTGTACGGAGCTGGAGAATATTCTCCCCGGTTGGCGGCGCGGCGAGCCTGTCGGTGGGCGCAGCGCCGTACGAGCGACGACACCCGACCGGTTGCCTTATGTCGGCGCGCTGGAGGATGGGCTGTATGTCTCGACCGGCCATGGCTCGCGCGGGTTGTTATCCGCACCGCTCGCGGCAGAAATGATTGCAAGCGCGGTGCTGGGCGAGCCAGCGCCGGTAATGCCGGAACTGGCACGAGCCCTCGATCCGCGGCGGTTTATACGGTGAGCAGCTGCACGTCGTCGAAGCCTTCTTTCAGGAAAATATCGCGGTAACGCGCGACATCGCGGAAGGCGGTAACGTAAGCGACGGAACGTACGGGCGGTGCGCTCGGCAGCGACAAAGCGCGGCGGGCAATCGCATCGCTGGAATCAACGAAATGCACCGGCCACGGCGCGAGCGCGTGCAAGCGCTCGAGCAGCAGCGGGTAATGCGTGCAGCCGAGCACGATGCAATCGGTGCGGCCATGGCCGTCATTGCAAAAAGCGGGGAGGATTTCCGCACGCAGATCCTCGTCAGGAATGGTTTCACCCAGCAGGATGGCTTCGATCATGGCGGCGAGGTTCGGTGCGCCGTAGCAATCGACCACGCAATCGCTGGCAAATTCGCCGATCAAATCCTGCGTGTAGCGCCCGGTGGCGGTGTTGGTGGTGGCAAGCAGCGTGAAGCGCCGCGTGCGCGAAAGCTGGGCGGCGGTTTTGATCGCAGGCACCGTGCCGACGAAAGAAATTTGCGGGAAGGCGATGCGCAACTGGTCGAGGCTCAGCGTCGACAGCGTGTTGCAGGCGAGCACGATGGGGCTCGCTTTCTCCGCCGCCTGGATTTGCGTCACCAGCGCCTGCGCACGCGCGTTGATGAGGTGCGGGCTGCGGTTGCCGTAGGGAAAGCTCGCCGTATCCGCGACATAAGTCAGCGTGAGGCCCGGCTGTGTGCCCTTCAGCGCACGCACCACCGAAATACCGCCCAGACCCGAATCGACAATAATCATGCGCAACCCATGCAGATCCCTAAAATTTGAGCGGTATTTACGGCAAGTGCGCGATGTCGTGAACTTGCTATTCCCGCAATTTTTGCTCATACTCTGTTTTCGTAGTGGTCAGCAACAAGGAATAGGGCGGTCGTGGAGCAAAGCGGGTTTTTTTCAGTGTGGGCGCAGGATTCGAGCTATTGGCTGGTAGTGGAAGGCCCGCATGCGACGAGCCTCGATGGCTTCAACACCATCCATCACAAGCCCGACCTCGCCGCGACGAAATGCGGCGCGAACTGGCGTGGGGCGTGGCAGGATTATGCCGCACAGCTCGAGAAAAAACCGGGCGCGGACCTCGGCCATCGCGCGGCGGTGATCGCTTCAGAAGGGTTGCCCGCTTTGGCGGATGTGACCATGGCGCTGATGCCGATGGGCGAGATCAACGCCATTGCGGCAAACCTCTGGCTCATCGAATCCATCCAGCACGGCCAGCTCGATTGCTACATGCAGCGCGTCATCGACCGGCGCGGCAAGCAGGTCGGCTTCGAGGCGTTCGCGCGCATGGAGGAGAAGGATGGCGGCGTGATCGGCGGCGGCGCCATCATGCAGGCGGCGCATGCGCTGAAAGTGGAATACCAGCTCGACCGGCTGCTGCACAAACAGGCGATCGAGTGCTTCGTGCGCTGCGATCTCGAAGGTTATATTTTCATCAATTTTCTCACCGGTTTCATCCATCGCCCCGAAGTCTATCTCGATGGGCTGAGCCAGGCGGTGAGCCGCACGCATTTGCTGCCTGCCTCCGTCGTGCTCGACGTGCCGCTCGGCGATTACGTGAAAGATATGCCCAAGCTGAAATCCATCGCGCATTATTGCCGCACGCGTGGGTTCGCCCTCGCGCTCGACGATGTGACGTCGAGCGATGGGCTCGCCGCGCTGGTCGCTGACATCAAGCCCGCCTTCGTCAAGCTCGATGGGAAATTCGGCAAGGGCATGAACCCGGCGCGCGCGCAGGGCGTGCTGCATGAGATCGTGCGGATTTGCCACACGAATGGCGTGAGCGTGCTGGCCGAGGGCGTCGAGACGCAGGTGCAGCACGAGATGTATCTCGCCGCCGAGGTCGATATGTTCCAAGGCTATCTCTTTGGCGCGCCGGAGCGTTTTCCGCGTATCGGTACGCCGGGCGCCAAATCGGCGGTGTAATCGCCCACGGCTTTCCTCGTTTTTTGCATATAAGTGCTGCTCGCAACTGTGACAGGCAGAGCACAATGCGGCTTTTCCGCACTGGTGCGCCGTCGCCACGTTTTAATAAAATATTATTATAATTCATTCAATTATCTGCCTTGTCCGCATATATTTTGAATGCGGCGACCGCAAATTTATGCTACACCAACACTCGGGCTGTAAGTGGGGACGGATGCCAACGCGTTCATGGATTGTGTTAGGACTTGGGGTGATTATCGCGCTCGGTACCGCGATGTCGCTGAAGAGCCGTATGGGGGCGAATAGCGCCCCGGCGGAGCTGAGCCAAGTCATCGTGGCGACCGGGGAAATCCCGGCGGGTTCCTTCGTGCATAGCGATACGCAGCTTGCCTTCGCCGATTGGCCGAAGGGCAATATCACGGATGCGATGCTGACCAACCTCGACAGCAAACCCGCCGATTTCAACGGCGCCGTTGCGCGTCGTGCGTTTGAAAAAGGCGAGCCGATTTTGAAAAGCCAACTCGTGCGCAGTACGGAAGGCGGGTTCATGTCCGCCGTGCTCGAGCCGGGCAAACGCGCCGTATCCATCGCGGTGGATGCGACGAGCGGCAATGCTGGATTCATTTTCCCGGGCGACCATGTGGATTTGATCCTGACGCATGCGGTCAACCGCCAGTCGGTCGAAACGCGCGCGAGCGAAACCTTCGTCGAGGATGTGCGCGTGCTCGCCATCGACCAGATGCTCGACAACCCGGACAATAAAGCGGTGCTGGCGAAAACGGTGACGCTCGAAGTCACGCCGAAACAGGCGGAGGAAATCAACCTCGCGAAAGATTTGGGCAAAATTTCGCTCTCGCTGCGTAGCCTTGCGACCGAGAAAAAAGCGGTTGTTGTTGCTACCCCGCCGGTTGCAGGCGCGAACGAGCCCGATAGCCTCGACGATCTGCTGAAAGCGAAGCAGGGTGCGCCTGCGGCGGAAGCCGCTGTGGCTCCTTCCGGCCCCGAAACGAACGTCACGCGCGATACGGAAGTGAGCAAAATCATCACGCCGGAAGATGCGGCGGCGGCGCAAGTCGTCGTCATCCGCGGCAGCGAGCGCAGCAATGTCCAGTTCGGACCGCAAACCAACAGCAATGGGCCCATCCGTGTTCAGTAAACCGATCATGAAACTTGCGATTACTTTCGTCGCGGCGATGAGCTTGCTGGCGAGCGACATGGCGCTCGCCAAAACGGTTGCGAGCACGAACAATAACGATTTCATCACCGCCATGGGCGGCGGCGTGATCGATGTCGAAATCAACAAAGGCACGCCGGTGCATCTCTCCGCGCCCGCCGCTTCGGTCGCAATTGCGGATCCGGCGATTGCGGACGTGCAGGTGATTTCGCCGCGCCTGCTCATGGTTGCGGGCCGGGGCGTGGGTGAAACCAGCATCATCGCGGTGGATGCGCATGACAATATCATCCTGCAAGGCACGGTGAATGTCAGCCACAACCTCAGCCGCCTCAACCGCGCGCTGAGCGAGATGGAACCGGGCACGAAAATCAGCGCGACTTCGGCAGACAATGCCATCGTCCTCAAAGGCAAAGTCGATTCGCCGGTCATGTCCGAAAAATTACAACGCCTCGCCAGCGGATTTTTGAGCAGCGACAAACAGCAGGTCATCAACATGATGGATACGTCGGCGGGCGACCAGGTCATGCTGAAAGTGCGCGTGGTGGAATTGCAGCGCTCGGAACTCAAGCGCTTCGGCATCAACTGGGAAAGCGTGCTGAATGCGGGGAATTTCGTCTTCGGCCTCGGCCAGGGGCGCGACTTCATCGGCAATACGCTCGATGCGTCGGGCAACCCGAACACGTTCGACCGTTCCTCGAGTGGGGATAACAGCATCCTCGCCGGGTTCCGCAGCGGCAGCACCAGCCTGAATACGATGATCGACGCGCTGGAGTCGGACGGCCTCGTCAGCGTGCTCGCCGAGCCGAACCTGACGACGCGCTCTGGCCAGACGGCGAGCTTCCTCGCGGGCGGCGAAATCCCGATTCCGGTGCAGGGCGAAAACAATGCGATCAGCATCGATTACCGCCAGTTCGGTGTCAGCCTGCAATTCACGCCGATCGTGCTGAGCAAAGACAAAATTTCGCTGACCGTGCTGCCGGAAGTGAGCGCGCTGAGCGAGGATAACCGCGTGACGACGACGAGCGGTGTCTCCGTGCCGTCCATCACCACCCGCCGCGCTTCGACGACGGTGGATCTGGGCTCGGGGCAGACCTTTGCGGTCGCGGGCTTGCTGCGCTCCGACCAGTCGAACGATATCAGCAAATTCCCCTTCCTAGGCGATGTGCCGGTGCTCGGCGCGCTGTTCCGTTCGAGTTCGTTCCAGAGCAACCAGACGGAACTGGTGATTCTCGTGACACCGTATATCGTGAAGCCGGTGAACGATCCGTCGCAATTGCAGACGCCGCTGGATGGCATGACCCCGGCCAGCGATTTCGAGCGCATCCTGCTCGGTCGCCTGACGGGTGAGACACAAAAACTGCCGGATTCGGAGAAAATCCAGCCCAATTCCCCGGCGGCGGTGTTCTCGGGCGTTGGCGGCAATGCCGGATTCCTGATGCGATAGGAGCGAAGAATGCTGCGCAATATAGTGATGCTCGGAATGGTTTTGGCGCTTGCGGCCTGCGGTGACAATTTCACGCCGCGCGAGAAAAACGCGGTGTACGATCCGAACACGGGCGAACTCACCATGCCGTACCCGTGCCCGGATTGGAGCCAGTCGCAAACACAGAATTACCTCAACGAAATGCACAGTAATTACGGCTGCGCGGTGAACACCAACAGCGCGCTGCAAGTGGCCGATCCGGCGGATCCGTATCGCGGCCATGGCGATGATCGCCCCGACACGGAAGTGACGACGAAAGTCATCACCGATTACCGCTCCGGCAAAATTCCGCAACCGTTGTTGCCTATGCAGGATACGGGCGGCAGCTCGGGTGGTTCGTCGCAATGAGCAATTCTTCCGGGCTTCTGGGTAATATCCAGCTGATGCTGTATGCGAATGCGGCCAGCGGTGACGCGGCACGCACGGCAGCGCGTGAGCTTGGGTTCACGCAGACGCGCATCGAAGTGGGTAGCGTTGCGGAAGCGACGGAATACCTCTCCGCCAATGCTTCGCCGGAAATCCTGATCGTCGAAATCGGTAACGCCGAGGAAGCGCCCGGCCAGCTCGATAAACTGGCGGATGTGGTGAACCCGCACACCAAAGTGCTCGCCACCGGCCATGTCGATTCCATCCGCTTTTACCAGTGGCTGAGCGACCTGGGTATCGACGGCTATTTGCTGCAACCGTTCACGCCTGCCGAAGTGAAACAGGCGATTGCCAAAGGCAGCATCAAAAAAGCCGAGAATGCGAAAGCGGCTTCGGCGGATGTGCCGAAAAAAACCATCGCCGTCATCGGTGCGCGCGGCGGGGTCGGCACGACCATGATCGCAACGAACCTCGCTGCATTCTTCGCGCGCGATTTGAAAATCGCGACTGCCATTGCCGACCTTGACCCGTATTTCGGCTGTGTCGCCCTGTCGCTCGACCTCGAGCCGGGCCGCGGTTTGCGCGATGCGTACGAAAAACCGGACCGCGTCGATGCGCTGTTCTTGGAGCGCGTGATGGTGAAGCCCTTCGCCAATCTCGGCATCCTGAGCGCGGAAGAACCGCTGATGGATACGATCACGCTCCAGCCCAATGCGGGCGAGATGATTTTCGGCGCGCTCAAGGAAAAATACGCGATCATGGTGGTCGACCTGCCGCGACAAATGAACGCGATCACCCGCCATGTGCTGGCGACGGCGGACCATGTCATCATCGTCGCTGAGCCGCAGATTATCTCGCTGCGGGATAGTTTGCGCCTGAAAGATTATGTCGTCGAGCAGTTGAAGCGCCCGGTGCCGCTGATGCTACTCAACCGTGTCGGTTTAAGCGCGGCGAACGAGCTTTCCACCAAAGAATTTGCCAAAAATTACGGCCATGAAGTGCGTACGCAATGCCCGTTCGTGCCGGAAGTGGTGGCGGCAACCGCGCAGGGCGAATTGCTCGCGGGGCCGAAACTGGCGGGCGTGCTGAACCCGCTGCACAGCCTCGCACGCGAACTGGCGGGTGAAATCGAAGGCACGGAAGAAGAAAAACCGGCACGTGAAGGCGGCATGCTGGCGCGCCTCAAAGGCAGGAAGTGATGTTCGGGCGCGGCCAGCCAGTCAAACCCGCCGAGTCGCCAGCACCTGCGGTGCCTGCCGCACCCGCGCAAGCTGCACCCACCGCGGAAAGCCGCCTGCTCGACCATTTCCAGGAGCCCGGCGACGCCGCCCCGAAAACCGAAAATCCGCTCAACAAAACCAAGGAGCAAATCTACGCGCGGTTGATGGAGCAGATCGACCTCACGACGGCAAGTCGCATGCCACAGGAGGAATTGCGCCGCCAGATCATCGACGTGATCGGCGAGATCGTGATGGAGCAGAAACTCGCGATCAACCAGGGCGAACAGCAATTGCTCGCATCGCAAATCGTCGATGACATGATCGGGCTTGGGCCGCTCGAGCCGCTGCTGAAAGACGAACTGATTACTGACATCATGGTGAATGGGCCGGAGCAGATTTACATCGAGCGCAAGGGCAAGCTGGAGCTTGCCGACATCCGTTTCCGCGACAACGACCATGTGATGAACATCGCCCAGCGCATCGTAACGGCGATCGGCCGCCGGGTCGATGAATCGAGCCCGATTTGCGATGCGCGCTTGAAGGACGGGTCTCGCGTCAACGTCATCGCGCCGCCGCTTTCGCTCAAAGGCTGCAGCATTTCGATCCGTAAATTCTCGAAGAAAAAAATCACGCTCGATGTCATGGCGGCGCAGGGAAATATCTCGCAGGATGTCTGCAAATTGCTGAAAATCGCCGGTGCCTGCCGCCTCAATATCATCGTCTCCGGCGGTACGGGTTCGGGGAAAACGACATTGCTCAACGCACTTTCCCGCATGATCGACCATGGCGAGCGCGTTGTCACCATCGAGGACGCCGCCGAGCTGCAACTCCAGCAGCCGCATGTGGTGCCGCTCGAAACACGACCCGCCAACCTTGAGGGCGACGGTGAAATCACCATGCGCGACCTCGTGAAAAACGCGCTGCGCATGCGGCCCGACCGCATCATCCTCGGCGAGGTACGTGGCGGCGAGGCGATCGATCTGCTGCAGGCGATGAATACGGGCCATGACGGCTCGCTCGGCACGCTGCACGCCAACAACCCGCGCGAGGCGCTGACGCGACTCGAGAACATGGTGAACATGTCGGGCATGCGCCTGCCCAGCCACGCGATCCGCCACCAGATTTCGAGCGCCGTGCAGCTCATCGTGCAGATCCAGCGCATGCGCGACGGGATGCGGCGCATCACGCACGTTACCGAAGTGCTCGGCATGGAGGGCGAGGTCATCATCACGCAGGATTTATACACTTATGTGTTCCACGGCGAGGACGAACACGGCAAGCTGGTGGGCGAGTTCAAATCCTCGGGGCTACGGCCGAACTTCACGCGCCAGGCCGCCTATTTTGGCCTCGATAAAGCGCTGCTGGAACTGGTGTGATGGCGGGCTTCTTAAGCATGCCGGAATTGTGGATTGGCCTGGCCTTGTTGCTGGGCCTGGTTTTTTTTGCGACCCGCGGCGGCGGCAACAGCAAGAAACAAGCGGCGCGGCTTGCGCGGGTGACGCGCAAAAAACCGCTCGTCCTGCAAGCGAATGCGCAGTCGCTCAAACGACTGAACCCGGGGGAAGATACGGCCGTGGGCCAAGTGCTGTCGAGCATGCGCAGCATCGCGAAATTGCGCGGGCGGCTCGAGGTGGCGGGCATGCAGCAAACCACGCCGCAGAAATTTTTGCTGACGATTTTGGGCATCACCTTGTTCGTCGCTTTCGTGGTCTGGCTGTTTTTCGGCAAGCCGATCTATGTCGCATTGCCGGTCGGGCTGGTGTTCGGCTTCGGCCTGCCGCACATGGTCGTTGGGCGCAAAATCAAGAAGCGGCAGAAGATGTTTTTGAAACTGTTTCCCGACGCGATCGACCTTATGGTGCGCGGGCTTCGCGCCGGGTTGCCGGTCGCGGAATCCTTCATCACCGTGAGCAAGGAATTGCCGCCGCCGATGGGTGATACGTTCGGCAGCATTGCGCAGCAAACGCAGCTCGGCGTGCCGATGGAAAAAGCGCTTGCGGATGCAGCGTTGAAGCTCAACCTCACCGAGTTCAACTTCTTCGTGACGACGATTATCCTGCAGCGTGAAACCGGCGGTAATCTCGGCGAAATCCTCAATAACCTCTCGGAAATGCTGCGCCAGCGGCACATGATGAAACTGAAAATCGGCGCGCTTTCGTCGGAAGCACGCGCGAGTGCCTACATCATCGGCGCGTTGCCGTTCCTCGTGTTTTTCATCCTCGAAGCCGTGTCGCCGGATTACCTGAAGCCGCTGTTCAACGACATTCGCGGCAACCATGCGCTGATCGGCGCGGGGGTGAGCTTGTCGCTCGGCGCGTTCATCATGAAACGCATGACGCAGCTGGAGATTTAGATGGCCGATCATGCAGCGATGAAGTTCAGCGACCTGCTACCGTTCGGCATGACGGGTGACGACGCACTGCTCGCCGCTTCGGCCGTCGGCATGTTTATGATTATCTGGTCCATCGGCCAATTCCTGATCGAGCGCGACCGTTTCGGCGCGCGCCTGAAAATGATCCAGGAGCGCCGCGCCGAACTGAAAGGCAATATGACGGCGGCGAAGCGGCGCAGCAAACCGCACGAAAAACAGGAGGCGATGAACGCCATTCGCCTCATCGTCAGCAAGCTCAAATTGCTGCAGCAATTGCAGGTCGACAAACTGCAGCATAAACTGACCAATGCAGGCTACCGCTCGAAAGACGCGGTAACGATTTTCGCTTTCGCAAAATTGCTTTCGCCGTTCATCGGCATGGGGCTCGGCCTGTTTGTCGGCGGCATCGACTGGGCGCATGCGTTCAGCACCGACCAGGCGGTGAACTGGCTCGAAGTGCTCGGCATCAGCTATTTCGGCGCGCGGTTCCCGGAGATCGTCGTCGCCAACCAGCGTAGCAAACGCTACGCCGCACTGCGCAAAGGCCTGCCGGATGCGCTGGATTTGATGATGATCTGCGCCGAAGCGGGCCTGTCGCTTTCCGCCGCACTCGACCGCGTGGCGCGGGAACTGGCGCGCGTCAACCCACAGCTCGCCGAGGAATTCGGCCTCACTTCGGTCGAGCTTGGCTTCCTGCCGGATCGGGCAACGGCGCTGAAGCACCTCGCTGACCGCGTGGATATTCAGGAAGTGCGTGGCTTCGTGAATGTGATCGCGCAAACCGAGAAATACGGCACGCCGATTGCGCAGGCATTGCGTGTGCTGTCGAAAGAATTCCGCACCCAGCGCATGCTGCGTGCCGAGCAGAAAGCCGCGCGCCTGCCCGCGATGATGACCGTGCCGATGATCGTGTTCATTTTGCCGACATTGTTCATCGTCGTCATGGCCCCGGCGGTGATTTCCGTGATGGATAATTTCAAATAGGCGCGGCGATTATTCCGGCACGCTATCCATCACCGGCGCGGGGGCGGGGGCTGCTTTTTTCGCCGCCACATCGGCCTTGATGGCTTTGGCGAGTGGCGAGTTGGCGGGCAGGCCGACCGGTTTCGCCTTCGGCTTCTTCACTGGCTTCGTATCCTCCGTCGCATCCATAATGTTGGGCTGCAGCGGCGCGGCGTTCATATCGTTATCGCGCGATTTCCAGTATTCGCGTAGGCGCGCGACGGTGAGCAGGCGCGTTTCCTCATCCATTTCGCCGTTGAGCAATTTGCGCGCGTCCGCGTTCCTGCCGAGCGTGCCGTAAGCCAGCGCGAGGTTGTCCCGTGCGACGATGGAGGTGCCTTTACGCACTTCCGGCTGGAGGATTTCCACCGCTTTTTTCGGCTGCTCGTCGAGCAGGTAAGACATGGCGAGGTTGGTGCGCAAGGTCGCAAGATTCGCATCGGGGTTCATGTGCATGGCTTGGTTATACAAGGCTTGCGCGGCTTTGTGGTTGCCGAGCATGTCGCTTGCCACCGCCTTGCCGGTATTGAGGTCAAGATCGCCCGGATGCTGTTTCAGCCCGCGATCGAAATGGGCGATGGCGTCGTTGTACTGGTTATCGTTCAGGTCGATTTTGCCGAGCATGTAATTGGCGAGCGCGTTGTTCGGTTGCAGCTCGAGCGCGCGGTTGAGGATTTCACGCTCCTTATCGAACTCTTTCTGTTTGTCGTAGAGGCGCGCGAGGGCAATATGCGCCTCGATATGGCCGCTGCTGATACCCGCGGCGGTGAGGTAGTCGCGCTCGGCGGCTTCGCTATTGCCCTGCTGCATGGCCCCATCCGCGCCGAAGACCAGCGCCTGTTCCTTGCTCGACATGGGCGGCAGATGGTCCGCATCCACCGGGCCATGCACGCCTTCGGGCGGCGCGTCGCAGGCGGCGAGCATGAGCGAAACGGCGAGAATGGCGAGGTAACGCATAGGAAAACTCCGTGAAAGCCGGATGAATATGGCTGGATACTAGCCCAAAATGCCAACGCTCACCAGTGCAAAAGCGCATCGGATTTTGATACAAATTTAGTTAAAATTCACGCTAAAATAATGTCAAAAAACCTAATAAATCTGCGCCTCCCAGCATTTTTCTCCTGACGAAAACACATTGCTTTGCTATAGTGCGTTTCGGGGGTAACTATGAGAATGCGTCGTCGCCTGCAGCAGATCCTTACGCACGAAGAAGGCGTAACCGCGGTGGAATTCGCCGTGATTGCGCCGGTGCTCGTGCTGCTGCTGACGGGCATCGTCGAATTCGCGCTGATTATGATGGTCTATAACGTGATGGAAGGCGCCACGGCCATTTCGTCGCGTTTAGGCTCGACCGGCTATAACACGCCGGGTGTGACCCGCGAGCAGACCATCATCAATGCGATCACGCACCGCGCCGGTTCGCTGATCGACTCGACCAAACTCACCGTTACCTCCAAATTCTACAAACAGTTCGACCAGATCGGCGACCCGGAGCCGTATATCGACGCGAACCATAACGGCCAGTACGACCCGGGTGAGACTTATACCGACGTGAACGGCAATGGCCATTGGGATGCGGATATGGGCACATCCGGCTATGGCAGTTCGGGCGATGTTGTGGTATATACCGTGAGTTATCCGTGGGCGATTTCGACGCCGATCATCAGTAACCTGGTCGGCTCGCATGGCACCTACACGATCACGACGCATGCGGTCGTGAAAAACGAACCTTATTAATGCAGGGCGACAATGGGGACAGGGGGCATATTCCGGCGGTTCTTGCGCGCCGAGGGCGGCATCGCGATCGAGGAGTTCGCGCTGTTGCTTCCTGTGCTGATGACACTGTTCTACGGCACGGTTGAAGTCTCGCGCTACATCCTGATTACGCAGAAAGTCGAAAAACTCGCCCACACGATTGCGGATGTGACTTCGCAGGAGCAGACCGCCACCAAAACCACGCTCGACCAGGTGCTCGCCGCTTCCGGCAACATCATGGACCCGTACACCATGACGACGAACGGCACGGTGTTCATCACCTCGCTCTATAAAGCGCCGAGCGCGAACCCGACCGTGAGCTGGCGCTACCAGGGCGGCGGCACCTATTCGGCGAGCAGCAAGCTCGGTACGGTCGGTAACACGCCGAGCATGCCTGCGGGCTTCACGTTCGACGACCGTGAGAATGTGATCGCGGCGGAAGTCTATTTCCAGTTCTCGCCCCTCATCAGTTCGCAATTTTTCGGAACGACGACGATTTACCGCGCCGCCTTTTATAAGCCTCGCTTCGGGGCATTGCTGACAGCTCCGGCTTAAGCGGAAAGAGAGACTTTATGTTGCATCGTTCTTTACGCGATTTCTTACGTGCCCAGGCGGGCAGCGCCATGTTGATTTTCGCCCTCGGCGCGACGGCGGTCGTCGGCGCGGTCGGCGTCGCGGTCGATGTCGGCCGCGGGCAGATGGTGCAGGCGAAACTGCAAAACGCAGTGGATGCGGCGGGGCTCGCCGCGGGGGCGACGCTCAACACCACCAACCTGAACACGGTCGCCAGCAAATACGTGAACCTCAATTTCTCGCAGAACAATCTCGGCGCGACGCTCGGCACGGTGACGACGACGCTCAGCACCGACCAGACACTGCTGACGGTGACGGCCTCGGCGACCTTGCCCACTTCGATGATGAAAATCTTCGGCCATACCACCATCACCGTCGATGCGACGACGCAGGTCACGCGCGCGAGCAAAGGGATGGAGCTGGTGCTGGTGCTCGACAATACCGGGTCGATGAACTCGCCGGTGAATTCGAGCAATAGCAGCGTAACGAAAATCTCGGCGCTCAAAACGGCGATTACCGGCTCGGGTGGCTTGCTCGATATCGTGTACGGCGCGGGCAACAACACGGTGAACAATCTCTGGGTCGGCGTGGTGCCGTTCACGCAGGCGGTGAATATCGGCACTTCGACTAACTGGGTGTCGAGCAACAGTTACGATTGGGGCAACCCGTCCTCGCCGTGGCAGGGCTGCGTGATGGCGCGCTCGACGCCTTACGATATGTCGGACGATGTGCCGACCACCAGCATGTTCACGGCCTATTACGCGCCGACGACGGGCACGGTGACGACGCCGACTTCCGGTAGCGGCGTGAGCGGCACTTGCCCGAGCACCGGCATCAATGATTGGAAATGTACGGTCGATCAAACAACCGGCAGCAGCGGCCACCGCGTCACGACGCATGTGCTGACCTACGACTATTCCTACAATAGCAGCCTCGCGAACAACAAAGGGCCAAACACCGAATGTCCGCAACCCGTGCAGCCGATGGTGGCGGAGAAGGCGACCGTCACCACGAAAGTGAACGCGCTCACCGCGGGCGGCAGCACGTTCATCAATACCGGCATGGCGTGGGGCCAGCGCATGCTCTCGCCAAAATGGCGCGGCTTATGGGGCGGGGAGATGAACACCAACAGCCTGCCGCTCAATTACAACTCGCCGCTGATGAACAAAGTCGTGGTGCTGATGACGGATGGGATGAACTCGTTCAGCTCCGGCAACTTCACCAATTACGGCTTTCTCTCGGACAACCAGCTCGGCACGACGCATAGCATGAATGACGGCTATGCCTATAGTGGCAGCGCGGAGCAGGCACTCGACAATAAAACGCTGGCTGCATGTAATGCGATGAAAGCGAACGGCGTCATCATCTACACGATCGGTTTCGGGACGGACGATAGTGATAATTTCAGCAGCCCGACCAGCGTCAACGGCGCGTTGTTGAAAGCCTGCGCGACCTCGGGGGCCTATTATTTCCTCGCCCCGACCAACGCCGATTTGCAGAACGCCTTCCACGCGATCGGCGATTCGCTGGCGAATTTGCGGATTAGTCAGTAGGTAGTTTCACACACTCCGTCATTGCGAGGCCTTCAGGCCGAAGCAATCCAGCGCAAGCCAAGTCTTCGCTACTCAATACCCTGTTGAAAGAACTGGATTGCCGCGCTTCGCTCGCAATGACGAGGAGGCACCGTTAATGCCTATCATCCACCCCTTGACATCCCCCCGCCCGCAGACTAAATCTCCAGCTATTGAGAATCATTCTCAACAACAAAAAACCCATCCCAATAATAAAAACCACGGAGACATTCCATGCGTAGCCTTCTGACCCTTGCGTTCCTCGCCGCTGGCCTGCTCGTCAGCAGCGCCGTTTATGCCGCCGATTATACCATCACCCTGAAAGACGGCGCGTTCACGCCAGCGAACCTCACCATCCCGGCCGGGCAAAAAGTGGAAATCACCGTCGTCAACGCCACCGATAAAACCGCCGAGTTCGAGAGCGAAGACCTCGACCGCGAGAAAGTCGTGAAAGCGGGTGACGCGATCAAAGTCACGGTCGGCCCCGTCAAAGCGGGTACTTACGGTTACGTGAACGATTACCATGACGAAACGAAAGGCACCATCACTGCAAAATAGCGGTGGCGTTTTTCCATGCTTGCAACCCTCATCATCGTGTTTCGTGAAATGGTCGAAGCCGGCCTCGTCATCGGCATCGTGCTCAGCGCGACGCGCGGGGTTGCGGGCCGCGGGTTGTGGGTTGGCTACGGCATCGGCGCGGGCTTCCTCGGCGCCTGCCTCGTCGCTTGTTTTGCAGGCGCGCTGAACCGGCTATTTGCGGGCTATGGGCAGGAATTGTTCAACACCGCGATCCTCTGCCTCGCCGTGTTCATGCTGACCTGGCACAATGTGTGGATGGC